>Ga0302325_10001004_pt1 | contig 74058 bp, 54 predicted proteins | sample Palsa_T0_2_FD_201948 | JGI IMG/M metagenome (GOLD analysis project Ga0302325, IMG submission 201948) | Peat permafrost microbial communities from Stordalen Mire near Abisko, Sweden - Palsa_T0_2 | ecosystem: Environmental > Terrestrial > Soil > Palsa > Peat permafrost | place: Sweden: Abisko...
TCGAAGCGCAGGCATTCCGGACTTCAGTACCGGACCCCGCGGCAAGTCCACGAGGAATACCTGGAACGGCAGTCCGCAGCGTGAATTAACCACAAATCCGCTGTCCGGAAAGCTCGGGGCAGATCAAACCCCCAACCCCCACCACCCAACACCCCCGCCAACGCCTAACCCCCGACCCCACCGCCTGACCCCCGACCCCGCCCCCGAACCTGGCCCCGCCCGGCATCCCCCGCCCGGCGGGGCCAGGCTCACCTCCGCCAGCCCGCGCAGCCAGCCACGGCCCCCGCGCGGCCCAGAGCCCGCAACCCGAGCGGATGCCGGCAACGCCACCCCCCGGCGAGCTCCCGATGGCATCCGCAGTCGCCGGAACAGCCGCGTTCCTTTGCTCTGCAGCGGATGCGCGGCACAGCATTAGCGGCGCAGCAGGAGGGGTGACACCAGACGACGGTCAGCTCATCGTCACCGCCTCGGTATCTCAGTAACCCCGAATCAGGACGGCCAGGACATCCGGTACCGCATCCGAGCGTCCTTAGCCCGCATAAGCCAGGCAGCGAGTCGGGTGAGGCAGGTGAGCCGCATGACCTGCCCGGTTTCCTCGTCGAGGCTGCCGAAGAGATTGCGGCGCAGCGGCTGAGCGGTCGCGACCAGGGCCTGGTAGGTCGCGTCGACGGCGCGGGCGTCGGCGTGCAGGGCCGCGTCACTGCCCTCGCCCGCCAGGTAGCCGCTGGCGTGATCGGCGATCTGGCCCACCGCGCGGATGTGAGCCCGCAGGGCGATGCGCAGGACGCGGCGCGTGCGCAGGGGGAGGACCAGCAGCACCACGGCGATGGCTATGGCCGCGCCGATTGCCGCCTCCTCCAGGCGCAGCAGCAGCAGCAGCGAGCCGGAGAACTCGCCGAGCTGCACGTAGAGCTGGGAGACCATCACGGTGATCCCCATGGCCATGAACGCGTAGTTGATCCGCATCAGGTAGAAGCCGAGGAACAGGGCGGCCAGGATCGCCGCGAGCGACAGGGCCGTGTTGCCGCCGATGGCATCGTCGAGCAGCAGGCCGGCGCCGATGCCGACGACGGTGCCCGCCACCCTGAAGAGAGCCTTGCGCACCTGCTCGCCGACGTTGTGGCGCCCTAGCCTGCCCCATGACAGCGAGGTAGCTTGACATCAAGCAGGATCCGGGCAGGGGAGAGACGATGTGGTACGGCGTCGCCGCTGACCTCGTGGTTGTCGTCCATTTGCTGTTCATCTGCTTCGTCGTCGGCGGCGTGTTCCTGGCCTGGCGCTGGCCCCGGGTCATCTGGGCGCACATCCCGGCGGTGATATACGCAGCCCTGGTCGAGTTCGTCGGCTTCACCTGCCCGCTCACGCTGCTGGAGAATGACCTGCGCCGGCGCGGCGGCGGTGCCGGCTACAACGGCGGGTTCATCGCGCACTACCTCGCGCCGGTGATCTATCCGCCGGGGCTCACCCGCGGGATGCAGATCGGTCTCGGCGTGGGCGTCCTGCTGGTTGCGGCCGCCGGTTACCGGGGGGTCCTGCGCCGCGCTTGGGGCGGCCGGCCGTAGAACGTGTCCAGGCCGATGAGGATGATCTTGCCCCGGCTGGCGGCGGTCTCGGCTGCCAGTTCCTCGGTGAAGCCTGACGTGCTCGCGGAAGGCGATGACGGTCTGCCCGACCGGGCCGACGGTGAGGCCTGCCCGTCATGGACGGGTAGCGCTGGCGGACAGGCCGCCTAAGGCCGCGCGGGACACCGGAGCGGACATGATCCGGTTCAGGGTGACCTGGCCCAGCCGGCTCATGACGGGGTTGGTATCCGCGTAGTACCAGACCAGGCCCATGGCCTGCTGGAAGGCCCACGCCTTGCCGCGCTCCCAGTCCAGATCGGTGCAGTGAAGGGCCTCGCGGAGCACCTGGCGAGGCCCTGCCTCGGTCATGTTCCAGGCGCTGATCAGGTCCAGGGCGGGGTCGGCCGGGCCGAAGCTTCCGACGTCCAGGACGCCCGCCAGACGCCCGTCAGCCACCAGCACGTTGCCGGGGGTCAGGTCACCATGACTCATGACATCCGGGGCCTGGCGAGGCAGCGAGCGGAACCCAGCCCACCGACGGCTTAGGCGGGGAACGTCCAGGAGCCGCTCGCTCTCCCTGAAGCAGGTGCTCATCCACTCGTCGTGGTCCTGGAGGTCACCGCCCCGCCCTTGGCCGCTGAACGTCCGGCCAAGGGTGTCGATCGCCTCGACGCCGCCGATGAACTCGGCCAGGTCCCTGGCGAAGGGGACTGCCCCGGCGGGGTTATCGTCGTCGCCCGTGACGCCAGGCAGCCAAGTCTGCACCGACCACGGCAGCGGGTAGCCCTGCCCTGGCTGGCCGAGGGCGACCGGCTCGGGCACCGGGAACCGGGTAGCCCCGCCAAGTTCCCGGGCCGCCGCCGCCTCGGACTCCAGCCGGCGGCGGGCCTCGCCAGGGTCGGCGTCCTGCAGGGGAAACCGCGCCGTCAGCCCGTCGCCAATGCGGAAGATGGCGTTGACCGTGCCCGGCGAGGCAACGCGGCTGACGGGCAGTTCCCGCCACCGCGGGAACTGCCCGGCGATGAGGTCCCGCACCACCGTGACGGAGATGGCCAGCTGACCGGCGTGCATGTTCATGGCGGCAAGCTAGCGCCCCGGGAGCCCGGTTTCGTGCCGGGGAACCCTGAGCACCAGCACGACGGTGTCGTCGCTGACCTGCGCGCCGCTGAAGGCCCGCACGGCCTGCTGGATGGCGTCGGCGATCCGCGCCGCAGACATGTCGCCCAGGCCGGCGATGAAGCCGCGGAGCCGGTCATCGCCGTAGAGGTCACGGCTGACGCGGCCGCGGGCCTCGGTGACTCCGTCGGTGAAGAGGATCATGCTGTCCCCGGCACGCAGCAGCTTCTGTGAGTCGTGCAGGTCGGGATGGGGGAAGAGCCCGAGCAGTGTTCCCGGCTGCCCGAATGCCTGCACGCGCCCGTCCGCGCGGCGCACCAGCGCGAGCGGGTGCCCCCCGGAGCTGACCTGCACGGAGGCCCCGCCGAGAGTCGGCCGCACGGTGGCGTAGATCGCGGTCAGGAATCGAAGGTCATCGGTGAGCCACTCCAGCAGCGCCTGGTTCAGGGCAGCCAGGATCAGCCGCGGCCTGGTCTCCCTGTGCGCCTCCGCTCGCAACGTGTAACGGGCCAGCGCGGTGCTCTTGGCCGCCGGGACTCCCTTGCCGCACACATCGCCGACTACCAGTCCCCAGCTTCCCCGGACGGACGGGAAGACGTCGTAGAAGTCGCCGAGAACCTCCACCCCGGTCCCCCCGGCCACGTAACGCGCTGCGACCTGCAGGCCCGGGACGTCCGGCAGCCGCGGGGGCAGCAGGCTCTCCTGCAGGGTCTGGGCAAGAGCGGCGCGCTCGGCACCATCGCGCAGCGCAACCTGGAGCGCGACCTCGTCAGAGGCGACCCGTGACAAGATCTCCAGGAGCTCGACATCGCCGGCGCTCCAGCGCCGCGGCACGTGATCGGCAACGCAGAGCGCGCCAGCGACGTGGCCGTCCGGGCCGCGTATCGGGAATCCGGCCCACGCGACCACGCCCGGCCGCCCGGGCGCCCGGGCGGCGGCAGTGCGCGGGTCCAGCCGGGCATCGTCGATGACCAGCCTTGCCCCGGAGTCGATCACGTACTCCCGCAGCACCCGCTCGACCGGGCTCCGCCGATTCGCGGTGTCCAGGGTGCCGTCGCTGATCCTTGCCGAGGGACGGCGCTCATTGATGGCCGTGACGGACGCCATCGGCATGCCGAGGACCATCGTGGCCAGCCGTGCCACGTGGTCGAACGGCCGGTCCGCCCTGGTGCACCTCAGGCGCGTCTGCCGGGCCGCCGGCGCGGGCGACTCGGGCTCTGCCACCGGGACGAGCCTGGTCACCCCGCGAAGCCCACGGACTGGGCTGGAGTCGCTGCCGAGCACTGTCATATCTGCCGCTTCCGCCGTGATTGTGACATTGCATGTGAATATCTGAGCGAAGCGGGGTCCAGGCCTCAAGTTTTCCAATTCAACCACAGATCGGGCGGGTCAGCCACGCCTTTCTCCAAATGCCTGATAGCGCTCGGCCGGCCGGGAAATTAAATAATTTTCGCACTGTGCGGACTTATCTGCTGAACACGCGAAATTATCGGTGACTCGGTCGCATGGGGAGCGCTGCGCCTGCTACCGGGCCCGCGCCGACCCCGGCTGCGCCCGGGATCGGGGGCACCAGCGTGCGGCACGGGGGCGCACGAGTGGGAAGCGGAGAACGGGACAGCGGGGGCGTGCGCAGCGACGACGCACGAGCCGAAGCGGGCGGCAGGGTTACCTCGAACCGGAAGCCAGCAAGGGCGCCGTCGGCCGGCCGACGGCGCATGCGGTGATTCGCTGCTAGAATGGAGAAAAGCCGGCAAGTTCATACCAAAATTCCGCCAGAAACATCCCGGTGAGATTCCGGCCGGAGGGAGCTTATGACAGCCAAAGATCCGCGGGCCGGGGAATATGGACCTATAAAGAACGCTAGGCCGTCCATCCGCTGGCGGCAGGCGGCGGATTACCGAGCCCGTCACTGACAAATAGGTAATAGCCAGATCAGTTCATGCCGAAGTGTAATTCAAGGATCTCCGGAGCCCAGCCACATGACCGACAGGACCACTGCAGGAGCCGGCCAGCCAACCGTAGAAGCCGGCCAGCGGACCGCGAGCGAGATGGCCTGGCAGGCTGCCGAAGCGGCCGCGGAGGCGCTCGCCCCTGAGGCCGCCGAATTCGCCTCCCTGGACATGGCGGGCTTCGCCGAGTCCACGCTCGCCGTGCTCAGGCGCGCGACCGGGAATCCCGCCGACGTGGCTTCCGCCATGCTGCGGTTCTGGGCCAGCCTGGCGAGGATCGGGCCGGTCGCCGCGGCCCGCTGGCTCGGCTCGGCCGCGGAGCCGCCTGTCCCCGCCGGTGACGACAAGCGGTTCGCTGACCGGTCGTGGACCGATAACCCCGGGTTCTTCGCCGTCCGGCAGGCCTACCTCGCCGCCGCGCGGCTGACGGGCGACCTGCTCGCCGCTGGCGCCGGTGACACCGTGGCCGACGCGAAGGCGGAGCTGGCCACCGGATTCCTGCTGGACGCGCTCGCCCCGACGAACTTCCTGCTCACCAATCCGGCGGCGATCAAGCGGGCGATGGAGACCGGCGGGGCCAGCCTGGCGGCCGGCGCCCGCAATTTCCTTGACGACCTGCTGCGCAACGGCGGGCGGCCCCGCCAGGTCGACGCGAGCTCGTTCGCGGTTGGCGAGAATCTCGCGGCCACCCCCGGCAAGGTCGTGTTCAGGAACGAGCTGATGGAGCTCATCCAGTACGCGCCGCAGACGCCCAGGGTCCGGGCGATCCCGATGCTCGCCAGCCCGCCGTGGATCAACAAGTACTACATCATGGACCTGGCGCCCGGGCGCAGCTTTATCGAGTGGGCCGTGCAGCACGAGCGCACGGTCTTCGCCATCTCCTATCGCAACCCGGACGCGTCCATGCGCGACGTGACCCTGGACGACTACCTCATCCACGGCCCGCGCGCTGCGCTCGACGTCATCGAGGACATCACCGGCGCCCCGAAGACCGACATCACCGGGCTGTGCCTGGGCGGCGCGCTGACCGGCATGCTCGCGGCCTACCTCGTCGGCACCGGCGACGACAGGATCGGCTCGATCACGCTGCTCAATACGATGCTCGACTACAGCGAGCCCGGCGTGCTCGGCGCCTTCACCGACGAGCGGACGGTCGCCCGGCTGGAAGAGGAGATGGCGGCGAAGGGCTACCTCGACGGCAGCCAGATGGCCGGCGCATTCGACTTCCTGCGGGCCAACGACCTGATCTTCAATTACGTGGTCTCTGGCTGGCTGATGGGCCAGGACCCGCCGGCCTTCGACCTGCTGGCGTGGAACGGTGACAGTACCCGCATGCCGGCCGCCATGCACTCGTTCTACCTGCGCTGCCTGTACCTGCGGAACGAGCTGGCCAGGGGCGAGATGGAGCTGGCCGGCCAGCACCTGTCGCTGTCAGAGGTGAAGAACGACACCTACGTGGTGGGCGCCGTCAACGACCACATCGTGCCGTGGCATGCGTCGTACCAGGCCACCAGGCTGCTGGGCGGCGACGTCCGGTACGTCCTGTCCAGCGGCGGCCATGTGGCCGGCATCGTCAACCCGCCGGGCCCGAAGGCATGGTTCGAGGTGGCAGACGGATACCCGGCGGACGCGGCCGGCTGGCGTGCCGCGGCTGCCAGGCAGGCCGGCTCCTGGTGGGAGGACTGGACCAAGTGGTCGCGGGGACGGGCCGGTGATCGCGTCCGGCCGCCGGCGATGGGCAGCGACCGTTACCAAGTCATTGCGGACGCGCCCGGCGACTACGTCCGGGGCTGACCGACCGGGTCTCCGCTTGACAAATCAATCAGGTGCTCAGTATAGTTAGCAACATACACAGAGACCCTGAGGAGGAGCCATGACCGAAGCCCGCACCATTAACCGTGAGCTGCAGGACGAAGTCCTGAACACGATCCGCAAGAGCCAGACCGCGGTCATCGAGGCGATCCAGACCTGGACGAGCAAGGTCCAGTCGATGACCCCGGAGCTGCCGGAGCTGAGCATCCCGTTCGCGGACAAGATGCCCTCGCCGCACGAGCTCGTCACGAGCGCCTACGACTTCGCCGAGCAGCTGCTGGCCAGCCAGCGGAAGTTCGCCGTGGACGTGCTCAAGGCGACCACGCCGCTGACGGCAGGCAACAGCGAGACCGCCGCCAAGAAGAACGGCGCCGCGGCCAAGTAAGCGCCCAGGTAATCCATAGTCGCGCGGCGGGCCCTGTCTGGCTCGCCGCGCGATCATGGCGTTCGCGGTAAACCGCGGAGGAACAGTGACCGATCCGTGGGAAGCGCATATGGAGGCGCTCGGCGCTTTCATCCGCAGCCAGCGAAAGCTCTCCAACCTTTCGCTGCGCCAGCTGGCCGAGCTCACCAGCCTGTCCAACCCGTATCTCAGCCAGCTCGAGCGCGGCATGCATCAGCCGTCTGTCCGCGTGCTCAAGCTGATCTCCGGGGCGCTCGGGCTGTCCGCCGAGATGCTGCTGGCGCAGGCCGGGCTGCTCGATCCCCGGCCGCCCGACGCTGGGAGCGCGGGCGCAGCGCCGCCGCCTGACTCGGCGGAGAGCGCCATCCGGGCCGACGAACGGCTGGACGACGAGCAGAAAGCCGCGCTGCTTGCCGTGTACAGAAGCATGCTCCCCGGTTAGCCCGGTTAGCCCGGCCGGTTTCCGCGCCTGCGGCCCGGCAGGAGGGCTCGTCGGCGCGTGCGAGCCCATGTGCCCTAGCGGCCGCTCCCGCCGATTCCTGCCATAAACGTTTCCAGCTTGCTGATCGCCGGCTCGATATTGGTGAACAGGCGAGCGAGCGCTGCTTTCATCTGCGGGTCTCCCTGGTAATCTGCCATGCCGCAGGTGGCGTTGAGCCGGGATCGTTGCATCCAGGAAGACAGGTCAGGATCGGTGGCCCAGATGATCTCGGCGCGCTGGGCGGTGCAGGTGAGCGAGATCCAGTCAACCGCTGTGTCGGGATACCGGTTCGCAGGGCAGATCAGGTTCTTCCGCGCGTCGTCGTCGCGTGTTGCCTCGACATAACCGGTCAGGGCGGCGCTGAAGACTGGCTTGCAGGCCCTGATCTGCTGCAGCGTGATCGAGCCGCCATTGAAGACTGGCCGGGCAGGTTTGGTGCGAAGGCCGGCTGCTGAGCAGTCCACGTGAGAGAACTCCTGGGATTGGCTTCGATACCCAAATCCTTTCGGGAAACGAGTCTTAATTCACGTAGGCGCGCCGACGAATCGTAGCCTGTTACGCACTATTATCCGATCCTTGAATAACCCTCAGTGTCCCCGTATCGGCGACGGTGAAGACGGCGCCGGGTACGACGGCGGCGCAGATCGTGCACTGGACAGGGGCGCCCCCGTCCTGGCCGGGGCTCCGGCCTCCGGCACCTGACCAGGAATATCCGCGCCTCCGCCGGTTCCGGAAGCTGATCGCCGGCTACGGGCCCTACCGTGGCAGTCATGACCGATACCGAGTTCTCTGCGAGTGAGAACATGAGCGGCCGGCTGACGGCAGCACAATTCTCAGCCTTCCCCGGCGTCACTGACTGGCGGGTGCTGTGGCGCGGGTATGCGGCGGCCGTGCAGCACGTGCAGGTCGCGATCGACGCCCTGGACATCGCCAGGGTCCGGCCGTTCTGGCACGCGGTGCTTGGCTACGCCATAGCCGGCGAAAAAGTCCTGCGTGACGCGCACCGCCAGGGGCCGACGTTCTGGTTCCAGCACATGCAGTCGCCCAGGACCGGGCGCAACCGCTTCCACATCGACATCTACGTCTTCGGGCGGCTCTAGCCGTGCCCGCGCAACCGCCGGCCCGCGCCGGCCAGGTAGACGTCGTGATCGCCGGCGGCGGACCGGTCGGGCTCATGCTGGCCTGCGAGCTCCGGCTGGGCGGCACCGACCCGGTCGTGCTGGAGCGACTGCCCGGGATTAACGAGACCCCCAAGGGCAACGGCCTGGTGGGCCAGATCGTGCCGATGCTGGACTACCGCGGCCTGCTCGACCGGCTCCGCCAGGAGGCCACCTTTGCCGGGCCGGTACCGCGCTTCTCGTTCGGTCCGCTGCAGCTGGACTTCTCCAGGCTCGGCACCAGCCCGGTGCACATCCTGACGGTGCCGCAGCGCGGGCTGGAGAAGGTGCTGGAGGCGCGGCTCACCGAACTCGGCGGGACCATCCGGCGCGGGCACGAGCTGATCGCGGTGTCCCAGGACGACGACGCGGTCACCCTCGACGTCCGCGGTCCCGGCGGCGGCTACCGGCTGCGCGCACGCTACCTCGCAGGCTGCGACGGCGCGCATAGCCTGGTCCGCAAGCAGGCCGGGATCGGCTTCCCCGGCACCACCTCGCCGGAGATATCCCGCATCGGCACGGTGCGCCTGCCGACGGCGAAGCTCACCCGGCGCGGCGGCGTGGTGAAGGTACCGGGGCTCGGCCGCCTGAAGCTCATGGGGCAAGTCCGCACCCCGCGAGGCACCTACTCGCTCGCGCCGCTGACCGTACTGGACAAGAACGCTACTGCCGGTGTCTTCATCGTCTACACCAGCGAGGACGACCCCACCGCCGACCTGAGCGCTCCGATGACCCTCGACGAACTGCGTGCCAGCGCCCGGCGGGTCCTCGGCGGCGACCTGCCCATGACCGATCCGCAGCGGCTGACCCGGCTTGCCGCCAACACCCGGCAAGCCGACCGCTACCAGGCTGGCCGCATCCTGCTGGCCGGCGACGCCGCCCACGTCTTCGCGGTATCGCTGAACGCCGGCCTGATCGATGCGGTCAACCTCGGCTGGAAGCTCGCCGCGCAGGTCCAGGGCCGGGCACCGGACGGCCTGCTGGAGTCCTACCACGCCGAGCGGCACCTCGCCGGACAGCACGCCATCCTGCACACCCGCGCCCAGCACGCCCTGACCACCATCGGCCACGGCGGGACAGGCGAGCCCGCCGCGGTGAGCCAGGAAGGGGCCGAAGCGCTACGCGAGCTGTTCGGCGACGTACTCCAGCACCCCGAACCGCTCCAGCACATCCGCGAACTGCTCCGCCAGCCTGGGCAACTGCGTCACATCGGCGAGCTGATCGAGGGCTCCGATGTCCGGTACCCGATGCCGGCCAGCAACGCCCAGCCACACCCGCTGCTCGGAAAGCTCGCGCCAGACCTCCAGCTGGAAACCCGTCACGGCCGCACCCGGGTCGCCGAGCTCATGCACGCGGCCCAGGGCGTCCTGCTCGACCTCACCGCCGATTCCGCAATCGCCGAGGCGGCGGACCCGGACCAGGCCGGACTGGTCACCGTCGTCACCGCACGCTGCCTGACCGGGCCCGCTCCGGCCGCAGCGCTGCTCATCCGGCCCGACGGCCACGTCGCCTGGGCTGCCGGACCCGGCACGCCCGACCCGGCCGCCGGGCTGAACCAGGCCCTGCGCACCTGGTTCAGCCCGCGCACGCCTCCCCAGACACGGCACCAGTGAGGCTCCGCCGGGCCGCAAACGCCGGGCAGGCGCGCCGAATGTATCAGCCAGCGGACCCGCTTGTCGGCGGGCCGCCGTGCACGCCGTTCTCCAAGTCAGGCTTCTGGCTCGAATGGAAGCGTGAGGGCCCGGATCCGGACGCGTCGCTTCTGCAGGCCTACACGCGCGGGCTCGCCGAGGCCCGGCCCCGGCTTTGTCATCGGCGCGCCGAAGGACGAGCCGGTTCCGGTCCACCCCCTGCCCTCCCACGCGCGGCGAGCGCGCGGCTCATCCCGCGCTGCACCGCACCAGCCAGGTAGGGCCGCAGCCGGGCGGCGGGCACGATCGTATGCACCGAGCCCACCTCGCGGGCCCGTTCGATGCTGTGCGTGCTGTCGAACTCGTCGGCGACCTCGCCGAGCTTCTCCGCGCGCACGGCGGGGCGGACCGAGGCCAGCTCGGCGCGCAGCCGCGCGGCGTCGGCGTGGGCGCCGTTCGCCGCGGCCTCGGCGAGGCTGGCCTGCAGGCCAGCCACCCGCGGATCGGCCGCGATGCGCTTGCCCACCTCGCCGGCGAACACGACCGCCGCGGCCGGCGCCCCGCCGATCACCGAGGCGTACGAGCCCTCGACGGCGGCGACCTCCATGTTGTCGTTGAGCGTCCCGGAGAACACCACGAACGCGCCGCCGTGGTAGCGCGAGACCACGCAGAACACGATCGGGCCGTCGAAGTTGACCACCGCGCGGCCGATCTCCGCGCCGTACTCCAGCTGGAGCCGGCGCAGTGACTCGGGGGAGCCGTCGAAGCCTGACAGGTTCGCCAGCACGACGACCGGGCGATTCCCGCTGGCCGCGTTGATCGCCCGCGCGGTCTTCTTCGACGACTGCGGGAAGAGCGTTCCGGCCGTCCACTGCGCCGGGCCGTCCACCGGGTAGAGCCCGCGGCGCGGCAGCGGGCGGGACTCGATGCCGATCAGCGCCACCGGCTGCCCGCCCAGGTGCGCGTCGAGCACGATGACCGACTCGGCGTCCCGCATGTCGGCCCAGCGTTCCAGCGGCGGGTGATCAGCGTCGGCCACCCCGCGCAGCAGCGAGCGCATGTCGAAGGGCTTCTTGCGGTCACCGTTGACCGCGGGATCGAAGATCTCGCCGAGCGTGCTGAAGTCGCAGCCCGGCCCGGCGTGCGGTGACGCGGAGATGTCCCGGTCGGCCGGATCGGCGGTCGGGGCGGCCCTGGGGAACTGCTCGCCCGGCGCGATATAGGTGTGCTCGTAATGCGCGAGCAGCAGGTCGGCGGCCGCGGACAGGTCGGCCGCCCAGTACTGGGCCTGACCGTTCGGGCCCATGATCCGGTCATAGCCGCCGATGCCGAAGTTGTCCTCGGCGGATACCCCGCCGGAGTAGTCGAGCGACTGCTTGCCGGTGAGCACCATCGCCGAGTCCGGCGTCATCACCAGGATGCCCCTGGTGTGCATGAGCATCGTCGCCTCGGCGTTCCAGTACGGCTGGGCGCCGACGTTGATGCCGGCCACCACGACGTTGATCTCGCCGCCGTCCTGGGTGAACTCGATGATCCCGCGCAGCACCCGGGAGATCCAGTCCATGGCCTCGGTGCCGGAGTCCATCGCGATCTTCGCGCCAGCCGAGATGGCGAACCACTCGACCGGGGCGCCCGAGCGCCTCGCCAGCTCGATGGCGGCGAGCACCCGCCGGCACTCGGGCTCGGCGATCGCGCCGAGTGCGCTGGTCGGATCGCCGAGCAGCACGATCCTGCGCATCCCCTCGGGGTAGCGCCTGGTACGCGTGGTGACCTCGCCGAGCACGATGTTCGCGGTGTTCGAGCCAGCCGCCCGGTCCACCGGCACCGCGGCGCCCGTCTCGTCGAGGTCGTACTCGGTGAACGTGCCGGCGGTGCCGCCGGGGTCGGGCGAGCGGGTGATCAGCGGGATGAGCTCGTAGGGGTAAACGGCGCCGCGGCGGCGGGCCCTGATCACCTTCTGGGTATAGGCGTTCTGCTCGCGCAGCCGGCGGGTTGGCGGGTCGGTGACGCGCAGCGTCAGCCCGGCGCCCGGCGGCCGGGACATCCGCAGCACCAGCTCACGGGGGCCCGCGAGTTCCGGCTCACGGGGCGCCGTCTCACGATCGCCGGCGCCGGAGGTCCGGAATTGCACGAGCACCTGCTCCAGGCCCAGCGACTCGGTGCGCGGGGCGAGTGACCGCACCACCTGGCCGAGCTCGTCGAGCGGCACGTCCATGACCGGCCAGACGTAGAGCTTGATCCGGTTCCATTCCAGTTTCGCCGCGGCCTCGTCGGCGGAGCGGGCGGCGCGGAGGCCGTCCAGGCAGGCGTCGAGGGCGCGCTCAAGCTGCGGCAGGCCGCGGATCCGGCCGTCCTCGTCGCGCAGCGTGGTCAGGTCACGGACGTCAGCCAGCGCGATCAGCCGCTGATCGCCGGAAACCTCGCGGCCCCGCGCGAGGAACAGGTGCACGTCGGCGGCCGAGGGCAGCCGGGTCAGCTCGAATCCCGATAGCCGCCACAGGCCGAGCCGCTCGGCGACCATCGGGTGCAGGCCGCGCAGCGTCCGGTCCTCTGCCGCCGCCCCGGTGCCCGCCTCGCCGCGGAACGTGTACCAGGCCGGCTCGCCGCTCTCGTCACCGTCCGCCCGGCGCACCGCGACGGCGACCCGCCCGACCGCGGGCGGGATGGTGCCGAGCTCGTCGCGGATCCGGGCGGCGCGGGCGTCCGGATCGCCGTCGGCCTCGGGTCCCTGCGCGGTATCGCCGTCGGCCTCGGGCCCGCGGGCGGTGATGTACAGGTCGATCAGCGCGGTGCGGCCGGCCGGGAGCGCGTCCGCGAGCTCTCGCAGGCCGGCCACGCCGCCGGTGCCCGTGCCGTTGGCCACGGTCGCCGCCAGCACGTAGTCGTGCCCTTCGTGGGCGTACTCGGCGGTCAGCACGGGGCGGCCGTCGCCCTCGGTGACCGTGACGTGCCGCAGCGGCCGGATCCGGTAATACCGCCGGGTCATCACCTCGAGCATCGCGGTGTGGTGCCGCTCGGCGAAGACCCCGAGTATCGGCGCGCCGGTGGCGGCTACGGCATCGATCTGGGCCGCCCGTGCCACCGGATCGGGGGAGAGATGGTCGAGCTCGGCGCGCACCCGCTGCCGCGCGCGCGCCTGCTCGGCCGCGATCAGCGGAGCGTCGAAACAGCGGTAACGGACCTGCCGGGCCAGGTCGCCCACCGACGGATGCCGCAGCTGGGTGGCCGACACCAGCTGATCGATGACCCGCCGGTAGCCTTCGCGGGCGCGGGCGGGCAGCGAGTCCGGGTAGCGCAGCCGCCACCGCAGCAGCTCCGAAACGACCGGCACGTGGGCGGTGGCCCGGCGGTGGGCCAGGAACATCCGGTAGAGCGCGGCGTCCAGGTCAGCTGCGGGCTCCAGGCTGGTGATCCCGTAGTGGCCCAGCGCGCGGCGCAGCTTTATCCGGAAGGACTCGGGCAGCCCCTCGGCGTCGGCGTCGCGCGAGCGCAGGTAGGCGTAGAGGTACTCCTGCGGGTTACGGGCGGCCTCGGCGTCAACGGCGGACTCGTCGTCGGCCTCCGCCCCGTCGGGTACCCGGCGATTGCGCGACAGCGCGCTCAGGTCAGCGAAGATCCGCAGGATCTCGGTCTCCCCGGCAAGCAGCCCCGGGTCGTCGGCCGGCCGCCCGGCCCGCGCGGCGGCCAGCGCCAGCAGCAGCTCGCGGGCCTCGCGCTCGTCAATGTCGAAGCCGAGCACCAGCGAGCGCAATGCGGTCAGCGCGCCGGCCGCCGAGGCGGCCGGATCGCGCAGGGCGGTGGCCGCGCCCGCCAGCGCGCTCAGGTCGGCGCGCGCGCCCGGCCCGGCGGTCCCTCCTGGCTCCGGGCTCGCGGTCTCGCCTGGTTCCGGCTCGTGCTCCATCCGGATCAGCTCGGTGCCGCTCTCGACCTGGGTGTTGACGTCTACCAGCACCTCGGCGACCCGGCCGGCGACCGGTGCCCGCAGCGCCGTCTCCAGCTTCATGCTTTCCAGCACGGCGACGACGTCGCCCGCCGCGACCGCGTCGCCGGCCTTGACGCCGATGGCCACCACCATGGCCGGCGCGGGCGCGCGTACCAGCCCGGCCTCGCCGCCGGATATCCGGTGCGCAGCGCCGTCCACCTCGACGAGGTAGTCCGGGCCCTGCGCGACCGAGAGCACAGCGAACGCCTGGCCGCCAACGGTCAGCCTGCGGTCGAACCTGCCGTAGCGCTCAACATCGGCGTCGGCCTCGCTGCCGTCCAGCTCTACCCGGTAGCGGACCGGCCCGGACCGGGACACCCGCAGCCGGTAGGCGGCGCCGCCCGCCCGGACGTCGACCTGGTGCCAGGTCTGGTGCCCGACCTCGGGGCGCCCGCGCTCGGCGGAAGCGAACAGCCGGTCCTGCTGGCGCCGTGCGTGCGCGTCGCAGGCCTCCACGGCGGTGGCTATCAGGGCGACGTCCAGTCGCCGGTGCGGTGCGTAGCCCTCGGCCATCATCGTGTCCAGCCAGGTCGTGTCGACCTCGCCGCTGATGAACTCGGGCCGGTCCAGCAGATCGAGCAGGAACGCCTTGTTCGTGCTGCCGCCGCGGATTACCGCGGCGGTCTGGCTGAGCGCGCGGGAGAGCCGGGCGCGAGCCTCGGGCCTGTCCCGCCCCCAGGCGATCACCTTGGCGATCATGGAGTCGAACTGCGGCGGGATGACGTCACCGGCGGCAACGCCCGTGTCGACCCGGATGCCAGGGCCGGCCGGCAGCACCAGGTGCTCGATCAGGCCCGGCGCGGGCGCGAACCCGCGCTCCGGGTCCTCGGCGCTGAGCCGGGCCTCGATCGCGTGCCCGCGGGCAGGCGGCGGTCCGGCGCCTGCCTCCGCCAGGGTGCCGCCCGCCGCGATGTGCAACTGCAGCTTGACGATGTCGACGCCGGTCGTCGCCTCGGTGACCGGATGCTCGACCTGCAGCCGGGTGTTGACCTCAAGGAACGACACCAGCCGCTCGCCGGGTTCGTAGAGGAACTCCACGGTGCCGGCGCTGACGTAGCCGGCCGCCCGGACCAGCCCGGCGGCGCTGGACCGCAGCAGCTGCTCCTGCCCGCCGTCCAGCGCCGTCGAGGCGGACTCCTCGATCACCTTCTGGTTGCGCCGCTGGACGCTGCAGTCCCGGACGCCCAGCGTCCACACGTCGCCGGCCGCGTCGGCAACGACCTGCACCTCGACGTGCCGGCCGCCGCGGATCGCCCGCTCAAGGAACATGGTGGCGTCCCCGGCTGTCCTCGCCGCTTCCGAGCTCGCCCGCTCGAAGGCCTCGCCGAGCTCCGCGGCGGAGCTGACCAGCCGGATGCCCCGCCCGCCGCCGCCCGCGGTGGCCTTGACCATCAGCGGGTAGCCGATCGCCTCGGCCTGCGCGCGGGCCTCCGCCAGGTCGGCGACCGGGCCGCCGCTCCACGCCGCCAGCGGCACGCCGACCCGCTCGGCCAGCAGCTTGGACTCGATCTTGTCGCCAAGCCGGCGCATGACCTCCCCTGGCGGGCCGACGAAGGTGATCCCCAGCCGGTCGCACAGCTCGGCGAACTCGGCCTTCTCCGAGACGAATCCCCAGCCCGGCCAGGCCGCGTCGGCCCGGCACTCGCGCAGCGCCCGCTCCAGCTCGGCGTAGTCGAGATACGGGCTGGCGCCGAACGCGGCGCCGTCGCCGCCGGGATCGGCCGGGCCGATCAGCACCGCCTCGTCAGCCTCGCGGACGAACATGGCCCGCCGGTCGGCGGCGGTGTACAGGGCGATGACGCGCAGCGCCGGCCGGCCCTCGGCGTTCCACTCCCTGACCGCGTTGATCGCCCGCATGGCCGGCTCGCCCCGGTTGACGATCGCCAGCCGGCTGAAGGCGGGCCGGGGCCGCTGGCTCATCCGGTCACTCGTGCTCATCCGGTCACTCGCCGAAGGCGACGCGCACGTCGTCGGTCGTCGTAGCTGTCGCCCGGGCCGCTGCCGCGGATCCGCCGGTGACGGCTGGCTCGATGTCCAGTACCACCTCGTCGGCGACGATGGCCGGGTCGATCCGCAGCACCGCGTAGCCGCCGACGGCGCCGGCCCCGAAGCCGGGCGCGAAGACCCGGGCCGGGCGGGTGATCACGCCGTCCCGCACGGCGTCGTGCAGCGCGATCGGGATGCTCGCCGCCGACACGTTGCCCATGGTCTCCACATTGAAGTACAGCTGGTCGGCGGACAGCCCGGCCTTGGCGGCCAGGCTGAGGATCATCGTCTTGTTGGCCTGGTGCGGGACGATCAGCTCGATGCTCTCCAGCAGCGTCCGCCCGGGGTCGTCCGGGTCCGGCTGGGCGCCGAGCTCGCCGATCATCTGGTCCAGGTAGCGCTGGACCAGGGATTTTACCTCGGGACCGTACACGGTGATGTCGTTGTCGAACTCCGGGTTCGGCCAGATGATCGAGTTGACCTCGCCGCGCGGCCCGCTCGCGTAGGTCTGCACGACCTCCACGTCGCCGGCCTCGCCTGCCGCGGCCGGGGCGACGACCATCGCCGCCGCGCCGTCCCCGAAGATCATCCGTGACGGGCGGGAGCTGCCGATCTTGTCGGAGAACTTCTCCACGCAAACCAGCAGGACCGGCCGCCTGACCTCCTGCAGCTGCCGGATGGCCTCGGCCAGCCCGTAGGGCAGGCCCGCGCAGGCCGCCACCAGATCCACCGAGGCGTGCGTTTGCAGCAGCCCGAGCTCGCCGGACAGCCAGCACGCGATCGACGGGATCTGCCGGTTGCTCGTGCAGCTGCTGACCAGCACCGCGCCGATCTCGGCGGGCGCCCGGCCGGACTTCGCCAGCGCGGCAAGTGCGGCATGCAGGGCCAGCTGCTCCGGCTCCCGGCTGGTGTAGCGGCGCTGCTCGATGCCGGTCTTCGCGCTGATGTCGGCGGCGGTCATCGGCGACCAGGAGAAGCTCGCGTTCCTGATCACGTCGGCGTTGTCGCAAACGTGCTCGCCGCGCACGATCGCCAGCGCCTCCAGTCTCGGCTGGACGGCGAACGCCTCGCGCACCCGCACGGGCGGGTAGGGGGCAGCGGGCGCGACGGCCGCGGCGGGGGCGCGCCGCATCGCGGCGGCTCCGTTCCCGGCGGCTCCGTTCCCGGCGGTTCCGTTCCCGGCGGCCGCGCGGCTGCCTCCGGTGGCCTTCACCCGGTCGATGAACGCCATCACGTCACGGTTGCGCGGGTGGAACGCGACCACGAAGTCATCGTCGCCGATCTTGCCAGCCTCGCGCAGCTCGGTCCTGGCCCGGTTCCACGGGTACTGGTTGTGCAGCACCATCGCCCAGCGCGTCAGCGCCTCGAGCTCGGGGACATCCTCCCGGGCGTCGATGATCTCCTCGCTGCGGAAGACCGGGTAGTCCGGGTCGTGCTCGGGCAGCACGAACGTCAGCGCGCCGGGCCGGTCAAGGAACTCGGCGACCGTCGGCTTGATCGGCGGCAGCTCGGTGGCGTGGTGCAGCTTGTTCCGGAACAGGTCGAACAGCAGGCCGAACACCTTGTCCTCGGTGCCCGCGTCCCAGCTGGCCGGCAGCTGCCGGTACGCGCGCTCGACCGCGGCCACCTTGCGCTCGGCGTCCTCCCACGGCGTCAGCACCGGCAGGAAGACGTCATCGCGGTGCTTAGCCAGGTCCCGCCAGCGGGTCGGCCGCTTGTCGAACATGGTGATCGAGTACCGGTTGACCCAGAACAGGTTCTGGCCCAGATCGCGCAGCAGCTCGAAGCGCCCCGGGTAGGCACCGGACTCGACCCGGGCCAGGATGTCGGTCCCGGTCGGCGCCTTCGCCTCGAAGTCCCGGCCGATCACGGCGGTGAACTGCTCGAGCGTCCGCAAGACGGAGAAGTCAAGCTCGCCATGGAAGTTCTCGGGGAACACCAGGCGGCCATGCCGGTTTACCACGAACGGCTTCACGCGTTACCTCCGGTCGGCCGGCCATTGAGCCGCCCTTAATTGAGCCGCCCATGGCTGGGCCGCCGTTAGCTGAGCCGCCCATGGCTGGGCCGCCGTTAGCTGAGTTGTCGCTGACAGTGCCATCAGCTGAACGCGCCGATGCCCGTGATGTCCCGGCCCACGATCAGGGTCTGGATCGTCTCGGTGCCCTCGAACGTGTGGATGGACTCGATGTCGGCCATGTGCCGGATGACATGGAAGTCGAGCAGGATGCCGTTGCCGCCGAGCAGGTCGCGTGCGTCGGCGAGGATCACCCGGGCCTTGCTCGTGTTGTGCAGCTTGGCCAGCCCCGACAGCGTCGGCGCCAGCTTGCCGGCCGCTTCCAGCTTGGCGATCTGCGCGCAGTACAGCTGCATCGCGGTGATGTCGGCGAGCATCCGCACCAGCCGCTGCTGGACGATCTGGAAGCTGGCGAGCACCCTGCCGAACTGCTGGCGCCGCCTGGCGTAGGTCAGCGCGGCGTCGTAGCCGGCCACCGCGTGACCGAGCGCCATCCACGCGCAGGCGCTGCGGGTGCTGGTCAGGATCGCGGCGCAGTCCCGGAACGAGTTCGCGCCCGGCAGCCGGCTCTCCGCGGGCACCCGTACGCCGTCGAGCTCGATCTCCGCCTGCCAGACCGCCCGCAGCGACGCCTTGCCCTCGATCACCCTGGCACGAAATCCGGGGGCGCCCTTCTCCACCAGGAAACCCTTCACCGCGCCGTCGGTGGTGTCCCGCGCCCACACCACCACCACATCGGCGATGCTGCCGTTGCCGATCCACTTCTTGTGCCCGCTGATGACCCAGGAATCCCCGTCGGGGCGGGCCGTCGTCTCCAGCGAGACTGAGTCAGATCCGTGCTCGGGCTCGGTCAGCGCGAACGCGCCGATCTTCTCCAGCCGCGCCATCGGCCCGAGCCAGCGCTGCTTCTGCTGCTCCGAGCCGCAGCTGGCGATCGCCTTCATCGCCAGCCCGCCCTGCACGGCCATGAAGGTGCCGAGGCTGCCGTCGCCCCGGTTCATCTCCATGTGGATCAGGCCGGCCGACAGCGGGTCCATCGGCGGGCAGCCGTAGCCTTCGATGCCGTCGCCGACGATGCCGAGCGGCGCCATCTTCTCGACCAGCGCCCAGGGAAACTCCGCTCGCTCCCAGTAGCCGTTGATCACCGGCAGCACCTCGGCGTCGACGAACTCGCGGGTCCGGACGAGGTAGCTCTCCTGCTCGGCGGTGAAAGGCTCGCGCAGCCCGAAGTAGTCGGTGCCCAGCGCCTCGCCGATACCGTCGAGCAATTCCATGACCGGGCCCTCCTGGCTTCCGCGGCGATCACCGGCACGCTCCGGTGACATATCGTCAGCCTCGCACTCCCTGGCGCTCTGGCCAACCGGCTGGCCCGGTGCCCTCCGTTATCCTCTGTGGTGCCCGGCCGCGCGGATAGGGACGAACGTCCTCAATCTGACCGAAAATCAGGCCGTCTCCACCACTTCTGACATATCGGGCGCCGCGCGGTGGGCCAGGCCTGTCGGTGGCGCCCGTCTGGGGGCATGATGCAAGTGAGGCGGCATCAGCTCGGTGCCCGGCTGGAGGGCATGATGGCGAATCTAAGTTCCGTGCTCGCGCGGGCGGCGGCCGAGCACGCCGATCGCCCGGCCGTGCGCCTGGACGACCTGGTGCTGACCTACGCGGAGCTGGCCGGCGCCGCGGGCCGGATGACCGCGCTGCTGGCGGACCTCGGGGTGGCGCCGGGAGACCGGGTCGCCGTCATGCTCCCCAACGTGCCGGCCTTCCCGATCGCGTTCTACGGCGCGCTCGGCGCCGGGGCCATCGTGGTGCCGATGAACCCGCTGCTGAAAAGCCGCGAGGTCGCCTACTACCTCGGCGACTCCGGCGCGAGGGTGCTGCTCGCCTGGCACACGGCGGCCGGCGAGGCCGCCAAGGGCGCCGCGGATACCGGCGCGCGGGTGATCGAGGTGATCGAGCCCGACCTCGCCGCGCTGCTCGCGGGCATCGCCCCGGTACCGCCGGTCACGGACCAGGCCGGCCAGGACGACGCCGTGATCCTGTACACCTCGGGCACCACCGGCAGGCCCAAGGGCGCCGAGCTCACGCACGCCAGCCTCACCCGCAACGCGGAGCTCACGACCACCACCCTGCTGAACGCCGGCCCCGGTGACGTCGTGATGGGCTGCCTGCCGCTGTTCCACGTCTTCGGCCTGACCTGCGGCCTGAACGCGACCGTCATCGCCGGCGGGACCCTCACCCTGCTGCCCAGGTTCGACCCGGGCAAGGCGCTGGAGATCATCGGGCGCGACCGGGTGACGATCTTCGAGGGGGTGCCGACGATGTACGCCGCGATGCTGCATCACCCGGCACACGCCGATGCTGAGGTGTCGTCGCTGCGAACCTGCATCTCCGGCGGCGCCGCGATGCCCCTGGAGATCATGCGCGGGTTCGAGCAGGTCTTCGGGTGCATGATCCTGGAGGGCTACGGGCTGTCGGAGACCTCCCCGGTCGCCTCCTTCAACCACCCGCATAAGGAGCGCAAGCCCGGCACGATCGGAACGCCGTTCGAGGGCGTCCAGATGCGCGTCGTGGACGCCGAGGGCGCGGAACTGCCGCCCGGCGAGGTCGGCGAGATCGCCATCCGGGGGCACAACGTCATGAAGGGGTACTGGGGCAAGCCCGAGGCCACGGCCGAGGCGATCCCGGACGGCTGGTTCCGCAGCGGCGACCTCGCCACGGTGGACGACGACGGCTACTTCACCATCGTGGGCCGCAAGAAAGACCTGATCATCCGCGGCGGCTACAACGTGTACCCGCGCGAGATCGAGGAGGTCCTGCACGAGCACCCGGCCGTCGCCGAGGTCGCCGTCGTCGGCATCCCGCACACCGAGCTCGGCGAGGAGATCGGCGCCGCCGTGCAGCTCAAGCCCGGGGCGGCCGCCACCGCGGCCGAGCTGCGCGCGTTCGCCAGGGAGCGGGTGGCCGCGTACAAGTACCCGCGGCACGTATGGCTCGTCCGTGAGCTGCCGAAGGGCCCCACCGGCAAGATCCTGCACCGCGAGGTGGCGCTGCCGCCGGAGCTACTGCCATGACATCGAACGGGGCCGCCGGGGCTGATGAGCCGCCAGAGCCCGACGCCGCCCGCGCCGCCGCCGACGCTGCTGGTGCCGCCGACGCTGATACTGTTGCCGCCGACGCCGCGGGGGCGCTTGACCTGCTGCTGGCCGACGCGGCGCTCGGCGCGCTGCGCAGGTTCCGGCCGGACGCCGCCGCGCTGCGGCTCGCGCTGCGGCTGGCCCGCCGCCCGGGGGCCGTGGCCGGCCGGGCCGGGTCGCTGGCCGCGGAACTCGGGAAGATCGCCGCGGGCGGCTCGGAAATCGCCGCCGCCCCGCGCGACCGCCGGTTCGCCGACCCCGCGTGGCGCGGCAACCCGCTGCTGCGGCGCGTCGTCCAGGCGTACCTGGCCGCCGGGCAGGCAGCGGGCGGGCTGCTCGCCGATGCCGAGCTTGACTGGCGGGACGACGAGCGGCTGAAATTCCTGCTGGTCAACCTGATCGCCGCCGCTGCCCCGAGCAATAACCCGCTGCTCAGCCCGGTCGCCTGGAAGGCGCTGATCGACACCGGGGGGCTCAGCGCCATCCGGGGCGCCCGGGCCCTGGTGTCGGATCTGTCGTCCTCCCCGCGCGTCCCGACGATGGTGCCGCCGGACGCGTTCGACGTCGGCCGGGATCTGGCGGTGACGCCCGGCGCCGTGGTGGCCCGCTCCGAGGTCTGCGAGGTGATCCAGTACGAGCCGGCCACCGAGCGGGTACACAAGTTTCCGCTGCTGATCGTCCCGCCGACGATCAACAAGTTCTACATCACCGACCTGGCGCCCGGCCGCAGCATGATCGAGTTCCTGGTCAGCCAGGGCCACCAGGTGTTCGCCATCTCCTGGCGCAACCCGGACGCGCGGCACCGGGACTGGGACCTCGACATCTACGGCGGCGCCGTGGCGGACGCGCTGGCCACCGCGCGGAGCATCACCGGGGCGCCCAGGGTCAGCATCTGCGCGCTGTGCTCCGGCGGCCTGATCTCCTCGATGGTCGCGGCGCACCTGACCGCGGCGGGGCAGTCCGGCCAGCTGGCCAGCCTGTGCCTGGGGGTGACGGTACTCGACCAGGCTCGCGCGGGGACGGCAGCGGCGATGATCGACGAGCGCACCGCCGGGATGGCGATCCTCGCCTCCCGGCGCCGCGGTTACCTGGACGGGCGGTCACTCGCCGAGGTCTTCGCCTGGCTCCGGCCCGACGACCTGATCTGGAACTACTGGGTCAGCAGCTACCTGCAAGGCAAGGCCCCCGATCCGTTCGACATCCTGTACTGGAACGCCGACACCACCAGGATGCCCGCGGCGCTGCATCGCGATTTCATCGAGCTTGCCCTCGCCAACGCGCTGACGAGGCCGGGGGAGGCCACCATGCTCGGCTCGCCGGTCGACCTGTCCAAGGTCGACGTCGACAGCTACGTCGTGGCGGGCATCGCCGACCACCTGTGCCCCTGGCAGTCGTGCTACCGCAGCACCCAGCTGCTCGGCGGCACCGTCCGGTTCGTGTTGTCCACCAGCGGGCACATCGCCTCGATGGTCAACCCGCCGTCCAACCCGAAGGCCACCTTCCGCACTGCGCCGGCCAACCCAGCCGACCCAGCGGAGTGGCTGGCCAGCGCCGTGACGGAGCGCGGCAGCTGGTGGCCGGACTACGCGTCCTGGCTGGCGGAGCGCAGCGGCGGCTTGCGGGCCCGCCCGGCCGCGCTGGGCAGCAAGCGGTTCCGGCCGGCCGGCCGGGCCCCCGGCAGCTACGTGCTCGACCGGTGACACCGAAGCGGGCGTCGCCGCGCCAGCAGGAGACCACGGGTGACGTGACCGTCGACGGCCAGCGGCTGCGGGTCGCCGAGCGGCGCGGCCAGCCCGGCCGGGTCCCGCTGCTGGTGATCAACGGCATCGGCGCCAGGCTGGAGCTGCTGCAGCCGTTCGTGGACGCGCTCGATCCCGCGCTGGGCGTGATCCGCTTCGACGTTCCCGGCATCGGCGGCTCGCCAGCGCCGGCCGGCCCTTACCGCTTCAGCGGGCTGTGCAGGATGATCGCCGGGATGCTGGCCGCGCTCGGGCACGACTCGGCCGACGTGCTCGGCATCTCCTGGGGCGGCGGGGTCGCTCAGCATTTCGCGGCCTTCCAGCGGGAACGCTGCCGTCGGCTCGTGCTGGTCAGCACGGCTACCGGCGCGATCATGGTGCCGGGCCGCCCGAGCGTCCTGCTGCAGCTGGCCACGCCGCGCCGGTACGCCGACGCCGGCTACCTCGAGCGGATCGCGCCCGGCCTGTACGGCGGATCCGCGCGGACCGACCCGGCGCGGGTGAGCGCGGCGATGCACGCGTTCGGCCACGTCGGCGCCGACCGCGGCTACCTCTATCAGCTCACCGCCGGGCTCGGCTGGACGAGCCTGCCGTTCCTGCCGCTGCTCCGGCAGCGGACGCTCATCCTGTCCGGCGACGACGACCCGATCATCCCGCTGGCCAACGCGTACCTGATGCGGCGACTCATCCCGCACTCGCGGCTGCACGTCTACCACGGCGGCCATCTCGGCCTGGTCACCGAGGCCGCGCAGCTCGCTCCCGTGGTGGCGGGCTTCCTGGCCGCCGCGGATGGCGACTTAGCCGCCCCGCCGCCCGGCGGCGCAAGGGAGGCCCGCCGCGTGCGGAGGGCTGGCCGCGTGCGCTGGGCGCGCCGTGCCGCGAAGGCGCGCCGCGCAAGGAGGGCTTACGGGGCGGGCATGCTGGCGCGGATCGGGCGGCCGTTGTTGCTGCTGCTGCCGGAGATCGTCGCGACCGGGTGGTGGGTGTAGTCGCTGTAGCTCAGCCGGATCCTGGCGGAACTCCCGTTCGGGCCGGTGATCGTCAGCCACGCTGTCATCCGGCCGGTGACCTGGTCCCACCGGGCGCGGCCGCTGACCGCGGTGTCGTCCGTCCACCGCACCTCGCGGAACGTGATCCTGGTGGCGCTGGCCGGACCGGCGTAGCCGTAGCTGCCGCCGCGCAGGCCCCACCCCTCGGCGCCGTCGCCGTAATACCAGCGCCACTCGGCGTCGCCGGTCGCCTCGGCCCCGACCGCTGCCAGCTGCCTGGCCGCGCGTCCCGCGCGGTTGCCGGCCGCCGCGGCGGCCGGCGTCATCCCGGCCAGCCATCGCGGGAAGCTGCCGACCACCCGGATCTCGGGAGTCCTCCTCGCGCACGACGCGTTCAGCTCCCTGAGCCGCTGCGGCGCGGCGATGAACGCCCGCACCAGGCCCTCCGCGCAGCCGAACGTGTCGTCCAGCGCGTTGATGTGGGTGTCGTTGCGGATCAGTATCCAGCGCGCTGACGGGCCCATGTCGCGCGCCGTCTGCCGGCCCTCGGGCGGCGTGGTGAGCGAGTCCAGGTCACCGGACAGCACGAGCACCGGCAGCGTCCTGGGCGCGTACGGGGGCGGGGTGGTGATCGGCGGGTCGGGCCGGGCGGGCGCCGGCCAGTCGAGGCAGGCGTCGAACTCCTCGTCCGGCTCGGTGACCCACTCGCTGACCGTGAACGGGGCGAAGGTGTCCTTCGGCAGTGCTGCCACGGCCGCGTCGTACTGCGCATCGCGCTCGGCGATGCCGGCCTGGTAGCTGAACGGCTGCGGGTAGTCCAGGCAGGTGGTGGCCTGGTAGAGGCCGTCGTTGAAATCGCTGACCGGGCCCGAGTTCCCGGTGTAGAGGTCGGTCGCCGCCAGCCGCAGCAGCGGCAGCGCGTCGTGATCGTCCAGCAGCGCGCGGGCCGCCGGGTCAAGCTCCCGGTAGACGATGTTGTCCGTGCCCGCGTTGTTGACCAGCTCGACCAGCTCGTCGACGCCGACCCGCTGGGTGATCACCTGGCCGTAGGCGTTCCGGGTCCGGCCGGTGACCTGGTGAGCGCGCAGGTAGCCGGCCAGCCGGACGATTCTCGCCCAGGACGAGCCGGGGGCGGCCGCGTGACAGGCGACCGCGCGCAGGCAGGCGAGGCTGAATGCCCGCCGCGCCGTGATGATCGTCTCCGGGTACCACGGATCGGTCTCGCTGACCGGGTACGCGGCGTCCAGCGTCACCGACCGCAGCATGCTGGCGTACCGCGCGGTGAACACCTGACCGAAGAAGGTGCCGTAGGAGTCGCCGTAGAGATCAACCCTGCCGGTGTCCAGCCTGCGCAGCAGCAGGGCGACGTCCCTGGCGGCGTTCGCCGTCGTGTACAGGTCGCTGGCCTGCACGTACCCGCCGCCGGCCAGCTTTCGGGTGTGGTTCAGCTGCCGGCCGCACTGCCCCGTGTCGGCCGCGTACGCGGCGATGCTGTCGGCCACCGTCCAGTCCTGCAGGGCCCGGCACAGGAACGCGGACGAGTTCCCGGTGCCCCGCAGGTTGACGAGCAGCAGGTTGCGGCTGCGCAGCAGTGGCAGGAACGTGGCGCGGTACTCGCCGGCGTAGTCGGTCGTCGCGTAACCGGGGCCGCCCTGCACGGCCAGGATCGTCCCCGTCGCCCTGCCCGAGGTCGCCGGGTACCACTGGAAGCCCAGCCTGATCGTGCCCGCCGCCGGATCGCGGTAGTCGTAGGGCACGCTGATCCTGGTGCACCAGGCCAGCCGCGATGCCCGGCAGGGCGGAATGGTCACCGAGCCGACCCGGATCGGCTGCCGCCCGGCCGTGGCGGCGGTGGCGCGCGCCGCGGGTGCCGGGCTCGCCAGCGCCTGGCCTGCGGCGGTGACCGAGACGGCGAGCAGGGCCGCCGCGGCACCGGCCACTGCCCTCGTGCGGAACGGAAGCGCTGAAACCGGCATAGCGCACCATAGCGGACTCCGGCGGCGGGGTGTCAAGACCGTGAGCCGACGGTGCCTGGTCCGCCGGTGACGCCCATCGCGTCCAGCACGAACGCCTGCACCTCGGCCTCGTAGCTCAGCCGGGCGAGCCGACCGGACGGCCCGGTGTGCGCGCCAGCGCCGAGCTCGACCCGCAGCAGCACCCGCGCGCCCGCGGTGTCGGTCTCCCGCAGCCGCGCCACCCACTTGGCCGGCTCGTGCACCAGCACCCTGGGATCGTGCACGGCCCCGGTGACCAGCAGGTCGGGCCGCTGCCCCGGCGGCGGGTTCTCGTACGGCGAGTACGAGAGCAGGCAGGCGAAGTCGCCGGGGTCACGCGGGTCGCCCCACTCGTCCCATTCGCTGACGGTCAGCGGTATGCCGGGATCGAGCATGGTATGAACGCAGTCGACGAACGGCACCTCGGCCACCACCGCGCGCCACCGGCCGGGTGCCCGGGAGTAGACCGCCCCCTGCAGCAGCCCGCCCGCGGACAGCCCCCTGGAGCAGATCCGGCTGGAGTCCACCAGGGCGCGCGAGCCCGCCGTGTCACCAGCCGCCGGGTCGCCGGCCAGCCAGTCCGCCACGGCGATGAAGTCGCCGAACGTGTTCGGCTTCGCTCGCAGCCTGCCCTGCAGCCACCAGTTCCTGCCGCATTCGCCGCCGCCGCGCACGTGCGCGATCGCGTACACCACGCCGCGGTCCAGCAGCGAGGGCAGGCTGACGTCAAATTCCGGGAACTCGCACGACTCGTAGGCGCCGTAACCGTAGAGCAGGCACGGGGCGCTGCCGTCCAGCGGAGTGCCGGCCCGCCGCGCGAGGGTGACCGGGATCTCGGTGCCGTCGGCGGCGGTCGCGCGCAGCCGCCAGGTCAGGTAGCGCGACGGCTCGTAACCGGGGACCGCGCCGCGCCGCAGTTCCCGCCGCGCGCCTGTGGCCAGGTCGAGCTCGGACCACACCGGCGGCTCGGTCAGCGACTCCTCGGCTATGATCACGGTTCCGGCGTCGTACGCTTCTGCGTGCTCCACCCGGATGCTGCCGGCCGGCATCGCCGGAGCCACCTCCCGGATGCCGCCGCCCGTCAGGTCGGTGATCGCCAGCAGCGGGGCGCCGGCCCGGCGCAGGGTCAGCAGCAGGTGCCCGGCGAACACGTCGCAGCAGGCCAGCCTGGTGTCGGCGCGGGCTGGGCTGACGGCGGCGCACGGCACCTCGGTCCAGTTCCGGCGTCTTGGCGCGGACAGCGGGGCCCGCATCAGCCGGTACTCGGTCGCGCCGTCGTTGGTGACGATGTACAGCTCGCCGGGCCCGCCGGCCGGGCCGGCGGCGGCGGCGTGGTCGACCGTGTATTCGACGCCGGGCCGCCGCGGGGCGACGCAGGCCGGCCCGGCCTCCGGGTCGGCCGCCGGGATCACGTGCACCTCGGTGGTGTCCCGCGACGCCGCGGTGATCACCACCAGGCCGCCGCTGCGGGCGGCGTGCAGGGTGAGATCGAACCGGGCGTCCGGCTCCGCCAGGACCAGGACGTCGGCGCCGGCATCGGTCCCGATCCGGTGCCGCCATACCTGGTGCTGCCGGTTCAGCTCGTCCGGCACCAGGTAGAACAGCTGCCGGGAGTCCGCGCTCCAGGCGATTCCCGGAGAGGTCCGCTCGATGATCTCGGGCAGGTCCGCCCCGGTGGCCAGGTCCGTGATCCGCAGGGCGTAGATCTCGGCCCCCGTCGTATCCGCCGACCAGGCGAGCAGCGTCCCGTCCGGGCTCGGCTCGAACGCGCTGACGTCCACGTAGCCCGTCCCGGCCGCGAGGACGTTCTCGTCAAGCAGCAGTTCCTCCGCGGTCCCCGTCTGCTCCGCTGTCCCGGCCTGGTCCGCGGTCCCGGCCTGCTCCGCGGTCCCGGCCTGCTCCGCGGTCCCCGCCTGCCGTCCGGTCCCGCCGGAGCGCGACCGCAGGAACTGGCGGTTCTGCTGTCCCGCGGGGATTCTCGTCCAGTAGGCGAACCCTCCGACTCTCCATCGCACCGAGTCCTCGTCCTGGCCGGGGATCCGCCCGGCCGCCTCGCGGTACAGCTCCCGGGTGAGCCCGGCCAGCCGGCTGCTGTGCGCGTCGTAGTAGGCGCGCTCGGCGGCCAGGTACCCGGCCAGGGCAGGCGTGGCGGGATCCCGCATCCAGCCGTAGTTGTCGCCAATGGTCACCCCGTGCAGGGTCAGCAGGGACGGGACGCGCGGCGCCCTGGGCGGCGGCGGCAGGCGGTCGGCCGGCGGCGGTTCACCGGCCGGCCGCATGGGCGGCGGTGGCAGCTCATCGTCCGGCGTCATGGGCTGCTCACGCGAGGTGGCAGGCGGCCAGGTGGCCGGCGGCCGCCGCGCCGGCCGGCAGCCGCAGCCGCGGGTCCTCGGTCCGGCAGCGTTCCACGGCCACCGGGCAGCGGGGATGGAACCGGCAGCCCGCGGGGATGTCGGCCGGATCCGGCGTCTCGCCGGTGAGGATCTGGGGAACCGACCTGTCCCTCGGGTCGCGCTTGGGCACGACCGACAGCAGCGCCCTGGTATACGGGTGCTGGGGGTTGCGCACCACCTCGCCGGCAGCCGCGTACTCGACGATCCGGCCCAGGTACATCACGGCGATCCGGTCGGCGAAGTGCGCGGCGGTGGACAGGTCATGAGTGATCATGAGGATGCCCATGTCCGCGTCCCTGCGCAGCCCGTCGAGCAGGGCCAGCACCCCGGCCCGGACCGAGACGTCCAGCATGGACACCGGCTCGTCGGCGAGCAGCAGCTCGGGGCCCAGCACGAGCGAGGCGGCTATCGCCACCCGCTGCCGTTGCCCGCCGGACAGCTCGTGCGGGTAACGGTCCAGGTAGATCTCCGCCGGCGTGAGGCCAGCCTGCTCCAGGGCTGCGACGATCAGGGACCGCCGCTCGTCGCGCGACCCGCCGATGCCGTGCACGAGCATCGGTTCCTCGACTGTCTCGCTGACCCGGAACCGGGGATCGAGCGACTCGTAGGGATCCTGGTAGATCACCTGAACCGTGCGGCGCAGCGGCCGCATCCGCCGCTCCGGCATCCCGGCAATGTCGGTGCCGTTCAGCCGGATGGCGCCGCCGGCGGGCCTGACCATGCCGAGGATGGTCTGCACCGTGCTGGTCTTGCCGCAGCCCGACTCCCCGACCAGCGCCATCATCTCGCCCTTGGCGAGGGAGAAGCTGACCCCGTCGACCGCGTGTACCCAGCGCCTGGGCCGGCCGGCCAGCAGCTGGGTCAGCGGGCGCCGGACCGGGTAGTCGGTCCTCAGGTCGTCGACCTCGAGCAGCGGAGGACGGCTGGCAGGGGCCTGGTCAGCGCGGACCGCGTCGGCCCGCCCGGTCCCGCTCACATCGCCTCGGCCAGGTCGCCGCGGCCGTCGTTAAGGTGGCAGGCCGCCTGGTGGAAGAGCCCGACCGGCCGCAGGGCCGGGTGCTCCGTCTCGCACCGGTGCACCGCCACGTCGCAGCGCGGCTGGAACGGGCAGCCGGTGATGGCCCGGTCAAGCCGCGGCGGCGCGCCGGGAATGGAGGCCACCTGCTCGTTGCCGTACAGGTCGGGCGTGGCCGCGAACAGCAGCCGGGTGTAGGGATGCCGGGGCTGGTGGAACAGGGTCTCCATCGGCCCGGCCTCGACGATCTCGCCCGCGTACATGACCGCTGCCCGCTCGCAGGTCTGGGCCACCACCGGCAGGTCGTGGGTGACCAGGATCAGCGCCAGGCCGAGCTCGTCGGACAGCCGGGTGAGCAGCTCGAGTATCTGCGCCTGCACCATGACGTCCAGGGCGGTGGTCGGCTCGTCGGCCAGCAGGATCCTCGGCTGGCAGGCGAGCGCCATCGCGATCGAGGCGCGCTGCCGCATGCCGCCGGAGAACTCATGCGGGTAGCGATCGCCGGCCGCCGCCGGGATGCCGACCATCTCCAGCAGCTCGCCGGCCCGTTTCCGGGCCGCGGCGCCCTCGGCGACGCCGTGGAAGGCCATCGGCTCGGCGATCTGCCAGCGGACCGTCTTCACCGGGTTCAGGGCGTTCATCGCGCCCTGGAACACCATCGCGATGTCCTTCCAACGGTAAGGCCGCACCGAGTCCTCGCCGCCCGCCAGGATGTCGCGGCCGTCGACGCGGACCTGCCCGGCGAGGGTGGCGCTCGGCGGCAGCAGGCCCATCAGCGCGAGGACGGTGGTGGTCTTGCCGGAGCCGGACTCACCGACCAGCCCGAACCGCTCGCCTGCCGCGAGGTCGAAGCTCACCCCCTGCACCGCGTGCACCTGCGCCCCGTGCGGCAGGTCGAACCACACGTGCAGGTCGCTCACCTGCATCAGGCTCATATGGCGTCCGGCCCCCTTCCGACCAGCGTCCGCGGCCGCCACCGGCGAATCGACAGGTGAGCGACCCTCAGCCGCGGGTTGAGCGCGTCCTCGATCGCCTGGCCGAACAGGAAGCAGCCCACGATGACGGCGGCGATGACGAACCCGTCGGGCACGATCGCCCACCAGGCGCCGGAGCTGATCGCGGTCCGCTGGAAGGCGTGCTCCAGGATGGTGCCCCAGGTGGTGACGGTCGGATCCTCGAGCCCGAGGAACGCGAGCGCGGTCTCCAGGTAGATCGCCACCGCCACCGTGAGCACGGTGTTGGCGATCAGCAGCGGCCCGACCTGCGGCATGATGTGCTTGGTGATGATCCGCCAGTTCCCCGCGCCGATCGCCCTGGCGCGCTTGACGTAGACCCGCTCCTTGGTGCTCATCACCTGGGCGCGGATGATCCGCGCGGTCGAGGTCCACTCCAGGATGCCGATGACCATGATCACGTGGAACAGGCTGGCTCCCCATACGTCCGCGATCACGATCGCGAACACCAGGTCGGGGATGACCAGCAGGTAGTCGGTGATCCGCATCAGCGTGACGTCGATCCAGCCGCCGAAGTAACCGGAGATGATGCCGATCCCGCCGCCGAGGACCATCGAGACCAGGGTCGCGGCGAATCCGACGACCAGCGAGATGCGGCCGCCCTGCATCAGCTCGCTCAGCATGTCGATGCCGCCGTCGTCGCAGCCGAGCCAGTGATGGATGGACGGCGCGGCGTAGACGGCGCAGGTCTGCGCAGAGGCGCTGTAGGGGGAGATGTACGGCGCCACGATGGACAGCAGGACGAAGAACACGATGATGCCGAGGCCGGCCACCGCGGACTTGCGGTCCCGCAGCACGCCGAGGAAGAACCCGCCCCGGCTGGCCGTGATCTCCGCCCCGCCCGCGGGCAGCAGCGGCTCCTGGATCTGCAGGCTCACGAGGTGATCCTCGGGTCCAGCCGGACGTAGATCAGGTCCGCCGCGAAGTTCAGCGCGATCACCGAGATCGTCAGGATCAGGAAGCCGCCCTGCAGCATCGGGTAGTCACGCTGGCCGATGGCCGTGTACATGGCCTCGCCGATGCCCGGCCAGCTGAAGATCACCTCGATCAGCAGCGCCCCGCCGACGATGTAGCCGAAGTCCAGGGCGATCATGGTGACCAGCGGCAGCAGGGCGTTGCGCACCGCGTGCCGCCAGACGATCCGCCGCACGGGCAGGCCCTTCGCCCGCGCGGTGAGCACGTAATCCTCGCCCAGCGTCTCCAGCATCGATGACCTGACCACGAGCGTGTAGCTCCCGTACGCCGTGAGCAGCAGCGTTGCGGCCGGCAGGATCATGTGCTCGGAGATGTCGGCCATGTGCTGCCAGAACGGCTCGGGGCCGAACAGGAACGGGTTGCTCATCCCGGCCGACGGCAGCACCCCGGCGAAGATGATCAGCAGCATCAGGCCGAGCCACTGGGTGGGGAAGGCGTAGGCGAAGATCGCCAGCTGGGTGCTGACGTGATCGGCCGGCGAGCCGCGCCGCCACGCCGAGAGCACGCCGGTGAAGACGCCCACGATGATCGAGGCAACGGTGCCCACGGTGATCAGCGGGATGGTGTTGCGCAGGTCGGCGATGAGCAGGTGACTCACCGGCTGCTGGTAAGCGAACGAGATCCCCATGTTCCCGTGCGCCAGTTCCCTCAGGTAGATGAGGTACTGCTCCCACTTCGGCTTGTCCAGGCCGAACTCGACGGTGAGCGCGTGCCGCAGCTGCGGCCCGGCATGCGGCACCCTGGCCAGGTCGGTCACCGCGTTGCCGGGCAGCACCCGGAACAGGAAGAAGTTGATCGTGATCGCGACGAAGACCGTCACGAGCGCGAAGAACGCCCGCTTGATGACATAGTCGGCGCCGCGCACTCCGCTACCCGGCCTGGTGCACGGTCTCGAACGGGATCTTGGACCCGGACGTCCACGACGCGCCGCCCACCTCCGGCAGGTCGCTCCAGGCCTTGCTGTGCGCCTCGATCTCGTCGGCGTAGTCGAGCACCAGGTACGGCCGCGCGGTCGCGATCATCTGCTGCATCTGGTAGACGATGCGCTGCCGCTGCGCCGGGTTCATCGCGGCGCTCTGCGCGGAGTAGAGGCTGTCGTAGGCCTTGCTGCAGTATCCGGAGTCGTTCCAGACGTTCCAGGAGCCGCAGGTCAGCACCGAGAGCATGAAGTCCGGGTCGGTCAGCGGCGACCAGTCCCACATCGACATCTCGAAGCTGCGGTAGTCATTGGCGGTGACCGCGGCGTAGGCCGCCGAGTTGTCGAGGTTCTGCGGGGTCAGCTGGACGCCGATCTCCTTGAAGTCCGCCTGGATGATCGCGAACGACCGGTTGCCGTACCCGTTTCCCGTGGTATCGGCGGGCATGATCATGGTGTAGGACATCGGGTGACCGTCCGCGATCCGCACCCCGTTCGGGCCCATCGTGTAGCCGGCCTGGTTCAGTAGCTGGTTCGCCCTGGCGATATCGAACGGCGCCGGCTTGATCGCCGGGTCGTACCAGTGCCCGGTGGCCGGCGGGATGATGGACGACCCCGGCGCCCCGTAGCCGAGCAGCGAGGTCTTGACGATGGCCTGCCGGTCGACCGCGTCGTCGAACGCCTCCCTGAGCAGCGGGTTCATCAGTTCCCTGTGGCTGGCGTCCTGCTTCGGATTGTCGTTAATAATGAAGTCGTCGAAGTAATCGCCCGGGGCCTCCCGCACGACGAACCCGCCGGCCTTGAGCGTCGCCACCGAGGTCGGCGGAACCGTCTCGACGCCGTCAAGCTGCCCGCTCTTGAGCGCGGTGATCATGGCGTCATCGGTGCCGAAGAACTGCAGCCCAAGCCCGTCGATGTGCGGCCTGGGGCCATAGAAGTCCGGGTTGCGCTTGAACAGGGCGATCTGCCCCGGCGTGTATTTGACCAGCGTGAACGGGCCGCCGGAGACGATCGGCGCCGGGTTGGTGAACCTCGTCAGCCCCTTGCCGTTGCCGGCCGCGTACCTGGCCCAGATGTGCTCGGGCAGGATCGGCACCTGCTGGACCTGGGACAGCACGTTGGCGACCGGCCGGATGTACGTGAGCACCACCGTGGTCGCGTTCGGCGCGGTCGCGCTCTTCATGTGCGCGACGTACCCGGCCGAGTTGGCGGTAGGGCCGTCCTGGAACTTCATGATGGTGCTGAACGTCCACGCGACGTCGGCGGCGGTCAGCGGCTTGCCGTCGGACCACCGGGCGCCGGGCTGCGTGTGGAACGTCCACACGCGCCCGTTCGCGGATTCCCGCCAGCTGCTGGCGAAGTCAGCCACGAACTGCAGCCGTGGGTTGTACTGGACGAGCTCGGGATAGATGTACTCGAAGGCCGAGTACGCGTCGGCCTGGAAGGCGACGAACGGGTTGAGTGAGTCGATGCTGGACGCGCTGCCGAGCCGGAATACGCCGCCCTCCTTGACCTGGCCGGCGCCGCCCGCGCCGCAGCCGGCCAGGGCCAGCGCGGCGGCCACCGTCACGACAGCGAGGCGCCGCGCCCGGCGGGACGGGAGCAGGCAGCGGGACCGGAACATGCTGCTGGCTGGCCGGCTATCTCGGGGGCTCACGCTGCGTCACCTTCGTTCTGCTGCGACCGGATGTGCCGGGGGCTGCGGCCCGGCTGACGGCGGCTTCGCTCCGCGCGGGCCCGGATCGACGCCGTGGTCCTCCTGACTAGCTGTCCTGACTCGCTGTTCAGTCGCGCGATGCTAACATGCCCGCGGCTGCCCGTGAAGCCTGCGGCGGGCAGTTCCGCCCGGCGGGCGAATTGCCAGGTGAGCCCCGTTCATTCCATGATTGCGGCTTAGGCCCGGCTACGTCATCAAAACGCGCGGGATGATCAGCGGATCCGGCCTGCCGCGGTGAGCAGATCCCGGACCTCGGCGATGGGAACGGCCGGCGAGGTGTTGCCGTCCCGGCCGGTCACCGTGATCGCCGCGAGCAGGCTGTTGAGCACGGCTTCCTCGGTCGCCTCCACGACGGCGTCGAAGTACGGGTCGAGGGCCGAGCCGGTGACCGCGGCGCCCGGCGGCGGCGCCGTCCGGTCAGCCAGCCGGAGCCCGGTGGCGAGGGCGAGGAAGATCTCGCCGCTGCCATGGTGCGCGGTCGATCCCGTTCTGGCCAGGCCGAGACCTGCCCGGCGGGCGAGCCGCACGCAGGCGGCGGCGTCCAGCGGCGCGTCGGTGATCACGACGGTGATGCAAGACCCGGCCGGCGGCCGGGCCGGCGGTGACAGCGGCCCGCCCGGCGGTGGCAGCGGCCCGCCCGGCGGTGGCAGCGGCCCGCCCGGCGCGGCGGCCGGGCGGAGCAGCCGGCCGGCCGGCACGCCGTCGATGGTGAGCCGCTCGCGCTGGCCGAAGTTGGTCAGCACGAGCACCCCGACCGTGTGCCCGGCGGGCACCATCCGCGACGCGGTGCCGATGCCGCCCTTGAACCCCAGGCAGCTCATCCCGGTGCCAGCGCCGACCGCCCCCTCGGCCGGCCTGCGCCGCCGCGCCGACGCGCCTGCGGTCCGCGCGGCCTGCAGCGCGCTGGCCACGTCGGCGGCGGTGACCTGCATCCGGCGGGCGTCCGACAGGAAGCTGTCGTCGCACTCGGCCACGATGGGGATGATGACGTCCTGCTCGCCGATCCCCGCATCCTGCCCGATGAGCAGCTCGCACGCGGCGTCGTAGACACGGCCGACCTGCATCGTCGAGGTCAGGAAGACGGGTGTCTCGGCCAGCCCCCACTCGGCGGCAGACAGGAACCCCGTGCACTCGCCCGCCCCGTTGAGCACGGCGCCGCCAGCCGGTACCGGGCTGCGGAACAGGTTCCCGCCGGGATCGATCACGGTCACCCCGGTCCTGGCCACGCCCCGGCCGAGCGGCGGCGCCGGCTCGTCACGCCAGACCGTCGCGTGCCCCACCCCGACGCCCGGCACGTCGGCGATCGATGCCGTCGGGCCGCTGGGCAGCACGCCGATCCTGATGCCAAGCTCACGAGCCCGGGTGCGGCGATCATGCGCTAGCCTCACCCGGCGAGCATGCCACGGAAAGCTCCGCGCATGCCACGGAAAGGCCCGGCCATGACACCTGCAGGCGGCGAGCTGACCATCCCGGTGGTCTGGAGCGCGGACTGCCTGCTGCACGAGCCGGACGGCGAGGTATGGCTCGGCGTCTGGGAGCAGGGCACGGAGATACCGGAACGGGCCGTCGTGCTGCTCGCCGCCCTTACCTCGGCAGGCGCGCCGGTGACGCCCGCCGTCCGGCACGGCGACGAGATGCTCCGCGCGGTCCACGACGGCGAATTGCTCGAGCACCTGGCCACGATCTGGGCCGACTGGGAGGCGGGCGGCTACGTGACCGAGCACGGCCGGCGCCGGGTGGTGCCGTACGTGTTCCCCACCGAGGGGCTGCTGGCCGGCCTTCCGCTGCGCTCGCCCGCCGCGACGCACGGGCGGGCGGGCAGGTTCTGCTACGACACCATGACGCTGGTCGGGCCGGGCAGCTGGGAGGCGATGCGGGCTGCTGCCGACTCGGCGCTGACGGCCGCGGACCTGGTGGCATCGGGCGAGCGCGCGGCGTACGCGCTCTGCCGGCCGCCCGGCCACCACGCGGGCCCGGCCGCGTACGGCGGCTCCTGCTATCTCAATAACGCGGCTATCGCGGCCCAGTCGCTCCGCCAGGCCGGCGCGGAGCGGGTGGCGATCATCGACATCGACGCGCATCACGGCAACGGCACCCAGTCGATCTTCTACGGCCGCGGCGATGTCTTCTATGGCAGCCTGCATGTCGATCCTGGCGCCGGCTGGTTCCCGCACTACGCCGGTTACGCCGACGAGACGGGCGCCGGCGCCGGGCAGGGCGCCAACCGCAACCTGCCGCTGCGGCCCGGCACCGGCGACGCCGAGTGGCTTGAGGCGCTGGCCGCGCTCTGCGCCGAAGTTCGCGACCGGGGCGCGGACGCGCTGGTCATCTCGCTCGGCGTGGACGCCGCGGCGGCCGATCCGGAGAGCCCGCTGCAGGTGACCAGCGAGGGATTCCGCCGGGCGGGGGAGCGGATCGGCGGCCTCGGCCCGGCCGCGGTAGTCCAGGAGGGCGGCTACGACCTGGCCTCGCTCGGTGCGGACGTTGTAGCCGCGCTGGCGGGAGTGCAGTCGGGCGCGCCCTGACCTTCCGGCCCGGCCCGGTCGGCCCGGCCTTTCCGGGAAGCGACCCGGCCTTTCCGGCAGCCGTCCCGGCCTTTCCGGGAAGCGACCCGGCCTTTCCGGCAGGCGCGTCCCTGTCTTTCCGGGAAGCGCGTCCCGTCCCGGCGGGTTCATGAAAGCCTTTCAATAATGAAGATTGGCTAAAGATCGGCAACGATCGGTCAAGGGGAGGACATATGCCGGTAAGCGCTGTTCCGGATTTCCGCGCGGCCCCGTCCGCGGCCGCCGTCCTGGCGGAACTCGGACCTCTCGGTGATCTGCCGGGAACCTGGTCTGGTCACGGATTCAACCTGATCGCGCGCCCGGACTTCGAGGGCGGCAACGACATCTTCCTGGAGCTCAACCCCACCGACGAGCGGCTGAAATTCGACGCGATCGGCGGGCCCATACCTAACCGCGGTTCGGCGATGGACGACATCGAGATCTTCGGCCTGCACTACCTGCAGCAGGTTAGCGATCAGGACACCGGGGGCGCGATCCACACCGAGCCGGGCCTCTGGCTGAACGTCCCGGCTACCACCGAGCCCGCCCAGCTGCCGACCGTCGTCCGGCTCGCGACCATCCCGCACGGCACCGCCGTCCTGTTACAGGGCACCTCGTCGCAGCTGACCGGGCCACCCGTCATCGACCAGGCCAACACCGTGCCATTTCCGATCGGGTCTGCCGAGCCAACGCCGGGCGCGTCCAACGGCTTTCCTGAGTACGACCTCGGCGCTCCCAGCCGGTTCCGGACCACGCCCACGCCCCCCCTGGTCACGCAGGCCGTGGTGTCGGACCCGAACTCGGTGCTCACATCCGTCATCGCCGGCCAGACGATCACGGCGACGACGGCGCTGCACGTCTCGACCGTCACGAATCCCGCGAAGCATACGCTCGGCGGCGCGGAGACCATCCCGTTCCTGGGGACCAACGCGGACGTCGGGCACGTCAGCGCGACCTTCTGGATCGAGACGGTACAGCTCCCGGCTCCGTACCAGGACCGCTACTTCCTGCAGCTCCAGTACACCCAGACCGTGTTCCTGAGCTTCCTCGGCCTCAGCTGGCCACACGTCAGCGTCGCCACCCTGAGGAAGGTCACCTGAGCCTAGTAGCTGTCGCCACCCTCAAGAAGGTCACCTGAGCCTAGTAGCTGTTGTGCCAGGTGGTGGTGAAGCTGTTGCCGCCGGTGAGAGCCGAGGGGGTGGACAGGTCGTAGCTGTCCGTGGCGTCCACCGAGGAGATCTCGTCGTTGTCCGCGTAGCTGGAGATCGTGCCGGACTTGCCGCTGGCCGTCTCCGTCGCGGCGGTGAGCTTCCAGCTCGCGTAGTCGGCGAGCGGCGCGATGCCGATGGCGAAGGCCGGCCGCTCGGCGATCCACTCCGCGCTGGTGTCGACGCAGGTGGCGGCCGCGCAGGTCGCCGTCTTGGTGAAGCTGTTGGCGGAGTGCGTGGCGTCGGTCAGCGACAGCGTGTAGGACGTGCCGCTGCGGGAGACCGTAGCGGTGATCTTGTCGCCGGGCGCGAGCGACGTGCCGACCTCGATGGTGCCGGCCGGGTACATCTCGTACCAGGTGAAGTAGGTGGGCGTGCCCTCGAAGCACCAGTCGAGCGTGCCGTCCTGCTCGACGGTCGAACTGGTCCAGCCGTCGATGCCGACCCACTCCGACGTGATCGTGTCCTCCGCGGTGCAGGTCACCTTCGGCGTCGTCCACTGCCCGCTGACCTTGCTGAAGGTGCCCTTGGTCGTGGACACGTCCGCGTAGCCGGACCAGTTGTAGCTCGAGGTCTTAGTGGTGCCACGAAGGCCGTTCCTGGCCGGATGCACGAGTTCGGCCGGCTGGTGGTCGTGCCGCAGATAGTCGGCCAGCGCGATGCGCGCCTCAGCCAGGAACCTGGCCGACGGCTGATGAGCCGCCGCGTGTACCGCCCGGGCGGGTCCGGCAGCGGTGGTGACCGCAGCACCGGTGGCGAGCATCAGGGCCCCGGTTAGCACGGCGGCCGAGCCGGCGACAAGCGAATAACGCAGCAGACGCATACGAACTCCTACCAAACATATGAATTACTGCTAAAACAAAGCAAACGCCTGCGGCACAACATACCGGCTTCCCCACCGGTTCACAAGGGATATCCGATGGCCAGTGTTACTGGTGGGGCTAGGCCGGCCCGGTTACCGGCCGCCTCGCCACCTGGCCGGACATACTCGAAAGTTAACCGCGGCGCGGGCACGCGTTGCGGTTACGCTGGGCGAATGATGGGGGTGATCTGATGCGACTTCTGCTGATTGGCGCCCCAGGCGCGGGCAAGGGCACGCAGGCGGAACTGCTCGCCGCGCGGTTCGGGATCGCGCACATCTCCAGCGGCGACCTGCTGCGCGAGCATGTGCGGGGCATGACCTCGCTCGGGCAGCAGGTGAAGTCCTATGTCGACCGCGGTGACCTGGTCCCTGACGGCCTGGTCATGGACATGCTGCGCAAGCCCGTCGTGGCCGCGGCCAGGTCCGGCGGCTATGTGCTCGACGGGTTTCCGCGGACAGTGCAGCAGGCAGAGGCGTCCTACGCCGTGGTCCGGGAGCTCGGGGTCGAGGTGCAGGCGGCGGTTCACCTGGACGTGCCGGCCGACGAGCTGGTCCGGCGGCTGCTGGCCCGCGGCCGGGGTTCCGACGACACCAGGGCCGTCATCGAGCACCGGCTGGCGGTGTACCTGGAGATGACGGTCCCGCTGCTCGATTACTACGCGGGCAGGGAGTGGATGTTCGTCGTCGACGGCTCGGCGCCGGCCGATGCCGTCCACCAGGGCATCGTGCGCCGCATCGAGAAGCTGGCGGCCTTCGCCCAGCCGGCCCGGCCAGCCCCCGAGCAGGCCCAGTCTGAGCAGGCCCAGTCTGAGCAGGCCCAGTCGGCGTCCCAGCCAGCCTGATCATCCGATCGGTCGTCCGTCAGCTGCCCCGGATGGTCCCGCCGGGTTCGCAACCCGAGCGATGTGGCGCTGGGCGGCATCCAACCCGCCCAGCGCCACATCGCACGGGTTGCGTTGCGCATCTGCCGGGGCTGCGGGGGCTGCGGAGTCAGCTGGCGAGGCGGTCGAGTGCGGTCTGGATCCGCTGCTCGGACACGGGAACCGGGGTGCCGAGTGACTGCGCGAACAGGCTGACTCGCAGTTCCTCGATCATCCAGCGCACCGCCTGGGTGTCCGCGCCGCCGCGGCCGGCCGCCGCGAGCTCCCCGACGGCCCGCTGGTAGGCGTCCGTTACCCGGTGCACGATCGCCATCAGGCCGGCGTCCCGGCCGGGATCCAGCGGCGCCTTCTCCAGCCGCCGGCTGATCGCCCGCAGGTAGCGGAGCAGGTCGGGCAGCCGCTGCGCGCCGGTCTCGGCGACGAACCCCGGATAGATCAGCCCGGAAAGCTGCGCGCGCATGTCCGCGATGGCCGGCGCCAGGGCCGGGCTGGCGGCGCGGTCAAGCCCGGCCTCGGCCGCGTGTGCCTCGGCCAGAGCCCGCGCGACGGCACCGACCACGCCGACCGCGTTGACCGCCAGCGCTGACCGGGCCGCCGCCAGCAGGCCCGCGAAGCCCTCGGCGTCCCAGGCCGGGCCGCCCGCTTCCGCGATCACCTGGTCCGCCGCGCACGCCGCGCAGTCGTCGAGCAGCGCGGCGGCGCTCGGGTACGGGTGCCGGCTCATCGCAAGCTTGGCGTTGACCGGCAGCCGGCTGGCGACCGCGCGCACGCCGGACGGGACGGCGATCAGCAGCAGGCGGCGGGTGCCGCCGCGCATGGCCTCGGCGGCCTCGGCCTCGGTCTCGAACAGTCGGATGTCGACCGAGTCGCCCGCGTCGGCCAGCGCCGGGTAGGCGCGCAGCTGCCCGTCGGCGAATTCCCGCGGCAGCGCGCCGAAGTCCCAGGCCCGGAGCCCGGTGCGGGTGATGCCGCCCGCCGCGCCAGCCAGCGCCGCCTGCAGCCGGGGCCGTAGCTGCCGCCACAGCGCGGCCAGGTCCTTGCCGGCCGCGAGCTCGCGGCCGCCGTCGATCACCCGGTAAGTGGGTCTGAGGTGGGCGGGCAGCCGGGATTCCTGCCACGCATCCCGGGGGATGGTCACGCCGCTCATCCGGCCCAGCTCGGCGCCCAGCGCGCTAAGCAGGTCGCCGCGGGCAGGGCCGAGCCGGGCGAGCACCGCGCGGGCCGTGTCCGGGGCGGGCACGAAGGCCGTCCTGAGCTGCTTCGGCAGCGACCGGATCAGCTCCGTCACCAGTTCCTCGCGCAGGCCGGGCACCTGCCAGCCGAGTTCCTCGCCGGTCACCTGGTTGAGCATCGCCAGCGGGATGTCGACGGTGACCCCGTCAGCTGGCTCGCCGGGAGCGAACTCGTACGACAGCGGGAACTCGCCCAGGCTGCCCGGATAATCCTCAGGCCGGATCTCGCCGGCCGCGGGGCTGAGCAGATCGGCGGGGGAGAGGGTCAGCAGATCCGGATCGGCCGCCCGCGCCTTCTTCCACCAGGCGTCGAAGTGCCGGGCGGACGTCACGTCGGCGGGTATCCGATGGTCGTAGAAGTCGAACAGCGCTCCGTCGTCGGCGACGATGCCGCGCCGTCTCGCCTTGCGCTCCAGGTCCCCCGCCTCGTCCAGCAGGCGCTGGTTGCGGGCGAAGAATGGGTGGCGGGTCTGCCAGTCGCCCTCCACCAGCGCATGCCGGATGAACAGCTCGCGGGCCGCCGCCGGATCAATCCGCCCGTAGCTGACCTGCCGGGCCGCGACGACCGGCAGCCCGTACAGCGTTACCTTCTCTGTTGCCGTCACCTCGCCGCGGCGGGCGTCCCAGCGAGGCTCGGTGTAGCTCCGCTGGACCAGGTGCGCGGCCAGCGCCTCCGCCCATTCGGGCTCGATCCGCGCGACGGTCCTCGCCCACAGCCGGGACGTCTCCACCAGCTCGGCCGCGACCACCCAGTCCGGCGGCTTCCTCGCCAGCGCGGAGCCGGGGAAGATGGCGAAGCGGGCGCCGCGCGCACCGGCGAACTCGGTCATCCCGCGTCGCTTGCCGGGCGGCTTCTGGTCGGTGTCCTTCATCCCGACGTGCGAGAGCAGGCCAGCCAGCAGCGAGATGTGCACCCGGTCCGCGACATCCGCCGGGAGGCGCGCCCCGGGGACATCGCGGCCGCGGAGCTCGCGGCCTGGGTCATCGCGGCCGGGGAGCTCGCGGCCGGGGACATCGCGGCCGGGGACATCGGGCCCGGCGACGATGCCGAGCTCCCTGGCCGCCTGGGTGAGCTGCCCGCAGAGGTCCTGCCATTCGCGCACCCGCAGGTAATGCAGGAACTCGCGGCGGCACATCCGCCGGAACGCCGACGCCGAGAGCTCGCGCTGCTGGTCACGCAGGTAGTCCCACAGGGTCAGGTAGGCGAGGAAGTCAGAGCCGGGCTCGGCGAAGCGCGCGTGCAGCGCGTCCGCGGCCTCGCGGGATTCGGCCGGCCGTTCCCTGGGGTCCTGGATGGACAGCGCCGCGGCGATGATCAGCACCTCGCGCACGCAGCCGTTCCGGCCGGCCTCCAGGATCATCCGGCCGAGCCGCGGGTCCACCGGCAGCCGGGCGAGCTTGCGCCCCGCGTCGGTCAGCCGGGATCTGCCGCGGCCCGGCGCGACGGCGCCGAGTTCCGCCAGCAGGCGGACGCCGTCCGCGATGTTCCGCGAATCCGGCGGGTCGACGAACGGGAAGTCCGCCACCTCGCCGAGGTCGAGCGCCGCCATCCGGAGGATCACCGATGCCAGGTTGGTGCGCAGGATCTCCGGGTCGGTGAACTCCGGCCGCGATTCGAAGTCCTGCTCGCTGTAGAGCCGGATGCACACGCCGTCGGAGGTCCGGCCGCACCGGCCCTTGCGCTGGTTGGCCGAGGCACGGGAGATCGGCTCGATCGGCAGCCGCTGGACCTTGGTCCGCAGGCTGTAGCGGGAGATCCGGGCGGTCCCCGGATCGATCACGTACTTGATGCCGGGGACGGTCAGCGAGGTCTCCGCGACGTTGGTAGCCAGCACCACGCGCCGCCCGCGATGCGGCTGGAAGACCCGGTGCTGCTCAGCGGCCGACAGCCGGGCATACAGCGGCACCACCTCCAGGTCATCGGCGTCGCCCAGCGCCTCGGCCGCGTCCCTGATCTCCCGCTCGCCGCTGAGGAACACGAGGATGTCTCCGGGCCCTTCCGCCAGCAGTTCGGTCACGGCGTCGCTAATGCCCTGCACCTGATCTCTTGGCTCTTTAACGGGGTCGTCGGGGTCAGCCAGCGGCCGGTAGCGTACTTCGACCGGGTAGGTCCGCCCCGACACCTCGATCACCGGCGCCCCGGCAAGGTGCTTGCCTGATTCGCCTCCGGCAAGGTGCTTGCCTGATTCGCCTCCGGCAAGGTGCTTGCCTGATTCGCCTCCGGCAAAATGAGTGCTGAAACGCTCGGAGTCGATCGTGGCCGAGGTGATGATGACCTTGAGATCGGGCCGGCGGGGGAGCAGCTGCCGCAGGTAGCCGAGGATGAAGTCGATGTTCAGGCTGCGCTCATGCGCCTCGTCGATGATCAGCGTGTCGTAGCGCAGCAGCTGCCGGTCGCGCTGCATCTCGGCCAGCAGGATGCCGTCGGTCATCAGCTTGATCACCGTGTCGTCGCTGGAATGATCGGCGAACCGCACCTTGTAGCCGACCGTGGTGCCGAGCTCCGTGCCGAGTTCCGCCGCGATCCGCTCGGCCACGGTGCGGGCGGCAATCCGCCGGGGCTGGGTATGGCCGATCTGGCCGGTCACGCCGCGGCCCAGCTCAAGGCAGATCTTCGGCAGCTGGGTGGTCTTGCCCGAGCCGGTCTCGCCAGCGATGATCACCACCTGGTGGTCGCGGATGACCTCGGCGATCTGGTCCTTCAGCTGGCTGACCGGAAGCTCGGGCGGGTAGCGGACGACAGGTACGGCCCGCCTGCGCGCCTCGATCCGGCCGGCCGCCGCCTCGAGTTCCGCCAGGACACCCGCCAGTGCCTGCTCGCGGGCTGCGGCGTCCGGCAGCGCGGCGGCCCGCTCGGCTCGCCGGCCCAGCCGTTGCTGATCGCGCAGCATCAGCCCGGGCAGGCGGGCGCGCAGCGCGGTGAGCGAGGGTGGCAAGGCGGCAGTCTCCATAGCGGGCGGTACACGACCCGGGCGGCGGTAGGTGACAAGGATCTGGTGACAAGGATCTACCGAAGCGCCCAGTGGCCCTAACGCTTTTTGGGCGCGCCCGCTTCCGTGCTCGCGGGCCCAGCCCGGTCGCGCTAGCGGCGGATCTGCTCGCGGACGAACGCGGTGACCAGCTCGGCCCGGGCGATGATGTCGTCGGTCCGGCCCGTCTGGGCGATCATCTCCAGGCTGGCCTGCTCGTCGGAGATGCCGGCCAGGTTGATCTCGACGTTCACGCGGGCGGTGGCGGCCGCGGCGCGGGCGGCCTCGGCAGCGGCGGCGACGTCGCTGATGACGTTGTGGTTGCCGATCGCAGCCAGCGCCTGGGCGAGGTCGACCACCATTCCGGCAACGCTGATCACCTGGGCAGGCGGCCAGGCCGCGTCGGCCAGCGCCTGGGCAATGGCCGCGGACCGCGCGGCGTTCTCCGCCTCGGTGGACCGGGGGAGCGTGTAGGCGTTGGCCACGGCGGTGAAGGCCTCGAGGTCAGCCTCGGCGAGCCGCAGCGCGATACCGCGCAGTTCGTCGGCCTCGGCGATGATGCGGCCGATCGTCTCCCGGTGCTCGGCGTACTTATCGCCGGTGGTGTAGCGGGCAACCATGCCGAGCAGGGCCGCGCCCTGCGCGGCATGCAGAGCCGCGGTAGCGCCCCCGCCGGGCGCCGGCACGCGGTCGGCAAGCCGGTCAAGGAAATCGCCGAGCTTCTCGTCACTGATGGGCACTCGTCCTCCAGATGATCGGGCCTGCGGGGCCGGCCCGCGCGGAGATCTTCCCACGGCCCGCGGGCGTTACTGTGGCTTCGGCGGCAAGGAGGTCAGATGGCTGACAGGTCGGTGGCGATCGTCGGGGGACTGGTGGTGCCGATCGCCGGGGAGCCGCTCGACGGCGGGACAGTGCTGGTCGAGAACGGCAAGATCGTCGCAGTCGGCCGTGACGTGGCGGTTCCCTCGGGCATCCGCGTCATCGACGCGGCGGGATCCTGGGTACTGCCGGGATTCATCGAGGCGCACGGCCATGTCGGCGTGTCCGAGGAGGCTCAGGGGTGGGCCGGCCAGGACACCAACGAGACGACCGGCCCGGTGATGGCGCAGGTGCGGGCCCTCGACGCGATCAACCCCGCTGACCTTGGCTTCCGGGATGCGATCAGCGGAGGCGTGCTGGCGGTCAACGTCAACCCGGGGTCAGGCAATCCCATCGGCGGCCAGACGGTCGCGCTCAAGTGCTGGGGCCGGACCGTCGACGAGATGGTCCTCCGCGAGCCGTCCGGCGTGAAGTCCGCGCTCGGCGAGAATCCGAAGCGCGTGTACGGGGAGCGGAAGAAGACGCCGAGCACGCGGCTTGGCACGGCCGCGGTGATCCGCGGCGCCCTTGTCGACGCCGCCAACTACCTGCAGCGGCTCGACGCCGAGCAGCGGAAGCCGGAGGGCGAGCGCAGGCCGGTCGACCGCGACCTGCAACTCGAGGCGCTGGGCAGGGTGCTGCGGCGGGAGATTCCCTGGCGCCAGCACTGTCATCGCGCCGACGACATTGCCACCGCCCTGCGGATCGCCGAGGAGTTCGGCTACGACCTGGTGATCGACCATGGCACCGAGGCGCACCTGCTCGCCGACATCATCGCCGCCAGGGGCATCCCGGTGATCATCGGGCCGCTGTTCACGAGCAGGTCGAAGGTCGAGCTGAGGAACCGGTCACTGGCCAATCCCGGCCGGCTGGCCCGCGCGGGCGTCACGATCGCCATCACCACCGACCATCCGGTCGTGCCGATCAACTTCCTCGCCTACCAGGCCGCGCTGTCGGTGAAGGAGGGTCTTGACCGGGACGTCGCGCTGCAGGCGCTGACCATCAATCCCGCGCGCATCCTGGGCATCGACGGCCGGCTCGGCTCCATCGAGGCCGGCAAGGACGCCGACCTGGTGATCTGGTCAGGTGATCCGCTGAACGTGCTCAGCCGGGTCGAGCGCGCGCTGATCGACGGCGCCGAGATCTACGCTCACGACGACGGCGGGGCCGCGGTATTTGCCGATCCGTTCGGCCCGGGCGAGCGGTAGGGTGTCTGCACATCCGTGAGGAGGCGCATGACCGAGATCCACAGCGTGAGCGTCCCGGCGGAGCAGGTGCACGAGCGGCTCGCCGAGCACCTGCTCGTCGACGGGTACCGGCTGGTTCTCGACGTGGAGCGCAGTCACGGCAGCTGGCTGGTCGACGCGCGCGACGGGCATGAGTTCCTCGACCTCTACACGCACTTCGCGTCCGCGCCGCTCGGCGCCAACCCGCCGGGCATCGTCGGCGACCCGAGGTTCATGGCGCTGCTGGCCGGCGTGGCCGCGGCCAAGCCGGCCAACCCGGACATGTACACGACGCACCTTGCCGACTTCGTCGAGGCCTTCGCCCGCGTGCTCGGCGACCCGGCGCTGCCGCACCTGTTCTTCGTCGAGGGGGGCGCGCTGGCCGTCGAGAACGCGCTGAAGACGGCCTTCGACTGGAAGAGCCGCCGCAACGAGGCCGCGGGCCGTTCCCGTGATCTCGGTACCCGGGTGATGCACCTGACCCGCGCGTTTCACGGCCGCTCCGGCTACACGATGTCAATGACCAACACCGACCCGGCCAAGACCGACCGGTTCCCGAAGTTCGACTGGCCGCGCATCGACGTGCCCGCCGTGATCTTCCCGCTGGAGGATCACCTGGCCGAGGTGGAGGCCGCCGAGGCCCGTGCCCTCGGCCAGGCGCGGGCCGCGTTCGAGGCCTACCCGCACGACATCGCCTGCTTCATCGCCGAGCCGATCCAGGGCGAGGGCGGCGACAACCACCTGCGGCCCGAGTTCCTGCAGGCGATGCAGGCGCTCTGCCGCGCGAACGACGCGCTGTTCGTGCTCGACGAGGTGCAGACCGGCGTCGGGCTCACCGGCACCGCGTGGGCCTACCAGCAGCTCGGCCTCGAGCCCGATATCGTCGCGTTCGGCAAGAAGGTGCAGCTCGGCGGCATCATGGCCGGCCGGCGCGTCGACGAGGTGCCCGACAACGTGTTCCGGGTGTCCAGCCGGATCAACTCCACCTGGGGCGGCGGCCTGGTCGACATGGTGCGGTCGCGCCGGATCCTGGAGATCATCGAGGCCGACAGCCTGCTGGAAAACGCGGCCAAGGTGGGCGGCTACTTCCTCGGCGAGCTCATCGACCTCCGCGACCGGCATCACGCCATCGTCACCAACGTGCGGGGACGCGGCCTCATGTGCGCGATCGACCTGCCGGATACGAGACTGCGCGACCTGGCCGTGGCGGAGCTGCGCAGTTCCCGCGTGCTGGTGCTGGCCTGCGGCGAGCGCACCATCCGGTTCCGCCCGGCGCTGAACGTTACCGAGGACGAACTGCGGGTCGGCCTGCGCGCGATGGACGGCGTACTCGAGCAGCTGACCGCCGCGGCCGGCCGCCCGTGACAGAAACCTTTCACACCGGCGAAGTGGGGTCGTGATGAGCCGCGCCATCACCTCGATCGTCGCGGGAGTTCCGGTCGCCGGCGCCCCCGGCGGCCGGATCGCGTCGACCAATCCTGCTCAGCTCAGCGACGTCGTCGCCGAGGTCACGCTCGCCAATGCGAGCACCTTCGTCGCGGCGGCGCGGGCCGCCCGCGAGGCGCAGCCCGCCTGGGCGGACGTCCCGGCCCCGGTGCGCGGCCGAGCGATTGCCCACATCGGCCGGGTGGTCGAGGCCAACGCCGAGTCGCTCGCCAGGCTGGTGACCCGGGAGATCGGCAAGCCCTACGCCGAGGCGCTCGGCGAGGTGCGCGAGATCGTCGACACCTGCGACTTCTTCCTCGGCGAGGGCCGCAGGCTGTACGGCCAGACCGTGCCGAGCGAGATGCCCGACAAGCAGCTGTTCACGTTCCGCAACCCGGTGGGCGTGGTCAGCGTCATCACGGCCGGCAACTTCCCGGTCGCCGTGCCGTCCTGGTACCTGATCCCGGCCCTGCTCTGCGGCAACGCCGTGGTCTGGAAGCCGGCCGACTACTCCCCGGCCTGCGGCGCCGCGCTCTTCGACCTGCTCGTCCGCGGCGGCGGGCTGCCCGACGGGGTGCTGAACCTGGTGCTGGCGGACGGGGAGACGACCTTCGCCGGGCTCGAGCAGGCGCTGGAGCGCGGGTACGTCGACAAGGTCGGGTTCACCGGGTCCAGCGTCGTCGGGTCCCGTATCGGCGAGCTCACCGGCCGGCACCTGCAGTCCGCCTGCCTCGAGCTCGGCGGCAAGAACCCGATGGTCGTGACGCCGAGCGCGGAGCTTGACCTCGCGGTGGAGGCGGCCCTGTTCTCCGGCTTCGGCACCGCCGGGCAGCGCTGCACGTCCCTCGGCACCGTGATCGTGCACGAGAGCGTCCACGACGACTTCGTCGCCCGGTTCGACAAGGCGACCCGGCAGGCACTGGTCGGCGATCCGTTCCGCGATGTCGTCTTCGGCCCGATGCTGGACGAGAAGTTCGCCGAGCGGTTCGAGGACTACCTGGGGTGGATCCAGCCGCACCACACCGTGCTCGGATCCACCGCGACCGGCCGGATCACCGCGGCGAGCCCGCGCGAGGGCTTCATCGGCGACCCGGACGCCGGCGTTTTCTGCCACCCGGCAATCGTGGACGGGGTGCGCGAGGACGACACGATCTTCCGCGAGGAGACGTTCGGCCCGCTCGTCGGCGTGACGACGTACGCGGATCTGAAAGACGCCATCCAGCTGGCCAACAGCCCCGGCTATGGCCTGTCGTCGTCGATCTACACCCGCGAGCCCGCCGAGGTCTTCGCCTTCCGCCGCGGCATCTCGGCCGGAATGGTCAGCGTCAACAACTCGACCTCCGGCGCGGAGGCGCACCTGCCGTTCGGCGGCAATGGCAAGTCGGGCAACGGGTCCCGCCAGTCGGGCATCTGGGTGCTCGACCAGTTCACCCGGTGGCAGTCGGTGAACTGGGACTACTCCGGGCGGCTGCAGAAGGCCCAGATGGATGTCACGGAACTCGTGCCCGACGAGTCGTTCCGGCTCGGCAGCTGAGTTCCCGCTGGCCGCCCGGCCATCAGCGGGCGAACAGAGCCAGCTCTGGTGACTGTTCGCGTTCGCGGTATTCCGTTACCGTTGTAGTGAAGCAACCCGGCGGAGCGCAAGGGCTGAGTCATGCAACTGCGGCGGTGGCTGGTGGTACCGCTCGCGTTACCGACCGCCCTGGCGTTGCTCTGCGGCCTTCCGCTGAGGGCGGAGGCCAGCGTCGGGGTCGGCGTGCAGGCCGGGCCCGTCCGGCTCGGCAATGCGGCGCACGCAGGCGGCAGCTATGCGCTTCCGCCCGTGTACGTCGTCAACACCGGCACGGAGGCCGAATCGGTCAGCGTCCGGGTCGAGCGGCTCTCTCCCGGCGCGGGCCGGGCGGTCCCGCCCTCCTGGATCCGCGCCACCGGCCCCGCCGTCCGGCTCGCGCCGCATCAGGGGGCGCGGCTGCCGCTGCAGCTTGTCCTGCCGGGCGGCGCCAGGCCCGGCCGGTACCTGAGTGACGTCGTGGTAACCGGCTCGGCGGCGATCTCGGCCGGCCGGGCCAATCTCGGGGTCGCCGCCGCTACCAAGCTGGAGTTCAGGATCGAGCCGGGATCAACGGCCGGGTTAGGGCCCGCCACGGCGGGGCCGGTGGTGCCGGTGCTGGCCGGCCTGGTCCTGCTGGTGCTCGTCATCGTTGGCGTTCGAAGGTCCGGTCTCCGGATCCGGGTCGAGCGCAGGGCCGCCGGTCCTGGCGCCGTCGATCGCGAGGGAGGACACCATGTGGCGTAGCGGGCAGCGGGTTCTGGTTGCCCCGATCACGCTCGCCGGGCTCGCCGGGGTCGCCGGGCTCGCCGGGTGCGGCACGTTCAGCACGTCGGCGGCGCCTGCTTCCGGCAAGCCCGCCGGAATCGCGATCTCCCTCCGGGTCGTACCGACGGTACGCTCGGTCACCGTGACGCCGGGCAGGGCCAGGTTCGCCAGCTGCGGCGGCGGGCAGCCGGGCAATGACACTGGCTCGACAGGCAAGGCGCTCGGCTACCCGAACGGGCATTGCTGGCTGGGAAATCCCGGCGGCGCCGTTTACCCGATCACGATCAGGAACACGGGCATCGCGGCGGACATCGACATCAGCGGCTCGAACGCGATCCCGTCGCAGGGCAGCACCCAGTGGAGCCTGTGCAACACCGGAGCCAGCCCGGCGGCCGCCTGCACGGACCACGGCGGGAGCCTGCCGGGCCTGAACCAGTATTACCTTCGGAACTTTGCCGCCAGCGGAACGCCGGACGCCGCTGGCCTGACGGGGACGCCCGCCTGTGACGGCGGGTTCGGCTCGCCTGGCCATTGCTGGGCGGCAGAAGGAAAGTCCCAGAAAGAGGCCATCGAGATCATCGGCCCGTCGGCCAGCGGCAACAGCTCCACGTCCTGGACCGTCACGATCACCTGGATCCCGGTCCCGGCATAGGCGCGGGGATATCGTTCGGGACATGACCTCCCCGCTTGCCCGGCGCGCCCATAACGCAACCAACGCCCTGCACTCACTGGTCTACTTTGCCCCGGAGACCGAGGAACGGCTGGTGGCCGCAGGGCTCGAGGCCGGGCGGATGTGCTATTTCGCCGGGCGCTCGGCACCCATGGGAGCTGTCAGCGGTGGCGTGGTCGCCGCCACCTTCTACAACTTCAATCCAGCGCTCGTGGCCCGGTGCATCCCGAGAGCATGGGAGCTTGCCAGCCCGGAAGCCGTTGTCAGCGCTCGTTTCGCCGCCGCCGACGCGGCCCTGACCCGTCTCCTCGGGCCCGACGTCATCGCGTCCGCCGACATGACCACGATCGCCGGCCTGGTCCGCGAGGCGGCCGGCGCGTGCAGCGTCGAGGGCCGCCCGCTCTACGCCGGTCATGCCGATCTCGACTGGCCCAGCGTCCCGCACCTGGTGCTATGGCACGGCGTGTCGCTGCTGCGCGAGCACCGCGGCGACGGTCACGTAGCCGCGCTCGTGGCCGCCGGGCTCAGCGGCATCGATGCGCTGGTTACCCACGTCGCGACGCGCGAGGGGTTCGTCCCCGGCTTCGCCAGGGCGAGCCGGGGCTGGAGCCGGCCGGAATGGGACGCTGCGGTCGAGAGGCTCGTCGCCCGCGGCCTGCTCGAAGGCGCCAGCGCGCTCACACCCGAAGGCATCAGTGTGCTCGCACCCGAAGGCTTCGGCGCGCTCACGCCCGCCGGGAACGCGCTGCGGGCACACGTCGAGCAGGAAACCGATCAGATGGCGGCGGCGCCGTGGCAGCACCTGGGCGGCGATGCCTCCGAGGAAGTCATCAGGATCGGCAAGGCGATGACCCGAGCTGCCGCGTCGGCCGGGGCCTTTCCCCGGGAGGGCGTCTTCGCGCCGCGCTGAGCCAGGTCAGCAGGCGGCCGGCGCCCGGCAGTCGCCGGGGACCTGACCTCAGCTCACGGAACGGTAACTCCCTGGATGACTACCGGGCCGAGGGTCGGGTCGAGCTCGGTGGCCTGGGACACCCCCGGCGGCGTGATCACGTCCATCGCCTTCGGCACGGTGGACGGATCCACCGAGCAGATCGGGCTGGTGCCGCCGGCCGCGCAGACGCCGAACGTGTACGCCCCCTGTGTGGCCGTGAACGCGCGGGCCAGGTCCGGCTGGAACCCGTCCTGGCCGGTCAGCACGACCGCGAAGGACCAGCCGGATCCCGGGGTGCCGAACGTTGCCTCCGGCAGCGCGATCGTGACGGTTCCGCTGGTCTGCGACGTGGCCATGAACGGCGTGCCGAGCGAGTTGCCTGACGCGTCCTGCCAGACCGGCGCGGCGAATCCCTGCGCCTCGACCAGCTCGCTCCATGCGTTAGCCGGAGCGATGGTGTAGTTGCGGGTCGCGTAGGCCGCCTGCGTGGACGTGGCGGCCGCGCCGGGATTGTGCACGTAGATGTCGAGCAGCTGGGCCCCGAAGGCGCTGCCGAAGGTCGGGGCCAGGTTGGCCAGCGTGGCCTGCAGGTACACGGTCGTCCCGTCGCTGATCACCTTGAAATCGGTCAGGTCGAAAGCGCCCGGCTGGAAGGCCGGCGCGGTCGGGTACTGGTAGGTGCCGGGGCCGTTGTCGTCGCCGGTGGGGTCGGTCACGTCGAGCACCGTCGTCCCGCTGGTCACGTCGCTTGTCACGGTGGTCTGCGCATACCCGGTCTGGTTGCCGGGCGCGGTGGCGGACACGGTCAGCGAGGTGTCGCCGAAGCCGACCGGCACCGTGACCGAGAACGAGCCGTCAGCCGCGGCTACCGCGGTGCCCACCGTGGACGGCGCGCCCGTGGTGGTGTCATCGGATTCCACCACGACCTGCGCGCCGGGCAATGTCGTCCCGGTGACCGCGGTGGTGCTCGTCGTGATCGCGGTGCCGGGGGAGGGCGCGGTCAGCGTCACGGCGATCGCGCCGGGCGGCCCGTGGGTGATGTAGCGCTGCATGGTCACCGACGGCGTCTCCAGCGTTCGCCCGGATCCGATGTCCAGGATGAGCCGGAGTTCCTGGGCCTGTGCCCAGGTCAGCGGCGACGCCGAGCCCGCAGCCTTGCCGTCGGTGAAGCCGATCGACGCGGTCGTCGGGTCGGTCCCGTAGGGCGAGGCGGCCAGGTCCGGGTCCTCCCACGCCTGCTCGGGCACCAGGCCAACCCCGGAGGAGAACTGCGCCATGGCCTCAAGCAGCGCGGACGCGCCCGTCAGGTTTCCCTCGGCGATGTCGGACTCGGCGCGCTCACCCGACAGCACCGGCCACAGGTGCCCGGTGCCCGTGTCAGTGGTCGGCCATGGCTCGCCCTCGGTGGTGCAGGACGTCTGGCTCGGCTGGTAGCAGTCGCCGTACCCGTCGGCGCTGCCAGCGGCAGCCGAGGTGCCGTACCGGTAGTACCCGGTCCCGCTGGGCGTGGATACCGAGATCTGGTTGTCAAGCACGCCCAGCGACGCCTGGATGTCCGGGTCGCTGACCGGTAGCTCGCCGAGCCGCACCAGCTCCTGGAATCCCCCGTCGATCACGGAGCGCTGGTCCACGGTCGGGCCGCCGTTGCCCAGGCTGTAGCTGATCGCGGCGTTCGGGTCGCCGGTCTTGGACAGCCGGATGAAGTACGCCGGGCCGTCCGGCCCGGTGGTGGTCACGTCCCAGGTCTTGATGTTGCGCTGGAAGTCGTCGGCGGTCGCCTGGTACAGCTGCGCCCGCGCCGTGTCGCCGTGGTCAGCGGCGATCACCGACGCGGCGGTCAGCCCCGCGATCTCGGCGGCGATCGTGGAGGGGGAGTAACCGGTCTGCTCCTCCCAGCGCTCCACGCCGTCGGACGGCCCGCTGGCGACCAGGAAGTCCGCGGCCGGGCGGATGTGCTGCTGCCACAGCGTCGTGTCGGAGGCCAGCCCTGACTGCAGCGCCATCAGGATCGGATAGGCAGTCTCGTCCAGCTGGGTTCCGCCCGTGTCAGGGGCGGCCTCGCCGTTGACCAGTGAGTTGCGGGGGAACTGCCCGCTGCTCAGCTGCTGCTGATCGAAAAGGAACAGGGTGGCCGCGCGGGCGGTGGCGATGTCGCCGTCGGTGAGCAGCCCGGTGAACGCCTCGTACAGGTCGCGCGCGAACACCTCGCGGTAGGAGCCGAAGTAGACCGGCTTGCCGTTGACGTCGTCCCCGGCGGCCACCGCCTGGCCCCACGGGCTGGCCAGCGAGGCGACGATCGCGCCGGGATAGGTCTTGTCCTCGCTCGCCTTGAGCACGTTCGCCGACAGGTAGTAACGGCGCCGCAGGTCCGCTGCCGCCGCGGCGGACAGGCCGGGGAAGCTGGCGGGGGGCCTGCGCAGGCCGGCGTCGTAGACGGCCCAGCCGGCCAGGTAGCCCAGCTCGGTCAGGGCGAACGGGTGCGCCAGCGACGCGCCGGCCGTGGCGACCGCCTGGGCCTGGCTGCGGCCGAAGCCGAGTGCCAGCGTCACCTCGCCGCCGCGGCTGGGCGTGAGCTCCTCCGTCGCCGTGATGTGCCCGTCCGGTGCCGAGTCGTAGGTGGTGGCCAGGGCGTGCGTGGCATCGAGCTCGGTGAGGCCGTCGCTGGCCGTCCCGGCGTAGCCGACGCTGGCCGCCCCGGACGGGCTGCTGGCGCGCAGGGCCATGTAGGTGGGCACCGCGTAGCTGCGGTTGGCGGCCTCGGTGACCGTGTTGGTGCTGTAAATGACGGGAACGGGAGATCCCGTCGAGGTGTCGATCACCCCGGTGTTGCCGCCCGCGTTCTGGCTGCCGCCGCCGCCGTCGCCGTTGACGTGCGCGTCAAGCCGCGCGTACAGTCGCAGGCCGGCGATGTTGGTGTGCGAGCCCGGCGTGGCCTCCAGCCGGGTGTCCATCAGCACCGTGTCCCGCGCCGGGTCGGTGATGTACGTGGTGACCAGCTGGTAGCCGTGGCTGGCGCTGGTGGCCGTCACGGTGCAGGCCATGCCGGTGGGATCGGCGGCGACCGTGTAGGTCATGTCGCGGCTCTGCAGGTCGGTAAAGGTGGATCCGTCGGTAACGATGTACTGCAGCGTTTCCACGTTCGTGTTGTCGATCGTCGGCTCATACACGTCGGAGAGCACGCCGCCGGCGACCGTGTACCAGACCTTGGACGTGGTGTCGCGCGCGGTTCCGACGCAGTCCTTGCGGGCGAGATCAAAGTAGGACATCGTGCCAGGGCCGCCCGGCGCGGTCACGTCAGGCTGCGCCGCCCCGGTGACGGCGGCGGCAGGCCCGGCCACGGCAGCCGCGAACAAGAGGGTGCAGAGCGCGACCGCCAGCGAGGCGAGTAGACGCACCCGGCGCGTGCCTGCCAGTCTCCGCATGGGAACCTCCGGCTGAGCGATCGGGCCGGGCCGATGACGGCACCGGTCCAGTCGATCACCTCGTGTAAACGGGCAACCCGCCGCAGCTTCCCGCCGCGAGCGGCTGCTGTCAACGGTCAATTCCGGATTGGCCGGTCGGGCCGGGTCAGTAGGCGACCAGTGACCGGGCCGTGTCGGCGACGCCGGCCGCGCTCGGGATGACAAGCCGCTCAAGCGCATCGGCGAACGGTAGCGGGACGCAGGCCGCGGTGATCCGGCGGATCGGGGCGTCGAGCAGCTCGAATCCCTCGTCGGCGACGATCGACGCGACCGTGGCGCCCCAGCCGCCCTGGTACGGGTTCTCCTCGACGATGATTAGCCGGGATGTCCGCTCGACCGAGCCGAGCACGCACCCCATGTCGAGCGGCACCAGGCAGCGCAGGTCGATCACCTCCGCCGAGATCCCGTCGGCGGCGAGCAGGTCGGCGGCGGCCAGCGCCATCGGCACGGTCGCGGCCAGCGCGACCAGGGTGACGTCGGTGCCCTCCCGCGCAACGGCCGCGCGGCCCAGCTCCACCAGATGGCCCTCGGGCGCGGTGGGTCCCCTGCTCGCGAAGAGGCCCTTGTGCTCGAAGAACACCACCGGGTCGTCGCTGCGGATCGCGGCCGCCATCATCCCGATGACATCCGCGGGATTCGACGGCGCCGCGATCTTGAGTCCGGGGATGGTCAGCGTCCAGTTCTCCACCGCCTGCGAGTGCTGGGCGCCGAAGCCGAGGCCGCCGCCGTTCGCGGTCCGCACCACCAGCGGGACCGTGACCTGGCCGCCGGTCATGTACCGCATCTTGGGTATCTCGTTGGCCAGGTAATCCCAGCAGCAGGCGAAGAAGTCGGAGAACATGATCTCGGCCACCGGGCGCATGCCGGTCATCGCCGCGCCCATGGCCACCCCGAGGATGGCCTGCTCGGAGATCGGGGTATCCCACACCCGCTCCTTGCCGAACTCGGCGAACAGGCCCGCGGTCGTCTTGAACACGCCCCCGGCGGCTCCGATGTCCTCGCCAAGGCAGACCACCGATGAGTCGCGGCGCAGCTCCCGCGCGAGTCCCTCGGCAACCGCCTCCCGGTAGGTGATCAGGTCCGCCACGCTGAGCCTCCATCTGCCCACACGTCGGTGAGCGCGTCGGCGGGATCGGGGCCCGGGGCCGCCTTCGCCGCCGCCACCGCGTCGGCGACGACCCGCTCCGCCCGCTGGTCGGCCGCCGTCACGGAGTCAGCGGGCACCCCGGACGCCTCCAGCCGCGCCCTGGCCAGCTCCAGCGGGTCGCGGCGCAGCCATCGCTCGACCTCCTCGGCAGGCCGGTAGGCTCCGTCGTCGGTGCGGCTGTGCCCGAAGTGCCGGTAGGTCAGCGCCTCCAGCACGGTCGGCCCGCCGCCGGACCTGGCGAGCTCGGCCGCCGCCGCGACCGCGTCCCTTACCACCACGACATCGTTGCCGTCGATGACGTCGGCCGGGATGCCGTAGCCCGGTGCCCGGTCCGCCGCCGGGTTCGCCACGGCCGTCACGTCGCCGATCGGCGTGTACTCCATGTAGAGGTTGTTCTCGCAGATGAACAGCACCGGCAGCGCCCACACCGCGGCGATGTTGAGCGCCTCGTGGAAGGCCCCGATATTGGTCGCGCCATCGCCGAAGAACGCGACCGCGACCTGGCCGGAGCCGCGCAGCCGCGCCGACCAGGCCGCCCCGGCCGCCATCGGCAGGTGCGCGCCGACGATCGCGTAGGACCCGAGCATCCCGGCCGACGCCTTGGTGAGGTGCATCGACCCGCCCTTGGCCTTGCACAGGCCGGTGCCCTTGCTCATCAGCTCGGCCAGGCACTCCTCCGGCGTGGCGCCGCGCGCCATGGCGTGATGATGCCCCCGGTAAGTGGCGAACACGTAGTCGTCGGGCCGCAGCGCGGCGCTCGCGCCGACCGCGACTGCCTCGTGGCCGGCCGCGAGGTGCGTCGTGCCCTTCACCAGCCCGGCCAGGAAGAGCTTGTGTGCCGCCTGCTCGGTGCGGCGGATCAACGCCATCTGCTCGTACAGGCCCAGCAGCTCGCCGGTGCCGGTGCCGGCCACGCCAGCGCTGTCGTCCGCGGCCGACCCGAGAGTGTCAGTCTCCATCACAGGTACCTCGCTCCCGGACGCGGCTACCTGATGATCCTAGCGAAGCCGTCCCCGGCCCGGCAGTCAGGAAATTTCTGAACGGATTAGTCGGCCCCGGTCCCGCCGCGCCGGTGACGCGCCGCAGAGCTCCCTGACAGATGTTGGTCGCGGCGCAGTGACATCCGCGAGATCACGCACCTGCGAGGTAGGCGCCGAGACGGCGGATGATCGCGGAGGCGACGGCATCATGGGTACCATCGTGCTCTACCGCCTTGGCCGGGGCGATGTCGAAGGCAGCCCGGCTCAGGGTCTGAGCATCCGTGCCGATGACGAGGCGCACATCGAGCGGTGCAGGGCCAGCGTCATCCGGCTGGTCGGCGATGTCGAATACGTAGATCCAGTCACTTGGGTGGGCATCGTGGTCATCGAGCAGGCGCCAGGTGCCGTCTGGCTGCTTATGAAGTTCTGGCCCTCCGAGGAAGGGCTGCCATGAATCCCAGACTGGCTGCGGCAGCGCCAGGACGCATCCGGCGGCGGTATCGCGCTTAGTGACCTGAAACTTAAATGCAATCTGATAGAAGGTCCGTTTGAAGACGTTGGAGATATTAGGTCCCTCGATTCGCCGCCCCGACCATTCGGGGTTCTCAGCCAGCTGCTCCGGAAAGCGACTACCGTGCAGATCCAGGGCACTCGTAAGTGCAGTTACCGCATGCCTGTAGCTCCCATGAGTGTCCGTGGTCTAGAGTTCGATCACGCCATACTTGCCGACACGCAAGGAACCCGGAGCGGCCGTGTCGTTCTCACTTGCCGATAGCAATTCCACGACCGTAATATCAAACGATAGCTCTGGTGATGCCGGGGTCTTCGACAGTCCGATTTCGCCACCAAGCTTATCCTGAAAATATAGGAAAACACGTGGTCCTCCAGCCGTATGCACCGCATCCAGGATAGTGGCTCGCTCAGCGTCTTCCCTGAGGGCCAGGACTGGTCTGATAAGAACTGGCAGGTATCCGGGGACTTCGTAGAGTCGCCGGATCATATCCGACAGCAGGGAGTCGTCCAGGGCTCGATAGGGGCACACTAGCCAGTCCTGGCGGGGGCCATTGCTGGTGGCACTGATGGTGCAGACACCTCGCGAGTTCTCGGCCTTCACGCACGCCGTGCTTTTATTGAGCGTGTCGGACAAGAACGGGCAGCGCCCGGCTGTCTGGTCGCTGACGGCGACGGGACTGACTGAGACAACAGGAAAGATCCTGTGCCCGAACCATTCTGAGATGTGGGGGCGTGCGAGAGCACGTGCGGCGGGGCCGGAAAGGCTCTGTGCTGGCTGGCTATCACTCAAGGTGAGATTGCTCTCTCACTGGAGTCGTCGCGCTAGCGGATCTGATCCAGGCGGCTGATCAGTTCTCCCCGATGGCCGAGGGCATCGACCGGGCGACGGCGGAAAGGATCAGCAAGCGGTTCGCCCAGCCTGCCAGCCAGGCAGCGGCCAATCTCGTCGGCGATTGCCTGGGCAAGCTGCACCGGCACCGCGTTGCCCACCTGGTCGTACTGACTGGACCGGTCACCATGTATGACGAACTTGTCCGGGAAACCCTGCAGCCGGGCTGCCTCGCGGATCGTGATGGTGCGGTCCTGGTCTGGATGGGTGTACTCACCGGATTTGGGATCGCGGAACCGGGTGATGACGGCCCGGGGAACTCCGTCCCAGGTCATGCGCCTGTACCGGCGGGTGTGGTCCTTGCGCAGGGCACGCTGCATGCCTCCGGGCAAGAGGTCCCGCGGGAGGTCCCGCCAGTCCTGGCCAGGGCGGAGCATGGCAAGGCGGGCGAGATTGGCCGCGGACAGCCGGGCAGCGTAATGGTTGTGCAGCTCACCTCGTAGCCCGTCGCGCATCCCGGCCTGGTAGGCAGATGCGGGCGGCCCGACGTACTCAGTGACTTCTTCGCCGGCGCAGACGGCTGGCAGATCTGAGATGGCATCACCCGTCGTGATGAAGCCCTCCATCTGCTGCGCGGTGATGGTGCAGTTCGGGAGCAGATCACCTATGGCGTCCAGGCCATGCGAGGGGCGCGGGAAGCCATAACCAGCCGGAATACCCAAATCTTTGCGCCAGGCAACGACTAGGAGGCGCCAGCGCATCTGCGGTGCGCCGTACTGGGCGGCCAGCAACTCGGCACACGCCGCCTCGTAGCCTTCGTCCTGCAGTCCTTGCAGGATCGCCCTCAAGTACGCTCCCCCGGCCAGCGTGACAAGGCCGGGGACATTCTCGATCACTATGCATCGCGGTCGCAATCCGGCCGCGAGCCGCAGCACCTCCCGGAAGAGATTATTGCGGTCATCCCACACCACCCGGGCCCCGATCATGGAGAACCCCTGGCAAGGGGGGCCGGCGAACATCACATCGAGTTCCCCGGTCGTTATGCTCGCCGCAGCTAGCACTTTCTCGACGTCCACTGTCCGCAAGTCGGCCGACAGGAACTCTCCAGGCAGGTTCGCGCTGTGCGTCATCCCGTATGTAGGATGCGCATCCACGGCCAGCCGCAGGTCAAACCCGGCTCTCACCAGGCCTAGGGATGCCCCCCCAGCGCCGCAGAACAGGTCGACAGCAGTAGCCGGACTCACCATGCAAGCCTCCCACGGACCGGCACGCGCCCCGTGGACCTTCCAGCCCAAATGGCCCGTGTCGCGCTGGCATGGCGCAGGCAGACAGGCAGTCGCCATGTTGGTGAACAGATTGGGCCCACCGTAGTCACCCGCTCTGACACTGCGAGCTTCCACTCGGACACTGGGGTGTTAGACACGAATTTAGGTGACTGGCCGGTAACATGCCCGGCGCGATGAGTTCGGCGGGGACGCGTGGTCTAAACCGGTGGGCGGACACCATGGAGGCGAACATGACAGGCGAGCCGGAGGACGCCGCCCGCCCGCCGGTCACCGGCCGGGCCAGCTGGCAGGCGGAGCTGGACAGGCTGCTCGACCGTAAGAAGGCGCGCACCCGGGAGGGAGACGCATCGCGGCGGCCGCTCCGACGATCTCGGTGCCGCAGGCGCCCGCGCGTAGCACTCAGCGGTCACGCCGCCTCCCGGGGGCGGATAGCCGCTCCGCTCATTGGCCCTGCTGGCACCCGTGCAGATTACCCAAATCCGTATGGACACAGGCCCCGTCAGACCACGAGATGCGGGCGACGCTCATGCTCGTGGCGTCGGCGATGCCTCGTGCGCCTGGGCATGTTCCTTACTCCTGGTCCTCGGCGGCGCTGGCGGCGTTGAGCTGCGCGGCGAGCGGGATGATGGCCCGGTACTACCGCTGTGAGTTGACGGCCTTGTCGCCGCCGGGCAGAAGCAGCCCGGACCAGGAGCCGGACGCGAAGATGATCAACGGCTTCCGGGCACAGTAGATTGCTTCCTAAGATGTGATGGATTATCTTAGGAATATGTCTGCGGCGGTGATCTACACAGCGAGTGACCTCGATCGCAAGCGGCGGGAAGTGACCGATGCGGCCCGCCGCGGCGTCGCGCGGATCCGCGACACCGACGGGATGGGCCTGGTGCTGTTGCCTGCCCGGCATTATGAGGTGCTGGACGCGGTAAGCCGCTGGCACGATCGCCTGGACGTCGCCGAAAGAGTTCTCGCCAAGCCGCCCGGTGACCGCGTCCCGCGCGATTTTGGTGACCTGACCTGGCTGCGTCACTTCGATGATGCAGACCTCGTGACGTTCATCGCCGAGCTGCGGGCCGCCGTCTCGGTGGCCTACCACGACGATGACCTCACTGAACTGGACCAGCTTGCGCGCGACTGGCGCGCCACCGCTGACGAGCTCGCGGACCCCGCCCGCCGGCATGTGCTTCTCGGCGGCTTTGCCGCGGGTGACTCTGCCGAGGTGAGCCGGCCCGGGGACGCCACGTGACCGCCAGCGCATACCAGCCTTTCGGGCCCGCAGGCCGCCCGGGCGGCCGTCCGGCCGCGAAGCCGCGCTACCGGGTCAGCGGCGCCGGGCGGATCGACTACCAGTTCAACGACGCCTACCCTGGCGTTCGCGGCGACCCGCACCCGGTGGTGTTCATCCGCGCGATCAACCTCTCCAGCCACTGATCCGGACAGCCGTAACTATCCATCAGCGCCGTGATCCGTCAGCCGCGCCGGCCTCACATCGGCGGCGCCAGCGGCTTGCTGAAGGTGGGTTCTAGTGACCGGCCGGGGATGGGCGCTTGCCTTGGCGACGCCCGCTTTGTATCGAGCGTCACGGTTGTGGTCAGCCGAGCGCGATGAACTCGAGCTGGATGTTGTCCGGGTCCCGGAACACCACTGTGGAGTAAGCCAGGGGCTGCTGCTCGTCCCTGATGCCGGTGTGCGGGATGCCGAGCTCATCGAGCCTGGCCGCCCAGGCCGCCAGCTCATCGCGGGTGGCCACGCCGAAGGACAAGTGGTCCAGCCCCGTGCGGCACTCATCGAAGGTTTCCCCGCGATTGGCCTGGTGGAAGTCCAGCCCGATCCCTATGCCTAAGCGCGGATCGAGGAGCATCACGCCGTAGCCGGTGTCCTCGTGCCCATAGTGCCGGAAGGTGAACGGTATCCGGTCCATCCCGAACAGCCGCTGGTACCACGCCACACTCGCTTCGACGTCGGTGACCGTTGCCGAGACATGATGGATCCCGGTAATCCTGGGTCCTGCGTCCTCCGTCATGCCCGCCTCCCAATGATCTGGCACATGTCCCGACCTGAGCCACACTATCGGCAAAAGTGTCCGCCGGTAAGGACGGCGCTCACCAGCACCTTTCCGCCAGCACCTCTCCCGCCAGCACCTCAGCAGTAGCTACTTCGACCTGAAAAACCTGGTCCGAGGAGTTAGCACTGTTGCGCGACAGCATCCCTCCAGCCGGGCCACCCTGGCCCGTAGCTCCGCGATCTGCGCAACGGATCGTCAACGCCGGTTTCCGGTGGCGGGCCGGCCCCGGGATCGGCAGGATCGGGGGCATGACCTCCGAACCGCACCGGCGGGCGATCGGCTCACTGCGGGCCGTGGCGCTGGACGCCCCGGACATCGGCCTGCTGGCCACGTTCTACGAGCAGCTCGCCGGCTGGCGACGTGCCCCCGACGACGACGACGAGTGGATCACGATCGACTCCGGTGACGGCTGGCGGATCGGCCTGCAACGGGCCACCGACCACGTGCCGCCCCACTGGCCGGACCAGGACCGTCCGCAGCAGGCCCATCTCGACTTCCGGGTACCGGACATCGATGCGGCGGCGGAACGCGCCCAGCAGCTCGGCGCCAGCCTGCTGCGCCGCAACGAACGGTGGCACACACTGGCCGACCCGGCCGGCCACCCGTTCGACCTGTGCGTCAACACCGGCGATCCGCGGACCACCCTGATGGGCGTCATGCTCGACTGCCCCGACGCGAAGGCGCTGAGCCACTTCTACGCGAAGCTGCTCGGCAAGCCGGTGACATACGAGGCGGACGGGGTCGCCATGATCGGCGAGGACGGCGCGCAGCCGGTGATGTTGCAGCAGGTGGAGCAGTACACCGCGCCGCGCTGGCCGGATCCGGCGTACCCGCAGCAGATCCACCTCGACGTGACCGTCCAGGATGTGGACGCGGCGGAACGGGCCGCCCTCGACATCGGTGCCACCAGACTGGACGGCGCCGGCCCGAACTGGCGCGTCTACGCCGATCCGGCCGGCAAGCCATTCTGTCTGGTGTGGACGGTCTAATTACGTGCCATGACACCTCACACTGGCGTGCGACTCGCCGAAGCCGGATTCGGGCTGATCTTCCTCGCCGGGATCTGGCTCGCTGCGGCACAAATCCCGAAGCCCAGGTTTGCCGCCGCTCTAACGATCATTGCAGGTATCGCGCTCGCGCTCGCGGGTCTTCTGCTCGAAATCGCCACGCACTGGGGTCACTTTGGCTAGGCCGACGCCAGTCTAGATAGTTAGCAACGCCCGGCGCTAATGACTCCATCGGTGGGTCGTCCCCGACATTCATCGGCAAGCTCCGTTGCGTCAGCTTGCAACCGCGCCAGATCATCGGCGGCGGAATATCCCTCTCTTCGCAGGTGCTGACGTAGCGGGCGGCTCAGCGGCTGGCGCGCCGATTTTCTGGGCAGACGGCGCGGCTGAGGCATCGTAGTTACGAGCAGCGGATCCATCCGGAGCCTCGAAGCGGCCGGTTTGGGGGTTCTGCTTTATTCCCCCGCCAGCCTCGGCGGCGACTGACATACAGTATGAATGCTGTCTGCCGAGTGGTGTCTCGTTGCCATCAGGCCCCCACCCGCTGCGGCCTATCGTAAATACGACCCAGTCGGCAAAGATAGCTGTCTCGTAAGACTGCTCACCGTGCTTTTGGAATCTGTCCCACAACGTCTGAGTGTTAAGGGAAGTAATGTACAGGACGAATTTCTTCCATCCTGTCGGGGAGTTATCGGACAGGCCTTCGAAAACTTTGACGCCGACGGTGCAGGCATTAGGCAGGCCAGCTGGGTTAGCTTATCTGGGTTTTGATCGGCATCGAAGAAGGTCGCTATGAGCGCACGGTCCAAAGGATCCAGTAAATCGAGCTTAGGCACCACCCCGTCGTCATGAAGCTCGAATACTTGCAGCACGTCGCCATCGCTGAATATCTCGTCCACCGGACCCCCTGAACCGCTATTACTCCAAAGTACTGGGGCCGACACTGTATCACCATATATACGGTCCGGCTAGCCAAACCCAATCATTCCTGGGCATGTGCGAGTTCTATCGCGAACTGGACGTCATGCCGCCCTTATGGACGAACGCACTCCCATGCAAAATGAGGATGTCTGACGGGAAGGGCATCGTGATGCGCCGCGGGGCGCTGCGCGAGGCCACCGCGAAAGCCGCGGGCGCCCGCCGCACCAGCAGGAACAAACCGCGCGCTCGCCGGGTTCGGATCCACGCTGGCGATCGCCGGCCTGGATACCCACGCTGGCGATCCCCGGCCTGGACTCTGAGGAGGCGGTGCCGGTGGACCGCGAGACGCTGCTTCGCGCGAGCGGCCGTAGCGATGCCGCCGGCACGTCAGGGATCGTCGTGGTTGCCCATGGCGGCCGGTCGGTCAGCCGGGCGACGACCAGCCCGTTGCAGCTCAGCGTGCTGCGGATGGTGCCGGTCGCGCGGGCCATCAGGCACGCGGTGCGCGGCGACGGGGTCGAGGTCCGGCGGCCGCGCTTCCGGCTCCGCGGCTGGAACGGCGCCGACGCCTCTCCGGTGCGTGACCTGACCGAGCTGCTCGACCAGATCTCGGCCGGCCCGTGGCCCGTGCCCGTCGTCCTGGTCGGCCACTCGATGGGGGCGCGCGCCGCGCTGCGCGCGGCCGGGCATCCGCTGGTCTCGGCCGTGGCCGGACTGGCGCCCTGGCTGCCGCCCGGCGAGCCCGTCGACCAGCTCGCCGGGCGGCGGGTACTGCTCGTGCACGCGAGCACCGACCGTGTCTGCGACCCGCGGGAGACCTGGGCCTACGCGGAGCGTGCCCGCTCCGCCGGGCAGGTCGCGGCGATCGAGGTGCGGGGCAGCGGTCACGGCATGCTGCGCAGGGCGCGCCTCTGGCACCAGATCGCGGCCGAGTTCGCCCGGCTGTCTCTTCCGCTGCCCGCTGGCCGGGACGGGCGCCCCGCCGGCCAGGACGGGCACTTCGCCGGCCAGGGTCCGGTCGCTGACGCCTTCGCGAGAGCCGCCGCCGGCCAGGGCCGCGCGGTCCTCTGACGCCGGTGAGCCCGGATCGCGTGGTGGCAGCCGTCGAGGGCAGGCGGCTGTCGCTGTCGAACCTCGGCAAGGTGCTGTATCCCGCGACCGGATTCACCAAGGGAGAGATGCTCGACTACTACTCCCGGATCGCCCCGGTGATGCTGCCGCATCTGCGGGACCGGCCGGTCACCTTCCGCCGGTTCCCTGACGGCGTCGGCGGCAAGTCCTTCGTCGAGAAGCACGTGCCATCGCACGCGCCAGAGTGGGTCACGACCGTCAGGGTGCCCTCGACGGGCACCGGGCACGGGTGGGGCGGTTCCGGCTACCCCGGCGAGGTCGAGTACGCGGTCGTGGCCGACCAGCCGACGCTGATCTGGGCGGCGAACCTGGCCGTTATCGAGTTCCATGTGCCGCTCTGGCGCGCCGGGCCCCGCCGCACGCTGCCCGGCAAGCCTGACCACCTGGTCTTCGACCTTGACCCGGGACCGGGAACCTCGATCGTGGAGTGCTGCCGCGTCGCGTCCTGGATCGCCGGCCGCATGACCGGCCGTGACCGCGAGCCGCTGGCGAAGGCGAGCGGGTCGAAGGGCCTCCAGCTCTACGTCGGGCTGCCCGCCCGCACCAGCTGGGACGCGGCTCGCGAGCGCGCGCTCCGGCTCGCTCAGGCGGTGGCGCAGGATCACCCCGAGCTTGTCGTGACGAGCATGAAGAAGGACCTGCGCCGCGGCCGGGTGCTCATCGACTGGAGCCAGAACCACCCGGCCAAGACGACGGTCGCCGTCTACTCGCTGCGGGGCACCGCCGACCCGTCGGCCTCCGCTCCCGTCAGCTGGGATGAGGTCCGCGACTGCGAGCGCGGCGGCGACCCGCAGCGACTGCGGTTCACCCCGGACCAGGTGCTCGACCGCGTGCAGCGGCACGGCGACCTCTTCGCGTCCCTCGCCTAATGCCGCGGTTCGGCGCCAAACACGCGGCCGGGCTGTCGGAGCCCATGACTTGCCGTAAACAATCTGTTACTCTCAGCTACCAGAGAACTCGTTCACGGAAAAGTTCGCCAGGCGTGGGGGGGACCTGCTTATGCGACATGTCTGCTGGCACAGGCTCCTGCAGCAGATGGCATGCGCGGCTGGCGTGAGCGCCGCCATGCTTGTCGCCAATTCCGGAATCGCGCTGGCCGGCTACGGCCCGCCGACGCCCGGGCCCACGCCGGTTCCCGGTGGTTACTACTGCATAGTGACGAGCCGGACGGTCGCGCCCGCTGGCACGCTCATCGGGCCGCTCAGGATCCACAATCTCGTCTTCAGGCTCCGGGTTCGCCGGGGCACCTTCTCGGCGCCGGTCCAGATCACGATGACTCAGCCCTACGCGCAGACCGGGGCCTGCCAGGGCGGGCGGAGCATCGGCGACGCAGGCTTCGGCGGCTATCGTGCCGTCGGCGGCGTGGGCATTCTCGTCCAGCAGGGCGGCGTGGCGTACCCGGGGACCTTCGCCAGGCCGCTGCGGCTCCGCCTGACGTCGTCAGCGATAACCAGGTCAAGCCTCGTGGTGGTATGGAACGGCAACCGCTTCATGCGGGCTCCGCACGCGGTCGTCCGCAGCCGGCGGGCCTGGATCGGGGTGGACGCCAGCTCCGACTACGCGATCCTGGCGCGCACCAGCAAGCTGCGCAGCCTGGACGCCAGCCAGGCTGCGGGACTGGGACCAGCGGTCACCGTCGAGGCAGCCAGAGCGGATCTCTTCGCCGCGATCTTCCGCGTGCCGGCCGGCCTGGCACCGCCCGCCGCGGCGTGAGCGCGAGGCGCCACGCCGTGGCAGCCGTGGCGCTCATGTCGGCCCTCGTGCTGGCCGCATGCGGCGGAACCGGCGCGGCGGGGAGCAGCTCAGCCACGGCCAGGATCCTGCCCGAGCGGGTGGTGCCCGCGCCGAAGAACCTCATCGCCGCCGCGGAGCCGCAGCCCAACGGGATCATGTGGGCAATCGCGGGCAGGGCGAGCATTGGCCTCTTCGAGTTCGGCTCGGCCAGCGGCCATGTGGGCGGCAGCGTGCCGGTCAGCAAGGCGGCGCGCTCGGTCACGGAGTCCGCCGCTGGGGTGCTCGGCCTCGCGCTGGGAACCCGCCGGTCGGGAACGCTCCAGCTGCTGAACGGCCGGACCGCGAAGGTGATCCGGACCATCGCGCTGCCCGCCCCGGCCCGCCAGGTGGTGCTGGGAAGCGACGGGACCACGTTCTACGTGCTGACCGCCTGGCCTGCCTCCGCCAGCGTGACAATCGTCAATTCCCAGAACGGCAAGCGGCTCGGCAACGTCCCGGTACCCGCCAATACAGCGTCCATAGCGCCTGATATCCAGCAGACCACCCTCTATGTACTGCAGCGTAATGGCCTGGTCGACGCGATCAGCATTTCCAGCGGCCAGATCACGGCGAGATTCAGGGTCGGCAATATCGGCAGGTCCATCGCCCTGAGCCCGGACGGCAGCACGCTCTACGTGCTGAAAGGCACCAGGCAGGTCTCCAACGTGGCCGTGGTGGATGTACGCACCGAGAGCGTGCGCCGCGTCCTGCCAGCACCGAGTGACTGCCGCGAGCTGCTCGTCTCGGCGAGCGGGAGTCAGCTGTACGAGGTGGTGGGGACGTCCGGCTATGGGAACATCCAGGTCTTCGCCGCCTAGTGCCCCGGCCGACCGCGACGACCGCGACGCCCGCGAGGCCGGCGACGACGCCGACGACCGCGACGACCGAGACGGCGGTGCGTGGGCGGGACGCGCGCTCCGGACACTGGCAGGTGCCTCGGTCGTCATCTGGTCGTTCCGGCTGTCCGGGTACCTCACGCTCGGGCCCTGGCTCGCTGTCCCGGTGGTGGCACTGGGGCTGGCCGGGCTGTTAGCCGTCATCGCCGCGTGGCTCCCCGAGTCGGTGACCGGCAGCCGCCGGCAGCGCCAGGCCGACTGGGCGGTGCTGGCCGCGGTGCTGGCCGCGCTGGCCCTGTGGAGCTACTTCCAGATACTGATCAGCCCCGATTACGGCACCGACGAGATCGCCTTCGACCAGTTCGCGGCGCAGCTGGCGCTGCACGGCATCAATCCCTACCTGCACTCCATGGCTGCCGCCTTCCCGCAGTTTCACGTCTCGCCGAACGGATACACGTTCCGGCTGAACGGCCAGCCCGTGACGCTCCTGTCGTACCCGGCCCTGGCCTTCGAGGCCTATCTGCCGCTGCTCGCTCTCGGCATCACGACGCAGGCGGCCGTCTGGATGGACGTCGCGGCCTGGGCGCTGGGCGCGGTCATCCTGTTCGCGGTGCTGCCGAGGCGGCTGGCGCCGCTGGTGGCGGTGATCGCCAGCCTGGACGTGTACATCGGCTACGCGGTCGGCGGCATCACCGACTGCCTGTTCGTGCCGCTGCTCGTCGGCGCCGCCGTCCGGTGGGACCGGTTCGCCACCACCAGGGGACTGGCCGCCTGGCGGGGCCCGGTCCTGCTGGGCCTCGCCATGGCCGTCAAGCAGACGCCCTGGCTGGTGGCCCCGTTCGTGGTGGTGGGCATCGCGCTTGAATCCCGGCAGCGGGCGGGCTGGGGCCAGGCGGCTCGCGACGGCCTCAGGTACGCGGCCATCGCGATCGCCGCCTTCCTGGTGCCGAACGCCCCCTACCTGCTGACCGCGCCCGGCGGATGGCTGCGCGGGGTCCTGGCGCCGTTCTCCGCCGAGACAGTCCCGGCCGGCCAGGGCCTGATCAGCCTCAGCCTCTCGCTCCCCGTGGGCGGCGGATCGCTGCGCGCCTACACGGTCGCGGCGGCGGTCGTCCTCGCCGCCGCCCTCGCCTGCTACGCCGTGACCTACCCCGCGCTCAAGCCCGCTGCCTTCCTCATCCCGTCGGTCGTGCTGTTCTTCGCGACCCGCTCGTTCGGCAGCTACCTGGTGATGCTGATCCCGGCAGCCATCGCGGCAGCCGCCACCGTGTCGCCGCGGCCGGCGGCGGCGCGGTGGCGGCACTGGCGGTGGGTCGTCCTCGGCGGCGCGGCGGCCTGCGCCGCGGCGGTCACCATCGCGCTGACCGCGGCGAGCCCGCTGGACGTCCTCATCCAGTCGGTGCGCACGACCGGCCAGCTCGCCACCGTGGAGCAGCTGAACCTGGCCGTCACCAACAACACCGCCGCGGCCATCCAGCCCGCCTTCACGATCGAGGATGGCACGACCATGACCGCCTTCTGGCTCCGCCAGCGCGGCCCGGCCGTGCTCGGGCCGCATCAGCGGGCCAGTTACGTGATCGTCGCACCGAGCTACTTCGCCATGCCGTCGATCGGCAGCGGGTTCCAGGTCCTGGCCTTCTCCCGGGGTCCGCCATCGGTGAGCCGGACCGGCGCCTACGTGGCGAGCCGGTGGCGGCTGGTGCTGCGGCCGGCCACGATCAGCCAGCCTGTCCCGCGGGGACAGGACTTCACGGTGCGCGCCGAGATCGTCAACCGGCTGGACGCGCCCGTCAGGGCCGCGAACGTGCCCGTCTACCTGGGCCAGGTGATCTACGCGCAGCGCGGCCTGCAGTTCAGCCAGGCCGTCATCAACCAGGGCCAGCAGGGCGAGACGCCGGTCCAGGCCCTGACCAACGCCGACGGCGTGGCCTCCTTCACCATTCACTCGCCGGCCGGCGGCGCCAATCCGGTCTATTTCGAGGCCAATCTCGTCCGGCCGGAATTGTTCTACCCGTACGGGTACTCACCGATCCTCGCCGTGCGGTTCCGCTCATGAGCGGACTGGCCACGGGGGCTGCGTACCTCATTCCGGAGGTTCGCCCGGTGCCAGCCGAGCCGCTGCGGCGGATTCGCCGTATCGGTTACGCGGTGCTGGGGCTGAAACTGGCCGCGTTCGGCTTCTGGAGCGCGCTGCTTTACCACCATTTCGCGCTCACTCCCGACTTCGCGCAGTATCAGCAGGCCTGGTACCTGATCGCGCACGGCGACCTTAACCCTTATGACACCGTCGGTAATTTCCCGTTCTGGCAGAACCACGCCGAGTTCATCATGTGGCCGCTGGCGCCGCTCTACTGGGTGTTTCCCAGTGGCCTGTTCCTGCTGTGGCTGCAGGACGCCTGCGTGGTGGGCGCGGAGCTGGTGGCATTCCGCTGGCTCTGCGAGATCGCCCAGCGGCAGCGGCGCGGCGGTGACGCACGATGGCTGGCGGGCGCCGGGCTCGTGCTGCTCGCCGTCAACCCGTGGTCCTGGTGGGCGGTCTCGTTCGATTTCCATGCCGAGTGCCTGGCAGTGCTGTTCACCGCGCTGCTGGCCCGGGATCTCGTGGCCGGCCGCCGCCGGGCATGGGTCTGGCTGGTTCTCCTGCTGGCCTGCGGTGACGTGGCCGGTACCTACGTATTCGGGCTGGGGCTCGGTGCCGCGATTGCGGTCAGGGGCGGATGGCGGCGCGGCGCGGTCATGGCGTGCGCCGGCCTGGGCGCCGTGCTGCTGGTCGCGGTCATTCACGGCAACAAAGGCTCCGGCCACGGCCTGCAGGCCTACGACTACCTGGCCGCCCCGGGCTACACGGGCTCCCTCAGCCTGCTCGCGCTGGTGAAGGGGCTCGCCTTCCACCCGGTCGCGGTAGCGGCGAAGCTGTGGTCCAAGCGCATCGACCTGTGGGCCAACCTCGGGTCGTCCGGGCTGCTCGGCCTCGGGTTCCTGCCGCTGCTGCCGCTGCTGCTCGTGGTTACCCTGTCGAACGACCTGTTCCGCGGCTTCCTGTTCTCCGAGCCGCTGTTCCAGAGCCTGCCGGTCTACGTGCTGATGCCGGTCGCCACCGTGGGCGTGCTCGGCTGGCTCACCCGGCGGCGCCGCCGCACCGGCCTGGTGCTGGCCGGCCTGGTGGCGGCCCAGGCGATCGGCTGGTCGGCAGTATGGTCGCCGCGGACGCCGGAGCAGTGGCTGCGGGTGCCCGGCGGGGTGGCCGCGACGCTGGCCGCCGTCGAGGCGCGCATCCCGGCCTCGGCCGCGGTGTTCGCCTCCCAGGGGGTTGTCGGCCGCTTCTCCGGCCGGCGCGACGTGCGGCCGCTGAACGGTAACCTGCCGATCCAGCAGGGTCAGGACTGGTTCATCTTCACCCCGTGGTCCGGGATCGAGACGCAGACCACGGCCGGGGCGATGGTCTTCGCCGGGCAGCTGGCCGGCCCGCTGCATGCCACGCTGGTCACGGACGCCAACGGCGTATGGGCGTTCCGCTGGAGCCCGCCGCCCGGTTTTGGCAGGCTCCGGGTGCCCGGCGGCGCGGCCCCGCTGCCGGGCTGGACGGCGCCAGGCGCCGCCGGGCGCGCCATGGTAACCGGGCCGCCGGCCGGCTGGCACGTGACATCGACCGGCCGCGAGGGCTATGTCGCCGACAGGCTCGAATGGCAGCGGCCGCCCGGCCAGTACCGGGCGTCCGTCACCCTGTCATCGACCGGGCCGGTCAACGTCGAGATCTGGAACGACACCGGCGGCGTGCTGCTCACCCGGCTGAGCGTTCCCTCGACCAGCGGAACCCAGACGATCAGCCTGCCGGTGGACGCCGCCGCGGGCTTCGAGACCACGATCTACGGCGGCTGGGGCCCGTTCCGCGCGCAGTTCGGCCGGACGCACGAGTTTGAGCGCATCGAGGTGCGCGTGTGGAACCCAGGAGGCGGCACCGTGAACGTCTACCGCGCTGCGCTCGCCCCGGTCCGCCAGCCCTCCGCGCCGTGAGCCCTCCGCGTCGCGAGCCGGAAATTCGGGCATTACGCAGCCGTCGGTGCCAGTGCCGCCCCCGGCCTCAGGTAGCCGGGGCAGTGACGGAAGCCAGCCGGGCCGGCGGCACCCGCGCAGGCCCGGCCGGCTGGCATGCAGGCTCAGAACGTCCGGATGGCGATCTCGGCTGGCGCTGCCAGCAGCCCCGTGATCTCGTCGTCCAGGCGGGTGAGCGTGATGGACGTGCCGGCCATGTCCAGCGAGGTGCAGTACTCGCCGACGTAGTTGCGCCGCACGTTGATCCCGCGCCTGGCGAGCTGCTCGTGCGCGTACCCGTAGAGGATGTACAGCTCGCTGATCGGCGTGCCGCCGAGGCCGTTGACCATCAGCGCCACGTCGTCGCCCTGGCTGAACGGCAGGTCGGTCACGACCGCCTCGAGCAGCTCGTCCACGATCGCGTTGGCGCTGGCCAGCTTCTCCCGGCGGCGGCCGGGCTCGCCGTGGATCCCGACGCCCATCTCCATCTCGTCGTCGCCGAGCTCGAACAGCGGCGAGCCCTTGGCCGGCGGGGTGCACGAGGTCAGCGCCATGCCCATCGTCCTGGTCACGGAGTTCACCTTGTTGCCGATGCGCAGCAGTTCGTCGAGATCCGCGCCCTGCTCGGACGCCGCGCCGACCGCCTTGATCACGAAGAAGTTCCCGGCCACGCCGCGGCGCCCGACAGTGTAGGTGGAGTCCTTCACCGCGACGTCGTCGTCGACGAGCAGCGTCCCGATCGTGACGCCGTCGGCCTCCGCCATCTCCTTGCCCATCTCGAAGGCCATCCGGTCGCCGGTGTAGTTGTTAATGATGTGCAGCACGCCCTTGGCCGAGTTCAGCAGCTTGCTGGTCTCCAGCACGTAGTCCATCGGCGGGGCGGCGAACACGTCGCCGGGGCAGGCCGCGTCCAGCATGCCCTTGCCGACGATCATCACGTGCGCGGGCTCGTGGCCGGACCCCGATCCCTGGATGACGGATACCTTGTCGTCGCTGGGCGCGTCGCTCCGCATGATCAGGTTGTACTCCGGCACGTACTTCAGCGTGCCAGGGTTGGCCAGCGCGATCCCCTTGAGCATCTCGGGCACGAACTGCTGCGGGTCGTTAACGAACTTCTTCATATAACCCAACCTCCATTGGTCAGGACCAGGCCGGGGGGTCCGGCCGCTGGTCGGCGAGCATTGGTCAGGACCGGGCCGGGAGGTCCGGCCACTGGTCGGCGAGCATTGGTCAGGACCGGGCCGGGAGGTCCGGCCACTGGTCGGCGAGTGCCTCCAGGATGACGGCGATGGCGACGGCGCCCGCGTCGAGACTGCCGATGCTGCGCTCGCCGGTGTAGCTCGCGCGGCCTCGCATGGCCTGCATGGTCCGCGTCGCCTCGGCCCTCTCGCGCGCGGTGGTCGCCGCCGCGCGCAGTGCGGCGGCCGCGCCGGCCTTCGCGGCGACCTGTTCCTCGATCGTGTCCACGGCCGGGACCAGCGCGTCGAGCAGCGTCTTGTCGCCGACGTCGGACCGGCCGCGCGCCTTGATCCCCTCGATGGAGGCCCGCAGCATCGCGACGATCTGCTCAGGCTCCAGGCTGGTGGCGGGGCCGCAGGTGGTCGCGGCCCGCAGCAGCGCCGTGCCCCAGATCGGGCCGGACGTGCCGCCGATCCGGCTGGTGATGACCACGGCGACCTTCTTCAGGAACGTGCCGATATCGGCGCGGTCGAAGCCGTCCCAGTCCTGCAGCACCAGTTCGAAGCCGCGTGCCATCGAGTAGCCGAAGTCGCCGTCGCCGACCACGGCGTCCAGGTCGCCAAAGTATTTCTCGTTGTCGACGGCGGTCTGCGCCATAGCGCGCACCACGGCCTCAACGTCGCCGAGGCTGGCAGTAGACATGAGCGCTCCTTGGTTGTCGGGCGGCTGGCCGCGGGTGGCTGGTTGTCGGGCGGCTGGCCGCGCGTGGCTGGTTGTCAGTTGGCTAAGGGGGGAGGGTCGCGGCCAGGTCCGCCATGGTGACCCAGGCGCCCGGCCGCGCGCGGCTGCGATTGGCGAGGACAACGGCCTGCTCGCCCTCCGGGTCGCCCAGGGAGCTGACCACGAGCGCGGCCTCGCTGAAGTCCTCATGCTCGGTGAAGCCGTTCACGGTGACGACGCAGGTCGCGCCCGCGCCGATGGCCGCCCGCATCCCGTTCCTTGAGTCCTCCACGACGACCGCGCGATCGGCCGGAACGTCAAGTTCCTTGAGGGCGAGCAGGTAAATGTCTGGCGCCGGCTTCTTCTGCGGCACCATGTCACCGGCGAATACCCCGAACTTGCGGGCCTGCTCGGGCCCCACGGCACGCTCAAGGGTCGCCCGGACGGAGGCCTCCGCCGACGTGGAGGCGACGGCGAGCCGCCAGCCATCGGCGATCGCCTCGGCGGCCACCCGGGCGATGCCGGGCCGGGGCACGACCGCGCCGGACGCCACAAGCTCGGCGTATATCTCGGTCTTGCGCCGGTGCCAGGCGGCGACGGCCGCCTGCTGCGCCGCGGCGTCGGCGGGCAGGCCGGCCGCGGCGATGAACTCGGGCGTGAGCAGGCTGGCCATCCGCTCCTTGCCGCCGCCGATCTGCAGTTTCTCCAGGTAGTCCGGGGCGCTCCAGCGCACGGGAAGGCCGAATTCCTCGAACGTCTGGTTGAAGGCGGGCAGGTGCCCGTACCGCTCGGTGTCGGCGAGCACGCCATCGCAGTCGAACACCAGCGCCCGGGGGGCCGGCGCGGCGGTCATGGCCCGCTCACCACGCCTTGCCGGCGCTGCCGAACCGGCGGATGTGCCCGGCGGCCATCTCCTTGACGGCGGCCCGGGTCGCGTCGAACAGCGACGGCGGATCCCAGCTGCCGCGTTCCTCGGCCCCGCGCAGGAACGCCAGGCTGGACTGCATGTAGGTGACCTTGAGCGCCGTGGAGATGTTCACCTTGGCGCAGCCGCGGCTGATCAGGTCCGTGAACTGCGCGT
>Ga0302325_10001005_pt1 | contig 74035 bp, 63 predicted proteins | sample Palsa_T0_2_FD_201948 | JGI IMG/M metagenome (GOLD analysis project Ga0302325, IMG submission 201948) | Peat permafrost microbial communities from Stordalen Mire near Abisko, Sweden - Palsa_T0_2 | ecosystem: Environmental > Terrestrial > Soil > Palsa > Peat permafrost | place: Sweden: Abisko...
CTTCCGCCGCGGTGTTCACAGACGTCAGCGGCGTCTCTGCACCCAACGGCAGCACCGGCGCGCGGTAGTTGGGTCCCACGCGGCACGCGGTGAGCGAGGCCAGAACGATCACAACGCTCGCAACGGTCCGGTGCCATCGGCTCATGACGGATCCGGTCCTCGGGGGCGAAATAGAAGCGGCGGGGATGCCGGTCCCTGCGGAGCAGCACTTCTCAGCACCACGAACAGCAACGCTAGCGCCGTAAGAGCGGCGATCGCGACGAACCCATCGATGACCGCCTGGGTGGTCGCAGCAGATCGCACGACATTCCCCAACACCTGCTCGCCCCGGCTGACGGCGCCGATCGGGTCTATGACTCGCGTCGTTGCGGCGCCATACGCGCTCACGCGCTGGATGACTCGAGCATCGCCCAGCTGCACGTGCTGGCCGATCAGGTTCGAGGCCACCTGTCCGCGCACCCGAGCCAGAGTGGTGACGAATGCCGTGCCGATCTCCCCTCCCATGAGCCGGGCTGTTTGAAGCACGGCGCCGAACGTGAGTGCATCCTGAGGCTTCAAGTGCAGAACGCCGAAGAATACAACGCCGGACAGCGCAAAGCTCTGTCCGATGGACTGCAGGAGCTGGGAGGGTAGAAACTGCTCCGAGCCCCAGATGGGAGTCAGGTTGTAGGCGACCATCAGACAGGCAACGCCGATGAATATGAAACCGATCGACGCCACGAGCCTGGCGTCCGATCGGCGCAGCATCAAGGCCGCCAGCGGACAAAAAATGAGCTGTGGTACTGCGATCCAGATCAGTGTTTGACCGACCTCCAGGGCGCGATAGCCGCGCACCGAGCCCAAAAACAGCGGGATCAAATAGGCCGTAGCGAGGATCGTGAGTCGAAGGAACGCGATCAAGAGAAAGAGACCCGGCATGGGCGCGCCGAAGATGACTTTGAGGTTCAACAGCGGACGAGCGGTGCGCGACTCGTGGAACAAAAACGCCACGAGCACCAAAGCTCCGGCCAATAGCAATCCCCACACGACTCCAGAGTTGAGCCAGTCGAGGCGATTACCCTGGTCGAGGGCCGCATAGATCAACGCCAGTCCGGAGCCGCCCGCCAGCAGGGCGAACACATCGGGCGGGGGACGTATGGTGATCGGTTTGATGGCCATACCACGTCGCAGACACAGCGACATGATCAGGGCGAGGGGCACGTTCTGCCAGAAGATCCATCGCCAGGAATGGTGCTCCACGTACCAGCCCTCAAGAGAGGCGGATATGTTGAGCGATAGCTCGAGATTGAGTGCATAAAGCGCGATGCCGAAAGCCCAATACTTTGGAGGCATGTTCAGCAATATGAAGCTCAAGGTGAGCGGTATGAAGCAGCCCGAGGCCAGTCCACCCAGAAACTGCATCGTCAATAGCATGGGCAAGTTCGCCGAGTACGGGGTCAGCAACGAAATGAGGGCAAATGCGATGGAGGCACCGATCAATACTCGCCGAGAGCCGTAGGCCGCACCCATCCAGATGGCCGCGAGCGTGATGAACATCTGTGCGACGGTTTGCGCCGTGGTGATCCACGCCCCCTCGTCAAATCCGGCGCCCACGGCGCCGCGGATGTCGGCAAGACCGAACGTCGAGAGCCGCCCGTTCAATGTTGATATAAATGTACCCATGAGCACCGCGACGAGCCCCAGCCACGGAATGGAAGTCGGCGGCGAGGGCAGCGTCGGCGCGGATAGGCCAAGACCAGGCGCGGCAGCGGTCACGTTCATTAGCGCCGCCCGTCTCGGGCATCGACCCGGGCTTCGACCGACATTCCGGGCACCAGTCGCTCAGCCAGACCGTCCGCATCGTCGATTGCAATCTTCACCGCAATGCGCTGCACCACTTTGGTGAAATTGCCGGTCGCATTGTCGGGCGGCAGCAGCGCAAACTCGGCGCCCGATGCCGGAGCGAATGCCAGCAAATGTCCATGTAGCGTGTGTCCCGGAAAGGTGTCCACGGTGATTTCCGCCGCCTGTCCGACCGCCATGTGTGTCAGCTGCGTTTCCTTATAGTTTGCGATCACCCACACCTGCGGCAAAGGCGTCAGCGTCGTGATCTGACTGCCCACACCGACCAACTGTCCGGGTTTCACCTGTCGCTGTCCGATCACCCCGTCCTGGGGCGCCGTGATCGTCGTGTAGCCAAGATTGAGCTTGGCGGCATCCAGTGCTGCGCGCTGGGCAGCGATAGCCGCCTCACTCTGTAACAGCTGCGCTTCAAGTACCGTGAGTTGGCGCTCGGCGGCAAGTGCCTGCGCCCGGCTCTGCAGCAGTTGCGCTTCGAGTTGAGTGTGTGCGGTGGAGAGCTTCTCGCTCGCCTCGGTGGACGAAGAACCCGTCTCCAGAAGACGGCGCTGCCTCGCAAGGTCGCGGTCACTCTGCTCGAAAGACGCGATGGTGGATACCACTACGGCACGTGCCGCCTCGACATTCGCGAGCTGCAGTTCGCGTTGCGCCCTCAACGCCTGGGCTTGCGCCATCGCAGTTGCAACGCCCGCTTCAGCCTGCGCCACGGCCGCGCGGTAATCATCCTCTATCAGTTGGGCCAGTACCTGCCCTTTGCGCACACGTTCGTAGTCCTGTATCGGGAGCTCGCGCACGTAGCCGGCAACCTTCGCGGATATGGGTGTCAAATCCGCCTGCAGGTACGCATCGTTCGTCCTCTGCCACCCTGTGCCACCCTCCCAGCGCGTCCAATTCGTCGATACGACAATGATGATCCCAATGGCGACGACGAACACGAGAATCCGCCATGCGAACTCGAGGATTCTGTTCCAATCAAGCTTTGGAATGCTCATGGCTCAACTTTGCTAGAAATTGAATGCCGGCTCGGTCACCGAATGGGCTCGCCCTTCGCTCGGTAGAAAGCAAACGAGGCAATCCACTTTCCTCCCACGCCTATCAGGATACCAACCAAAGTATCGAAGAGACGCAGCAGCGGCTGCTTCCACGCATCTGCGGGGCTTAGCACAGCGACAACCATGACGACAATCGTGGTAATCGCCGTCGTAATAATGTCCTCGCGACGATCGAGCAGCACCATCACGAGCGTTCCCGCAGCGAGAAGTATGCCCATCCCCGCAACGTTAGCCCGTATGAACCACAGATAAGGTAGACAAAGCGCGAAGCTGACAGCGGTGGCGATCAGACGCCCCACACCCGCGGAGAGGCTGTTCTGTCGTGAGTCACGAAACACAAAGGCCGTAGCCACCGCCGCCCACATTCCACCCAGGAGGTCGTCATGTCCTTCGATCGCAACATTCAGCAACCTTGTCATGAGTGTATAGGAGATTAGGCAGGCGAGCGCCATGGCGACCGAATGCACAATATCCCATGCCGACAGCTTCTTCGTGCTCACAGAGGCAACGCCTCGTGTTACCACGTGATTTCGCCTCTCATGGTAAGCGCCGCAGCCCGTAGATGGCGGCAGCGGATCTCGAGGTCGACGACACCTTGAATTAAACTCTGTCTGGTCGCCGCGATCCCATCCGCCGCCGACCCGAGTGGACTCATAGGAATCCCCTACCGCTGCATTTCCATAATGGCCGATGGCGGTATCATATTTGCGTTGAGATTGGCCATTATCCAGAGCGAGCCACTGACCACGAGCGTCACAATCAGGACGCCAAAGGCCAGCGCAAGAACGTTGTTGGTGTTATCCGGGCCGGTACCGATGTGCAGGAAGAATACCAAGTGCACTCCCATCTGAGCGATGGCGAGCACGGCAAGTCCGGCCGGGATGCCCGGAGCCCAAAGCAGGTGGGTTTGCGCGACGATGAAGGATGCGGCGGTCAGCAGCAGTGCGAAGGCGAGCCCCGCGGTGTAGGTTGCAACACTGCCGGAGGCCTCGCTGTCATCACCGCCAGGCGCCTGATCGGTCGAGGCTGATTGCTGCTCCATGCCTGCTTCCATCATCGCGCTCCCATTAAGTAGACCAAGGTCATCAGCGCCACCCAAATGATGTCGAGTGCGTGCCAGAACAGGCTGAAACAGAGCAGCCGGCGGCGTACGAAGTCCCGCGGGCCCTTTGCGGCAGTTTGCGCCACCATGAAAGACAGCCACAGCAGCCCGGCGGTGACGTGAACGCCGTGCAGACCGACAAGGGAGAAAAAGGACGACAGGAAGGCGCTGCGCGATGGCCCGGCGCCGCGCGCGACCATGCCGGCGAATTCGCTGATTTCCAGACCCAGGAACATGGCGCCCAGCACAAAGGTGACCGCGCAGCTCACATAGAAGGCGCGCATGCGGCGCCGCTCGATGGCCACGATCCCAAGGCCGCAGGCGTAACTCGAGAACAGCAGGCAAAGCGTTTGGACGCCGACACGCCGTAACTCGAACAGGTCGCGCCCGGAAGGTCCGCCGGCGGTTTGTCCGGAAAGAACCGCGTAGGTTGCGAACAGTGCCGAGAACATGATGATGTCGCTCAGCAGGAAAATCCAAAACCCATAGGCGACCACGATTCGCACCGGCGCGGGTCCCCTCCCACTGCGTTCTGTTGTGGTTACCGTCGTTGACGCCGCCCCGGGGAAACTAGCAGTGACTGCGGGTGCGCTCATGCGGGCTCCATCGGGCGCAGCCGGGCGCGTTCGGCCTCGGCCAATTGTTCGCCCGACACCTCGCCCGCGGCGCGTTCGATCCAGCCAAAGGCGAGCAGTGTCAGAACGGCGCTTGTCACGCCGAGGATCGCCAACCACCAGATGTGCCAAATCATGGCAAAACCGGTGACCACGGCAAAGAATGCCGTCACGAAGCCGTTGGCGCTGTTCCTAGGGACTTCGATCGCGTCGTAGCGCTCTGCGGCAACCACTGGCCCATGTTGTTTCATCGCCCAGAAAGCATCCAGCGACTCGACCTGGGGCAAGACGGCGAAGTTGTAGGCCGGCGGCGGGGAGGTGGTGGACCATTCGAGGGTCCTGCCGCCCCAGGGGTCGCCGGCAAGGTCGCGATGGCTCGCGCGCGTACGGATGCTGACCACGAGCTGCGCGATCGTCGCGACGATGCCACCGAGGATGACGATCGCCCCGACTTCCGCGACGATCAGATAGGGTTGCCAGCTCGTATCGGCGTAATGCTGCATACGCCGCGTCATGCCGAACAGTCCAAGGACGTAAAGCGGCATGAAGGCCAGATAGAATCCGATCAGCCAGCACCAGAAGCTCAGCGCGCCAAGACGCTTGTCGAGCGTAAAGCCGAACGCCTTCGGAAACCAATAGTTGTAGCCCGCCATCGCGCCGAAGAGCACGGCGCCGATGATGACGTTGTGGAAGTGAGCTACCAGAAACAGGCTGTTGTGCAACACGAAGTCCGCCGGCGGCACTGCCATCAGTACACCGGTCATCCCACCGACGGCGAAGGTCACCATGAAGCCAATGGCCCAGAGCACGGGCACCTCAAAGCGAATGCGGCCGCGGTAGAGCGTGAACAGCCAGTTGAACAGCTTCACGCCGGTTGGGATGGCAATGATCATTGACATGATGCCGAACACGGCATTCACGTCCGCGCCGGCACCCATGGTGAAGAAGTGATGCAGCCAGACCATGAAGGACAGCACACAGATCGCCAGTGTCGCCACCACCATGGAACGATAACCAAACAGTTGCTTGCCCGAAAAAGCGGCGATCACCTCGGAGAAGATGCCAAAGGCTGGAAGGACCAGGATGTAAACCTCCGGATGGCCCCAGGCCCAAATCAGATTGACGTACAGCATGCAGTTGCCGCCGCCGTCATTGGTGAAGAAGTGCATGCCGACGTAACGATCGAGCAGCAGCATGCCGAAGGTGGCGGTCAGGATCGGGAAGGCGGCGACGATCAACATGCTAGAGCACAGTGCCGTCCAACAGAATACCGGCATGCGCATGTATGTCATCCCGGGCGCGCGCAGCTTGAGTATGGTCGTGACCATATTGATGCCGGCCAGCAGTGTCCCGATGCCCGAGATCTGCAGCGCCCACAGATAATAGTCGACGCCGACGCCGGGCGAGAATTGCAGCTCCGAGAGCGGTGGGTAAGCAAGCCAGCCAGTGCGTGCGAACTCGCCCACCACGAGCGAGATATTTACCAGCAACGCGCCCGAGGCGGTAAGCCAGAAGCTGATTGCATTGAGCACCGGGAAGGCCACGTCGCGCACGCCCAGCTGCAGTGGCACGACGAAGTTCATGAGCCCGATCATGAACGGCATTGCCATGAAAAAGATCATGATCGTGCCGTGAGCGGAGAAAATCTGGTCGTAGTGCTCGGGGGGCAGGTAACCTTGGGCACCGCCCGCAGCGATGGCGAGTTGCGATCGCATCATGATCGCATCGATGAAGCCGCGCAGCAGCAGCACCAAGGCCAGCAGAACATACATCACGCCGATGCGTTTATGGTCTACGCTCGTCAGCCATTCGCGCCACAAATAAGGCCACCAGCCCTTCCAACTAACCAAGCCTAGAACGCCAAGTACGCCCACGACAATGAACAGGGATGCCGCCATCGGTATCGGCTCATTGAAGGGGATAGCGTCCCAGTTGAGTTTGCCGAACATCTAGTCCTCCGCGTGAGGCGCAGCGGCCAACTGTGCAGTCGGATGTACAATCCGTTCGAAAAGGTCCGGCTCTACGCTTCCGTAAGTCCGGACTTCCGTGCCGCTGCCAGCGGGTACGAGCCGCGAATAAGCGTCGGCGTCCAGCGTCGGCCCCTCCCCCCGCGTATGCGCGAGCCAGATCTCGAATTCAGAGGCAGACACGGCGTGCACCAGGAACCGCATATCCGAAAAGCCGTCACCGCTGAAATTTGCGGATAGACCCGGGTAGTCGCCGGGGCGGTCGGCCAGCAGGTTCACGCGCGTGGTCATGCCGGGCATGGTGTAGATCTGAGTGCCGAGCTGGGGCACGAAGAAGGAATTCATCACGCTCGCCGAGGTGAGTATGAACTCGACCGGAGTCCTGGTTGGAATGACGATCTGATTGACGGCCGCAATCTGGTGATCCGGATAAATGAACAGCCATTTCCAGTCCAGCGACACGACTTCAATTCGAAGCGGTCTGGCATCTGATTGCAACTTGCGCGCGGGATCCAGCGCATGTGAGCCGATCCACCCGACGGCCGCCAGCAGGATCACGGTCATTGCCGGTATCGACCAGGTGACCAGTTCGATAGGCCCGGAATAAGACCAATCGGGTCGGTAGGTGGCGCGAGCGTTTGACGCGCGATACCACCACGCAAAGGCAAGCGTGAGCACGATCACCGGCAGCACGACGACGAGCATGATGGCGGTGGCATTGAGCAGGATCAGCCGTTCGGCAAATGAAATGGGACCCTGCGGATCGAGTACGCCCGCGTTTCTGCAAGAGACAAGGAGGCACACTGCAGGCAGGGCCGCGAAGATACGTAAGCGCGGCAGGCACGTGCAGTATGTGACTTTTCCAGTCGGCCGCATGTTTTGCCGCCATCTGAACTAGGCTTGCGCCGACGATTCTGGGGTCGGCTTCAGCTCTCGAGTTTCATTCTGACGCCGTTTTCCAAAAGATTAAAACAAAACCTCTTGGTCGTCACGAGCAATTTGATGAATAGCCGGTGTTTGTTTCTGAGAAGGACGGCGTTTACGCCACCAGCGATGGTCAACGCAATGGATGCCGCGAATTGGCTGTCGTCAAGATCTTCGCGGTCTTTCGGCCGGTAGGCAACTAACAAGCGGAAAAATATAGATAAAGTCAGTGCCCAGAAGATTACTCGAAGTGAGCGAATCCACCGAGGGGACTCAAGCACTTGCTTCGCGACACCTTTTGCGGCCCAGAAACTTACCCATCTCATTTCCGGCGACATGGCCGCCAAGCCCACCAATCCGTGAGCATGAGAAGCGCCGGCCGCCGGCCTGACGACGGACCGAGGCGCTCGACCCGCTGAGCCGGACTTTGCCTACGGGTATTGGTGCTGATTCATCGCTACGGCGTGGCCATTCTGTGCCTGCGCGGAATCCTTCCAGCCCCCACCAAGCGCACGGATCAGGTCGACGCTGGAACGCAGCTGCAGAGTGTCGAGATTGAGCGCCTCCAGTTGGGTCTGCAGCACGGCGGTTTGGGCGGTGACTACGTTGAGATAGTCAGTCGCACCCTTGACGTAGAGGGTCATGGATAAATCCAGAGTGCGCTGCGCCGCGTCGACCGCGGCCTTCTCCTCCAGCGCGGCGTCGTGGTAGTGGTTGAGTGTGGCGAGGCTGTCCTCTACTTGCTGAAACGCCGTGACGACTGTGTTGCGATAGTTGGCGGCCGACGCGTCGAACTCGGCGCGCGCCCGAGCGACTTGCGCCCGGCGCAATCCGCCGTCAAACACGCTGAGCAGGGCGTTCGGACCGATCGCCCAGAAGGAGCTCGGCGCACTCAGCCAGTTCGAGAACGCATTGCTCTGAAATCCCCCCTGAGCGCCGAGTGTGAGCGAGGGAAAATACGCTGCGCGCGCGACCCCAATATTTGCATTGGCCGCAATCATGCGCCGCTGCGCGGCGGCGATATCCGGTCGACGCTCCAGCAAGGTGCTCGGGACACCGCCGGGAATCTGCGGAAGCTCGATCGTGATCACCTCCGCATCGATCGAGAACGTCGAGGCCGACACGCCGAGCAGCGCCGCAATGGCATGTTCCATCAGCGCGCGCTGAGCGAGGGTTTGTGCCGCCTGGGACCGCGCGACATTGAGCTGGGTCTGTGCTTGCGAGACGTCGAGGCCGGGGGCGATGCCGGCATCGTGGCGCTGTCTGGTGAGGCTGAGCGCGCGTGTATAGGCTGTCACGGTCTGCTCGAGGATCGCGCTGTCACGGTCGAGGCTGCGCAGCTGCACGTAATCGTCGACCAGCTGCGCGATCAGTGAGAGGCGAGCATTCTCCAGATCCGCGGCGGCGGCGGCGGCATTGGCCTCGCCCGCGGCGACCTCATTACGAATCTGCCCCCACAGGTCGAGCTCGTAGCTGACGCTGCCGCCTACCGTGTTGGCGTTGTAGTAGGTCGGTGTGGTCGGGCCCCTGAGCGGATCGTTGACCGATTCACGGGCGCGCTCGACGCCGGCGCCGACACCCAGCGTTGGAAACAGCCCCGCGCGTGCCTGGTCGCTGAGCGCTCGCGCCTGTGCGTAATTGGCCAACGCGGCGGCCAGTGTTGGGTTCCCGGCGATTAACCTTTTCTGCAACTCATCGAGCTCCGCGCTGTCGTAGAGCGTCCACCAGCTGTCGCGCGCTAAGCGGTCGGCCGGCTGCGCCTGGGTCCACGGTCCGATTTCCTTGTAGGCGAGCGCGGTTGGAATGTCTGGGGTTTTGAGCGGTGGCGCGAGAGAGCAGCCGCCGAGCAGCAGCGTCAGGACCGCCCCCGAGCAGGATATAGCGTCAAGCCTTGTCATTTTTATGCTTTCCCTGGCTAGCGTCTGCGTCGACCGGCGTCGCACCGGCGAGGTGCACCATCGCGCCCGTGCCGATTCCATCGGGCGGATTTCCGATGACACGGTCATTCGGCGAGAGGCCAGATGAGATCTCGACTACCGCACCCAGGTCGCGTTCGATCGACACCGGCTTGACCAGTACACGGTCGTTGGCGTCCACGGTGGCGATGGAGAGGCCCTTGGCGTCGAAAATCAGCGCACTCGACGGCACACGGAGCACCCCGCTGACGTCGGCAATTTGCAGGTGGATGCTGGCGTAGTCGCCTGGCATCATCTTACCGGCGCTATTGTCGACGATGAGCTGCATCAGCGTCGTGCCACTGCTCGCGTTGACCGCCTGCGCCGAAGCCTCGACCGTTCCGCTATAAGTCTGCTCGGGGTGTTCGGGCACGCGAATCGTCGCTTTGGTGCCCGCTGGAACGCTGGGCACATCGTTCTGCGGCACATTGACATAGACGCGCAGCTTGCTGGTATCGGAGACCACGAACATCTCCGCTCCGCCGGCGGCCCCGACGTTGATCAGCGCGCCGATGTCGGTTTCGCGCGCGGTGACGATGCCGTCGAACGGCGCGATCAGGTGTTTGAAACCCTCCTCGGCGACCAGGCGGTCAACGTTTGCCTGCGCCGCCTTGACCTGGGCGAGATTGGCATTCAGGGTGAAGGTGCGCTGGTCAACGTCCTGCATGGCGACAGCATCGGTGCCGGCCAGCGACTGCCAGCGCTGGGCGCTGATCTGCGCGAGTCTCGCATTGGCCTCCGCTACGCTCAGATCCGCGCGCGCCTGCCTGAGCTGCTGGTCGAGATCGGGTGTATCGATTTCGGCCAGCACGTCGCCGGCCTTCACCTTGTCGCCAATGTCATGCTTCCAGCTCTTCAGGTAGCCCGGCACGCGCGCGTAAATAGGCGCTCGAATATAGGCTTCCAGGCGTCCGGGCAAGTCCAGCCCTGCATGATCCTGCGCATCGGTTGGCGCCACGATGGCCACGGTCGGCACGGCCTCGGCTTCGGTCAACGCGTGCAGGCGCGAGTTTTGCGCAGCTCGCGAGACCATACCATGGGCGACAACGACCACGGCGAGGCACACGAACGCGCCGCCGACCCAGCGCATCCGGCGCAGAATGGCGCGATCGGTGTCGCGATCAGACTGAGGCATGTGCATCTCCTGAATTCAGGTCGGCTTGCGGAGCCGCCCTTCGGGCAAAGTTGCGGTGAATAAAACTGAAAACCACGGGAACGAAGAACAGCGTGGAGACAGTTGCGAAGATCAGACCGCCGATCACGGCACGGCCGAGCGGCGCGTTCTGCTCCCCACCCTCGCCCAGGCCCAACGCCATCGGCAGCATGCCGATCACCATCGCCAGCGCTGTCATCACTACCGGCCGTAGGCGCACGAATCCGGCCTCGAGCGCAGCTTGCGTCGCATCGCCAAGCTCATTGAGCTTCTCGCGCGCGAAACTGATCACCAGCACGCTGTTAGCGGTCGCCACCCCCATGCACATGATCGCGCCCGTAAGCGCCGGCACCGATAACGTGGTATGTGTCGCAAACAGCATCCAGATGATGCCCGCGATCGCCGCCGGCAGCGCGGTGATTATTACGAACGGATCGCTCCAGGACTGGAAGTTGATCACGATCAGGAAATAGACCAGCACGATCGCGCCCATCAGACCCAGCAGCAACCCGGAGTAGGCGCTGTTCATGGTCGCGGTCTGGCCGACAAGAGCGACGATAGAGCCTTTCGGCTTGTCCTTGTCGTTCTGGGTGACGATCCTCTGGATGTCGCCCGAGACCCCGCCCAGATCGCGCCCCTGGGTCGTCGCGTAAATCTCCACCGTTGGGGCGATGTCGTACTGCGAGACCACCGCGTTGCCTTGGTTACGGCGGATGTTCGCAATGCCACCGAGCACCGTGGTTGGCGCTCCGCTGGCGTTGATTGGCAGATTGCGCAGCTCCGCCAGCGTGTCGATCTGATATTGCGGCGTCTGCATGGCGATCGGATATGTGACGCCATTCTTCTCGTTGAGCCAGTAGGTCGGCGCAACCTGAATGGAACTGGCCAGGTTGACGACCAGGCTATTGGTAACGTCAGCCGCGGTCACGCCGGTGTATCGGGCGCGCGTGCGGTCGAGGTTGACATCGATCGTCGGCAACGCGGCGGACTGCTGGATGCGCGCGTCGGCAACCCCCGTGACATGGCGCACCTGCCCCAGCAGCTTGTTGGCGTAGGCGTAGTCCGCGCCAAGATCATTGCCGCGGACCTGCAGATCTATCGGCGCCGGGGCGCCGAAATTGAGGATCTGGCTAACGATATCGGCCGGCAGAAACGAAAAGGTCATGCCTGGGAAGCGTCGCGGTAACCGCTGGCGCAGAAGATTGACGTAACTCGCAGTCGGTGCGTGCCCCGGGTTGAGCGAAATCTGGATGTCTCCGTCCGACTCACCAATCGTGCCCGTATTGTTATAGATCGTATTGATCCCCGAAACATAAGTGCCGATATTGTCCGCCACCGCCGCCACCTCTGTCGGCGGGATCACCTCGCGAATGGCATTCTCCACATCGGCGAACCGCGCCGCGGTTTCTTCGATTCGCATGCCGACCGGCGCGCGTACATGCAGCAGCATCTGCCCGCCGTCGACTTGCGGAAAGAAATCGCGACCGAGAAATGGCGCCAGCAGCATCGAGACACCGATGAAGCCGAGAAAGCCCGCAAGGAACCGGCCGCGATGCTCGATGGCGAGCGCCAGCAGCGTATGATATCCGCCGCGCAGCCGCGCGAAGCGTGCCTCGAAGCCGTGCTGCAAGCGCACCAGCGGATTCCTCGAGGGCAGCGGCTCGGCGGCATCATTGTGTGCTGTTGTGGGCGCGACGTGTTTGCGCAGCAGATACTTCGCCATCGTTGGCACCAGTGTGCGCGAGAGCAGGAACGAGAAGACCATCGCAAACATCACGGCCTCGGCCATCGGCACGAACAGGAAGCGCGCCACACCGCTAAGGAAGAACATTGGAATGAACACGATGCAGATACACAGCAGCGACACGAACGCCGGAACCACGATCTGCGAGGCCCCATCGAGGATCGCCCTTTCCACGTCTTTGCCTTGTTCGAGGTGATAATTGATGCTCTCAATCGTCACCGTCGCCTCGTCCACGAGTATGCCCACGGCGAGCGCGAGCCCCCCCAACGTCATGATGTTGAGTGTTTCGCCGATCGCATACAACGCCCCGATTGCGCCGAGGATCGATAATGGAATCGAGGTGGTCACGATCAACGTCGAGCGGGCGCTGCCGAGAAACATAAGGATCATGAGGCTGGTCAGAGCCGCGGCGATCACTCCCTCGCGCACCACCCCCGAGATCGCAGCGCGCACGAATATCGACTGATCTCCGATCGGCTTGATGTCGAGTGCGTCCGGGAGCGAAGGCTTGATGATTGCCAACATCTTCCTGATGCCGCTGACGATGTCGAGCGTCGAGGTGCTCCCGTTTTTGAACACACTGAGCAGCACCGAGCGATTGCCATCAACGTGGACGATATTGGTCTGCACAGCACTGCCGTTGTGCACCTGGGCAACGTCGTGCATGTACACCATCGCGCCGCCCACGTTCTTGATCGGCAGGTCGCCCAGTTCCGGGATGTTCGAAGGTGCGCTGTTGAGGTTGACGTTGTATTCGTAGCCGCCGATTTTTTCCGTGCCGACCGGGGTAATGAGATTCTGCTCGGCCAACGCGTTGGCGACGTCGAGTCCGGTGAGGCCGCGCGACTGCAAAGCGGCGCTATCGAGGTCGAACATTACCTGTGGCGTCCTGCCGCCGAACGGCCAGGGGATGCCCGCGCCCTGTACGGTGATCAGGCGCGGACGCACGAAGTTAAGCCCGAGATCCGCGAGATTCTGCTCGGTCAACCCGCTACCCGAGAGCGCGAGCTGAATGATCGGTACTGTCGAGGCGCTGTAATTGAGGACCAGCGGCGGCGTCGTGCCCACCGGCATCTGCTTGAGCAGGGTCTGCGAAATCGCGGTGACCTGCGCGTTGGCGGTGGCGATATTCACCGATGGGTGAAAGAAGATCTTGACGATGCCGAAGGTGGTATAGGAATTCGCCTCGAAGTGTTCAATGTCGTTGACCGTCGTCGTCAGCGCACGCTCGAATGGGGTGATGATGCGCCCCGCCATCTGGTCGGGCGGCAAGCCCTGGTATTGAAAGGCCACGGCGATGATAGGGATGTTGATGCTCGGAAAAATATCCACCGGCATGCGCAGTGCGGCGAACGCGCCGAGGAGGAGAATGAGAAGGGCCGACACCACGAAGGTGTAGGGCCGGCTCAGTGCGATGCGAACTATGGCGAGCACGTGGGCAGGCCGCTCAGTTGGAAATCGAATTCGACGATTTGGGGACGGATCGACGATCACCGGCATCCTGCGTCGCCAGCGCCCCGATGGCGAACCAATCCAGATTGCTGCCGCCCTGGGCCAGGAGCCGCACAATGGCCGCACCCATGTGGCCGAGTCCGATAAATCCGAGTTTCATAGAATCCTCTCCGTATTTGTGCGCTATCAGGCGGCGCGCTGCAGCGGGGCCATGAACTCAGGACCCACAGGATCGAGAATCGTCGTGTTCAGGATACGATCGATCAGCTCGCGGTCTGCACGATCGAGCGACCAGTCTGCAACACCGACTGCCGCTTGCACTTGATCTGGGTGACGGGCACCCCAAAGCGCAACGCTGATACCCTGGTCGAGCATCCAGCGCACTGCCAGATGGATCACGCGCCGGTGAAAGCTGCGGCGCGCGAGCTCGTCGAGCCGCCTCACGGCGTCGAGATACTGGCCGAATCGGGGCGGCTGGAACTTTGGATCTATGCGCCGCAGGTCATCACCCTGGAAAGTGGTTTCCGGCCGCATGCGCCCGCTCAGTAAGCCTCGACAGAGCGCGCCATAGCCGAACGTCACGATGTTGTTTGTGCGGCAGTAGGGAAGAATCTGTGCTTCGATAGCCCGCTCGAAAAGGTTGTATGGAGCCTGCAGAACGTGCAGAGGTGCAACGCCGCGGAAGCGCTCCATCTGCGCCACTGAGAAATTGCTGACACCGATGGCGCGGATCTTGCCCTGATCGTACAGCGTGCGCATAGCCTCGGCAGTCTCCTCGACCGGTACGAGCGGGTCAGGCCAATGCACCTGGTAAATATCGATATAGTCGGTACGCAGCCGGCGTAGGGAATCATCGATCTCTTGCATGATTCGAGCGCGGCTCGCGTTGCGATAGACCTTGCCATCGCGCCATTCCAGACCGACCTTGGTGGCAATCACAGCCTGTGCTCGTAGACCGCCAACCCCAAGTGCCTGCCCGACAATACCTTCCGACACACCAAACCCGTATGCCGGCGCGGTATCGATCAGGTTGATGCCCTGGTCCAGAGCGGCCCGGATGGTGGCGACCGCTGCGCGCTCGTCGGTTCCACCCCACATCCAGCCACCCATGGCCCAGGTTCCGAGCGCCACACGCGAGACACGTAATTTCGTGCCTGAAATGTTGACGATCTCGGTATCGCCTTGGTGCATCTGAGTCTGAGCTGACTGTTGCATGGGTGACGTGCTCCTCATTGGCAAACGGATGTAACCGGTAGACGCCGCATTGCTTGCGGGTTGCAGCCTGAATTCCTCGATGTCTGGCAGATTGCGCGGCAGGTCATGCACGAAGATTTCCGCGGGTCGTCCGGGTATTTCAAATGCAACCGCGGCATGATCGAAAGGTCGGCAGGCCGTTTGCGACTCTTCGGCGTGGAAGGCGACTGCCGGAACTGGCAGTCGCCCTGGTAGTCACTGCGAGTTTCCGCGGTCGATGAAGTTTATTTCTTGGGAGCGCACGTGACGCAGCCCAGTTCGACCTGCTGCAACTAAGGCAGCTCCGTGATGGGAAACGGCTGCTGTGTCGCGGACTCGATCAGCCCAGCGAAGTGACAAGCGCCATGACGCCGAACAGGCAAGCCATCCCGATCACGACGATCCAGAGTGGATTGCGAATCGCATTCGGACTCGCCGCTGCGTCATCATTCGCAGCCCCTCGAGCCTCTGCCGTACTCAGCCGAGCAAACGTCGGCGGTGCCCCGGTCGCGGAACTTGGTGACGAGTCAAAGGAAGGATAATCGACCGCGGGTGCAGTCGGCACCGGTGAGCCCGACTTCACGTTCATATATGTCATGTCGCTTCTCCGTCCGGCGGCGCGATGCCGCCGGTTGTAGGGAGGAAGCCTGACAAGTAAACATTTCGGGTTGTTTTTCAGGCGTTCGACCGCCGTTACAGCGGCAATGCTCCCGGCAACGCGGCTATACGTTCAATACAGGACCTCGACCGCACAGTTGAATGTATAGCCTACCCCGCGTTCCGTGACGATGAACTGGGGATGCGACGGATCGACTTCAATCTTAGGGCGGAGCCGGGCCACCTGAACGTCGATTGATCGGTCATAGACCTCGTTGTCGTGCACGCGACTCCCCTCGAGGAGCTGGTCTCGCGTGAGGACCCGCTGGGGAGCGGCAAGCAGCGCGGCGAGTAAGTTGAACTCGCCATTCGTCAAATCGATGGATCGTCCGTCGATCTGCTTGAGGCGCCGCGTTCGTAGGTTGAGCTCGAATTCGGCGAACCGGTAGGCGCGAACCTTTCGCTCGCGTGCTTGCGACAGCGCCGCCCCTTTCGTGCGTCGCAACACCGTGCGAATGCGGGCCAGAAGCTCGCGCGGACTGAAAGGCTTCGTCAGGTAGTCGTCAGCCCCGAGCTCCAGTCCCATGACGCGGTCGGCTTCGTCGCGCACCCCGGTGAGCATGACTATGGGAATCGCTGAACTGTCGCGCAGGGTCCGCGCGATGGCCATGCCGTCTTCGCCGGCAAGGCGCAAGTCGAGGATGACGAGATCGATCGCCTCATCGGCGAGAATCTGCGACATGTGCTGGCCGCCCGCCACCACACTGACGCGCAGCTGGTTATCCGTCAGATACTCTTCCAACAGCGCACGGATCTGTGGGTCATCGTCCACCACCAGGATGTGCGGTTGAATTGTTTCTGGCATACCTGCAACCTCCCTCGCCCGTGACCCGCGCCATCCAGCGCGAAAGGCACGGACCCGATTTGCGCCAGTATCGACGTACTGCCCGCTACGTTCCAGTTGACCCGCTTCGGTAAGCCGCTCCCAGCACTCGGGCAAGGGACTCGGCAAGGTCGCGGGCCTGAAGCGGCTTGCGCAGCACCTCTTGTGCACCGACGGCTGCCGCTGTCTGCGCGAGCTGCGCACCCCCGTGACCGCTCATCAGGATAATAGGCAACCTAGGTTGAATCTGCCGGATTTCCTGCGCCAGCTCCGTACCGACCATATCCGGCATCGCTTCATCGGTGAGCACGAGATCGAAGCCCCGCGGCTCGGCCCGAAACGCCTGCAGCGCCTCGCTGCTCGATTCGAATCCCACGGGCTCGTAGCCGAGCTGGGTCAGCATTTCTTTCGCGAGCGCCACCAGCGGGCGCTCATCGTCCACGATCATCACTACTTCGCCGCGTCCGTGTGGCAGCTCGCGAGTGGCTTCAACCAAAGGCCTTGCCGCTTCGCCGGCGACCGGCAGCCAGATCTCAAACTTGGTGCCTTCTCCGGCTTTCGTAACTACGTTAATGGCACCCCCAAGCTCGGAAACGATTCCGTGCACGAGCGACAGACCGAGGCCGGTGCCTTCGCCGATGCCCTTGGTGGTGAAAAACGGATCAAAGATCCGCTCCAGGACAGCGGCCGGGATACCGGTACCTGTGTCGCTGACGGCAAGCCGCAGATACGCCCCCGGGGACAGAGCGCCCCGTGAAAGCGAGCGCTGCTCGCTCAACTGGACATGCTCGAGAACTACGCTGAGCACGCCACCACCCTCCATTGCATGAAGTGCGTTGGTGCACAGATTCATCGCCACCTGATGCAGATGCGTCGCATCTCCCATCACTGCCCCGTCACCACCTTCTAACGCTTTCTCGAGGCGAATGCCGGCCGGCAGCGAGGCCGCGAGCAGCTCGAGGGTTTCCTCGACCACAGCTTGAACGTTCACCCGGACGTGCTCACCCAGTCCGCTGCGACTGAAGCCCAGAATGCGGTCAACAAGCGTCTTCGCGCGCTCCGCAGCATGCATGACATTGTCGAGGTAGCGCCGCATGGCGCTGCCGGCAGAGGCATGCTGCTGCGCAAGCTCGCCGTACCCCAGGATCGCGCCGAGGATGTTGTTGAAATCGTGGGCAATGCCGCCGGCCAGCGTGCCGATTGCCTCCATCTTCTGCGACTGCCGCAGTTGCGCCTCCAGATGTTCCTTGTCGGTTTGTGCCTGCTTTTCAGCGGTGACGTCACTCGTCGAGCCGACGATTCGATACGGCTTGCCGGTCGAGTCACGCAGACAACGACCACGTACGAACAACCAGCGCCACTGGCCGTCGGGTTGATGGATACGGTATTCGCACTCATAGCGCGGAGCACGTCCCTCAAGGTGGTCCGTCAGCGCGGCCTCGACGCGCGGTCTGTCATCAGGATGAATGACGATTTGCGCTGACCATGCGGTGCGAGTGGTGATGTCCCTGTCGCCGCTCAGCCCCGCCCACGTTTTCGCCTTCGACGAGAGGAATAGGCGGTCCGTCGCGATGTCCCAGTCCCAATACCCCTCATTGGCTCCTTCCATCGCGAGTGCATAGCGCTCCTCGCTTTCATGCAGTGCGCGCTCGCCGGCCTCGACTCGCCGTAATTGGCCCAACAGACCTGCGATGCCTAAGACTCCCAACATTGTGACGATGAGGGTGCGCAGACCGAGCCGGGTGGTCTCGTCGCGCCACGGCTGCAACGCGACAGCCTCTTCGCGGGTAAGAGTAATATACAGCGGCGCGTCTCTCACACGTGCTACCGCGATGAAGTCCCGCTCACCGTCGGCGGGGTTTGAGAGTCGCTTAATCGGCGTAGTCGGCGCGGCGACGAGCGGCAGGAATTTCTGCCCGACCGCACTCGGCGTCGGCGGGTTACGCACGAGCAGCGTGCCGTCCTCGCGCAGAAGATAGATCGCGCTGCCCGCACCGAGGTTCACGGCTCCATAGAACCGCTCGAGATCATCGAGGTCGACCGTTGCCGTCACGACACCTGCAAATACACCTGCGGAATCCTGCAGCCGGCGCGAAAGCTCAAGCGCGGTGCGGTTCTCGGAACGCGTCACCAGCGTTTCGCTCATGAATAGTCCGGTCGCGGTCCCGTCGCGCTGGGCAATGAAGTACGAGCGGTCAGACACGTCAACATTGGCTTGCGAGGATTCGCGCGAGCGGTAACGCTGTATGCCCTGCGTATCCGCGATCGCGAGCAGGCGCACCTGCCGCACGCCGGCCATGCGGTTCGCAAGAGCTTCGTCCAGACGCTCCGGCGCGATCTTGCGGCCATCGGTTTGATACCACGCCGCCGTATCGCGCAGCAGAAGATCGATGCCCTGCCAGGTCCACGCGGTTTGCTCGGCGAGCGCGTTGGCCACGTTGTCGAGCTCGCGCTCGGTAGCGGCGAGCAAAGTTTGATGCGCGCGCCACGCGTCGTATGCGGACGAAGCCGCAAACGCGAGAATGACGATAACGCCGAGCACCACCGCCGCAAACCGCAGGCGCCTGAAGCGGGTTGCGCGGTCTCCGGGAGGGGGCGAATCGTCTGTTGGGGACATACAGTGCGTTCGCGCACTCAACGCGGTGCACCAATTATAGCGCGCACCGCCTCTAGAAGATCGGCTCGGGTCAGTGGCTTTGCAAGCACCCGCTGGACGCCGAGCATCTGCGCGGTTGCGCCCGCCGCCGAAAGACCGGCACGAAACTGCCCCGAGATCGCGATCAGCGGCGTGCCCGGATGAGCGGCTTGAACCTCGCGCAGCAGCTGGCCTCCCGCTTGTTTGGGTATGTAAATACTGGCGATCACGAGATCCTCGGTGCCTCCGCGCTGCAGCCCGTGCCGCACGGCCTTGCGCACCCGATAACCTGCCTGGCTCAGCCACTCCGTGAGCAGAGCGCGCATGAGATCATCATCCTCGTAAATCACAATGCCTGACATTGTTCCGACTCGAAAACGCGCTGGGGCCCAAAGGCTTGCGTCGCCTGATTGCTGTGCCAGTCCGGCGGGCGGCTCTGCCGGGGGCAAGAAGAATGTGCGGGACGCGGTCTTCCCCGTCATTTCGTGCCGTTCGCGCTTCGTTTCAATCGTAATGAGCGCAGCACGATACGGTTACTGCGATCAGCGGGGCTGGGGTGAGGCGAACGCCAACGACGATGAGTTTCACTTCTTCACCGCTTACAGGCCCTCGGGCGTGCGCCCACGATGCCACTGGGCCACCCCGTAGAATGCCCCAGTCAGATCAGCAACTTATTGCAACAACTCGGATTCTGATCCCCACGTGTCCCTCTCAAAACCCCGGATTTGCCACCAGATTCGGCACCAGAGAACGGGCCAGTACGGCCAAATAGCCGAGCCCAGAGCCGGCTTCTGCGCCCGGCGAGCGCACGCTTTGACACCGCCGTTGAGCCGCAAGGTCACCTACCGTCAATGCCGACCGTCCTTACCCGTGCCGTGGCATGATCGAGCCGGGACACAGGGGATGGCGTCCATTCGAATGGTTGGGGCTGTGCGCAATTCTTCAGCCTGGATCGTGGCTATCGCCGCGTGCCTGGTGGCATCTTCTGCCCGCTCTGCGCCCACGGTCACCCTCACTCGGCTCGCCTGCGGGGAAGATCCAGCGGCCCAAGATGTATCCAATTTTTCGGATACCTACGCGTACTCCGATTTCAAGTTCAGGCTCACTTACAGCTGCTACCTCATACGGCACGGCTCCGATTACATGCTATGGGACACCGGAAACCCGCTAGGAAAAGGTGCCGCAAGTCCCAAGCTGAGTCTGATCGACCAGCTGCGCGCGCTCAGGCTGCGGCCGGATGACGTCACGTACGTCGGCATCAGCCACTACCACATGGACCACACCGGACAGCTCGGAGCGTTCCCGCAGTCGAAACTGCTCATCGGCAAGGGCGACTGGGACGCACTGAGCGCAGCCAATCCCCTCAGTGGCATGGATGCAGCGACGGCCTCGAACTGGCGCGCGCCCTTTACCCACTGGTTATCGCAAGGTGGCAGGTTAGAGGCGCTGACCGGCGACAAGGACGTCTTCGGTGATGGTACGGTGATCATGCTGAGCACACCCGGTCATACGCCTGGACATCATTCCCTGCTGGTTCGCCTTGGGAAGACCGGCAACGTGCTAATCACTGGCGATCTGACTCACTTCCGGGAGAACTACGAGAACAACCAGGTGCCCACCTGGAACACGAGTCGTGCGGATACGCTCGCCTCACTGGACCGCTTCAAGCAGATCGCCCGCAACCTGAAAGCGCTGGTGATCATTCAGCACGATCCGCGTGACGTCGGCAAACTTCCGCCCTTTCCAGCGGCGGCTGACTGAGGCAAACCGTGTCCGATCGATTGACGCGGCGATGTCAGGACCCGTTGGACCAGGGTACCGATCTCTGAAATCAGCTGCACGCTCGAGATGAGCTCTTTCGACAGGGGCCCGGAGGCGAAGACGAAACCCCCATCTCGATGGTTACCCTTTCTCCAGGGCGGACTTTGCATTTCGACCCTGCCGATGCCCGGCGAGCGCACGGCATTCGGGAATTGCCCGCTGGGGTACTGAATCAACAGGTCCGGAAGATTGTGGGCACAGCGCCCCGAGGCATGCGAAGGACGGCTGGTCGCGAATTCCAGGGTCGTCCCGTCGGCGTCGTCACGCAGCCCCAGGAACTCACTCTCAACGGCATCGATCAGATCCTCGTCAGGAAGCGCAGATGCAGCGCTTCTGAAGCGCGCGCGCTCCCCGCGCGCCGAGATTCGAAGCGCCAGGAAGTTCTCATTATAGGGAAGCATGGTGCACGGCCATGTCGTGGGATCGTGTCCGATGAGCTTGTTGCGCAGCCTGAGATTCCATGGCCACTTCAACGACTGCTGCGCGCCGAGCTTGCCGAACAAGGCCGCGTTGATGCGTGCGATGACCTCGGGCATCAGATGCTCGAGGGAACCATTGCGCTCAAAATCCGTGGGAGCCACCACGATGCATTCGGCGGCCGGCCCTGCCGCGGACACCAGGGCGCCGATTGCTGCATCGATGGCGTTGAGGATTTCAAAGATTGGACGATGATGAGTTCTCAATTCCTCGAACGCCGGCAGTTCATCGAAGTTCCAGAACTTGTGGTTGATGCAATGCAGCTGGCTGAATCCGATGCAGAACAGATCCCATGCCTTGGAATCCAGATAGTGCAGTCCGGCGGCGCGTTTCATCGAAACCTCGGTCATCATCTTGGCTACGATGTCTTCGGGTTCCTGGTTATCGATCTGCAATTGGAAATAACCGCATTCGTGGACCGGTCGGGCACCAAAGCGTTGCACCAGCTCGTCGATCAGGGGCGCCGGAAAGCTGCGCGGGGACGAGAAATATTCTCCGTGTGTCAGCCAGTCGACGATCTGGATGCCGTTCAGTGGTCCAGGTGTCCGGCATTTAGGCACGTCCAGCACGGCGACCTGCAGACCTGAGCCTGATAGCTCATCCCAGAATGCCGGGAGCTGTTCCCGTTCGTGCGCCATGCCCAATCGATTGCCTTCCCGGGGCGTTTCATAGTGGTATCGGCCATGTTCACCGACCGGCAGCATGTATTGAAACGATGCCCAGAGCGCATCGTCAGTGCTGCCCAGAGGCGCCGACAGTGACTGCGCACCGCCTCTGCGGCGCAGGGCCGCCAGGTTCCGCAGTGAGCCATCGACGCTGTAGCGATCGAGCATCCGGCCATCGGCCCCGTCGAGGCAGATCACGATCGCGCGGGTGCTCATGTGATCACATGCCTAGGGAGAGCCCTTCAATCGCGCCAGCGCTGCGACCACATCGCCGGAGCCGCGCAGCCCCTTCCTGGCCATCCAGATGGCCAGCTTCGGACCGCCGCGCGCCAGCAGGCTGAGCCAGCCACGGCGGGTGAGTTTGATCACGCCGCTGTAGGGGCGTACGCGGATTTTATGATCCGGGTTCCGCGAAACGATGTGCTCGAAGAAGGCGACACCGAAATCTCCGAGGTCGGCGTCTGGCATCAAGCAGATCGACCGCACCGCACCGGCAGTAAGGCGCAGCTCGAAATCCGGGTCCTGCGCCTTGCCGCTCTCGATCGCCGGATTGCCGGCATTGACGTAAAAGCGCCACTCACCGGCCATGTCAGTGTATGCCACTGCAACCTCGGCGCCCTCGCGCAGCAGGCTGGCGGCCTTGTGGGCCACCGGGCTGGTGAGCACGAAACGCGCCAGCATCGCATCCGCGGCCTCGCCGACAGCCGGCCCGGAAGTCTTGGCTGATTCGGACGCTGCGGTCGCTGAGGGGTCGTCTGTTACCATGATCGGGACCAAGGATGGCACATCTCGTACGCGTACTGGGAGACACTGAATGGTCGGGGCCACCGATTCTCTGCCACGCGATGCGAAGGATTATGTAGAACGGCTGCGCCGGCTCAGGTCGATGCTGCGCCTTCGCAGCTTCGAGTCGGCGCTCATGCGGCAACCCAAACCCGGCTTCCAGCTGCTGTCTCGCGGTGAGGAAGCAATCGCCGTGGGAATCTGTGCCGCGCTCGATCGCACGGATCCCCTGCTCTGCAGTGGTCGCAGCATTGCAATCGCACTGGCGCGCGGTGTACCCGCGGGCGGCCTGCTGGCGGAGCTGATCGGCAAGGATGGGGGCCCGAATCGGGGGCGGGCCGGGCGCGCGCATGTGTCGATGCCGTCGGTTGGCCTGTTCGGCGCCCACGGCGTGGTCGGCGGCAACATCTCGGTCGCGGCCGGCGTGGCGCTCGCGCAGCAGCAGCTCGCTAGCACCGCTGTGACGTGCTGCGTCTTCGGCGACGGCGCGTGTGGCGCGGGAGTATTGCATGAAACGCTCAACATCGCGGCGCTGTGGCGTCTGCCGCTGGTGCTCGCCTGCATCAACAATGGCTATGCGGTCTCGACGCCGGTGCGCACGAGCGTCGCCGCAACGCACCTGACCGATCTGGCCGGTCCATTCCGCATCCCGGCCATCGCCGTGGACGGGACCGACGTCGATGCGGTGGCGTTGGCCACCGCGGACGCGGTAGCCAACGCCCGTGCCGGACACGGCGCGTCCTTCCTGGAGCTGCGCTGTGCGCGGCTGGCCACGCATTCAACCCTTACACGCGAGGAGCGCTCGCCGGCGGAACTGGAACAGCTGCGAGATCGGGATCCGCTGGTACTGAACGAGCAGCGGCTGCGCCGCGAGACAATCCTGAATGACGCGCTGTGGATGCAACTGCGCGCCGAGGTGGACGCCGAAATCGCGGAAGCCGAGCGCTACGCGCGGGACGCCGCGTGGCCCGATCCCGAGGCAGCATTGCTCGATGCCTAAGCTGTTCTTCCGCGAGGCGTTGGCCCGGGCCATGGCCGAAGAAATGGAGCGCGAACCGCGCGTGATCCTGCTCGGCCAGGACATTGCCGCACACGGTGGCTCGTATGCAGAGACGCGTGGACTGTTCGAGCGATTCGGGCCGTCGCGCGTGCGCAATACCCCGGTGGCCGAGGCAGTGACCATAGGCATGGCCGCCGGCGCGGCCGCCGCCGGGTTGCGTCCGCTCGTATTCATCACCTACCTGGACTTCCTGCTGCTGGGCCTCGACGCGTTGGTCAACTATGCGGCGAAGCTGCGCTTCAAAAGCGCCGGCCAGCTGACTGCCCCGATGGTGGTAAAGGCCACGGCGGGTGCCAAGGGCCAGGGACCGACGCACGCGCAATCGATCGAATCCTGGCTGATGAACGTGCCGGGACTCACGGTGCTCTCGCCCTCGACCGCGGGCGACGCCTATGGGCTGCTCAAGACCGCGCTGCGCGCACCGGGACCGGTGGTGTTCATCGACCATAAGAAGCTGTTCCCGCGCGGCGGTGTCGTGCCTGACTACGAAGAGCTGATCCCGGTGGGCAGCGCCGCCGTGCGGCGCGAAGGCCGGCACCTGACGCTGGTGGCGCACTCGTATATGAGCGTACTAGCACTGCAAGCGGCCGAGCTGCTCTCCGCGGAGGGCATCGAGGCCGATGTGATCGACCTGCGCTCGCTCTGGCCGATCGACTGGGATACGCTCGCGAACTCCGCACGCCGCACCGGCCATGTACTTTCGATCGAGGAGGGTCAGGTAGTGTGCGGCGTGGGTGCCGAACTCGCGTTCGGGCTGCGCGAGCGTATTGCCACTGTGCGCATCGCGCGCCTGGGCGCGCGGCGCGTGCCGGTGGCGGCCAGTCCCGTCCTCGAGGCGTTCACGATCCCTGACGTGCCGGCCATCGTGCGCGCGGCGCACCGGCTGATAACCGACACCGCGGCGGCGAATCCGCCCTCACCTAGCGAGCACGCTTGATCCGGAAACTCATGATCCCCATGGAATTGGGGGATGCCATCGAAGTGCGGCTGCTACAGTGGTCAAAGGCCGAAGGCCAAGCGGTCGGCATCGGCGATGCGCTGCTCGAGTTCGAAACCGACAAGGCGCTGGTGCTGGTGTCGGCGGCGCAGCCGGGCACGTTACGCCGATGCTTCTATGGCGAAGGCGAGTGGATGAAGCCCGGGAATGTGGTGGCATGGCTGAGCGACGGCCCGGATGAGCCGCTGCCGGCGCAAGCCGACGCGCCAGCCGACGCGCCAGCCGACGACCTGCTGGTGACGTTCGACATAACCTGATGCCGCCCGGACCGCGCTGGTGTTCGGCTTTTCGGCTCCCAACTTGACGCAGTCACGCGAGGCTCAATACTGTGGATCGATGTCGACGCTCACCTCCATCCTATTGCTTCAGGGCGATGCCGAGGCGCATTTGCTGGCCGACGCGCAACCGGCGATCGAGTCGGTCCTGCCTGATCGGCAGGTGCAGCTGCTGCGCGCCTGGATCACCCGGCCCGACTGGCTGGACGCGGAAGCTCCCGGGCAGCCCGAGACGCTGCGCCGACGCGGACTGCTCGAGGATCTGGACGCGCGCGCGCTGCTGGAACAACCGCATCGCCTGGTTGTCATCTCGTTCCTACCGGTGGTGGCTATACCGGCGCTGAAGCACCGCGATGGCGGAGTGTTCCTGGCGCACCAGGGTCTGCGCGAGCGCTGGTCGCCGCAGGAAGCGGCCCATGTGCAGGCTGAGTGCGAACCGCAGACCGCGCTTTCACCGCACGAGGCAGCGCGGGCATTCGAGCCCATCATCGATCGGCTGCAGCAGCGCGGCACGGCGGTGGCCATCGCAACTGCGTTCCGCCACGTCCGCGAACCATTGCTGCATCAAGCGTCACTGGGACCCCCGCCGCTGCGCGAGCTGATCCGGCGCGCTAACCTCGAAGTCGCGCGTCTGTCGCAGCGAACGGGATGTTTCGTGCTGGACCTGGATCGTCCGCTGGCACAGGAGGGCGGCGAACCGCTGACTACCGACTGTTTCGGCGGCTCCGGCCATGCGGCCGAGCTCGCATTGGAGGAACTCGCGGCGCTGGTGATGGACGCACTGCCGGACGAGCTGATGCCGGCTGAAGTCCCATGATCCTGTCACTGCCGCTGCCGCGCATCGGTGAGGGCATGCGGGCCGGCACCGTATCGCGCGTCATCGCGCGCGCGGGTGATGCACTCGCCCCGGGCACGCCGGTGGTCGAAGTGCATGTCGAACTCGACGAGGCCAGCGCCCGGGATTGCCCGGCGATGTTCTCCTTCCGGCTGATTGCCACCGAGCGGGCGTACCTGCGCTTGCTGCGGGTCGCGCGCGGCGACGTTATCGAGGTCGCAACATCGCTCGGCGTCGCCACGACGATGCCGGATGAAGCCTTCGACGGACCCGCCACACGCGCGCTGCGCACCACCTCGGTGTCGATTCAGATTGATCCGCTGTCGACATAGACGCCCCTGCACATGCACATCAGCGTCATCGTCATCACCCGGGACGAGCAACCGCGACTGCGGCTGTGCCTGGCAGCGCTCGGCCGCCAGAGCGCGCACTGGCAAGAGGATGCCGAACTGATCCTGGTCGACGATGGCTCGGCGACCGCCGTGGCATCGACCGACGTGCCACCAGGGGCGCCACCGCTGCGTGTGCTGCGGCACGAGCGCAGTCGGGGCCGCTCGGCGGCGCGCAACACGGGCGCCGCCGTGGCGCGCGGTCGGCGCCTGCTGTTCCTCGACGGCGATGTGCTGCTCTCACCCGAAGCGGTCGAGCGCCACGCTGCGCTTGATGCCGACCGGCTCGGCCGCGGGGAACAGCGCCACCTGCGTGGCACGCGCTTCTTTCGCGATCCGCGCACCGGAGAACCCTGGCCCGGCAGAGAAGACCTGGTGCGCCGCCTGGGTGATCTGTCGTCCCGGCTGGTGACTGAACAGATGATCGCCGAGCAGAGTTTCGATCGATGGCTCGAGCGCTCGGAGTCGTCGATCTATCCGGGCGCCGCGCCGCGTCGGCTGTACGAGCTGGAGATGAGCGCGTTGCGCGCACATTCCGCGCCTCTGGCCGAGTGGATGGCAGCCGCGGGGCATAATTTCTCGGTGCCGCGCGCGGCCTTCGAGGCCGTCGGCGGCTTCGACGAGGCGCTCTCGCTCAATGAGCACCGCGAACTGGCGCTGCGATTGTGTCGCCGCGGCGCTCGCGTTGTTGTAGTGGAGGGTGCGATCTCCGTCCATATGACGCATCGCGAGGGATGGCGCGACCCGCTGCTTGGCGATGATCCCTGGCAGCAGATTTTTGCGCGCCGGCATCCGCTCGAGACCCGGATCATGCTGCGTTTCTGGCACAGCCTGGCGGATCGCAGGATCGCGCCGGCAGAACGCGTGTTGACGCTCGAGGGGGTGGATGCGCTGCTGCGCCAGCACACGCCCTCCGGGGACCCTGTGACGTGAGCGCGCCCGCGAGCCGGTCCACGCGCGCGCTGCGGATCTTTGCCCGCGGCAACGTCGATGTGCGCGATTCGATGCTGTGGTCGCGCGTCAATGGCGTGGTGCAATGGAACGGCATCAATGAGGTGCTGCGCGTGCGCCACCCCGGCATCGTCGCCAAGGTCAAGCACGAGACCTGCGCGCGCATCGACCTGCTTCCCGTGCCCGGCGAGATCCTGCCGGCGCCCCCGGAGGAGATTGCGCGTGGCTTGCCCTCGGGCGCGCATCCGATCGCTCGACAGCACCAGAGCGCGCTGTTCGACACGCCGGTCGATGCGGTCATTCTGTCGCTGCAATCCGCGGTACTCAACACCCTGGTGCGTCACCGGCGCGACGGCTGGCTGCTGCTGCCCGAGCAGTTCGATAGCTGGGACAGCGCTTCGCGCGCGTGGCTCGAGCACGAATGCGAGAACGCCGGGCTGGCGGCCATCGAGCCGACGCTGCGCCGTTTGGAACAACTGATCAGCACGGTGCACGAGCGGCTCGCCGCACCGGTGCTGGTCTACAACCTCTCCCCGATAATTCCGGGTGAGCAGCCGCACTGCTGGCTCGGTGCGGAGGACTCGCTGGCCCTGCGCGTGCGCCGCTTCAATCTGGGGCTGGCGGAGCTCGCAACGCGGCTCGACTTCTCGATCGTCGACGTCGATCGCATCGTCGCCTGCGCCGGGGCAGACCGGCTCAAGGTCGATCTGGTGCATCTGACGGCGGAAGGCTTGAGGCTGGTGACCGAGGAGGTAGTCCGAATTCTCGAGGAGCGCGGCTGCTTCGACGCACTGCGGGCCCAGCCATGAGCGAGCTTCGCCTGCCGATGCTCAGCGCGCGTCCGTTCAACCTGCTGCGCTCCGGGCTGCAGTGGTTGCGCCGCTCAGGCGACCACGTCGATGCACGCGAGCCGGTCGCGGTCTGTCACCTGCGGCTGTCCGGCCCGCGCGACGCACCGACACCGCCGCTGGCGGAGGAACAGCACGATCTGCAGCTGGTGCTGGCCTCGCGCACCGCAGGCACGGTCCAATACCAGGCGGACCTGTCCCGGGGCGGCTATCAGGACCTGCTAGGCAGCACCGAATGGGACGCGGGGACGACCGTGGGCTCGATTGATGCACCAGACGGAAACGGCGAACTCATGTCGATGGTGCTGGCTGGTCGCCGCGGGTTCGAGAATGGCGAGGGGCGCGGCGGACTGCTGGCTGGCTGGCACGAGCGCGCCCGCGCCTTCTGGGAAGGCAACGGCGCGGGACGCTTCGGCACCGTGCTCTCGCTCGGTACCTGCGAGCAGACTGGCGTGTTCCGGGGCGAGGACATGGCATTCCTGTCCTGGTTTGCCCGGGCTCCCGGCCCGGCGCAGATTGTTGCGGTCGCGGATGAGCGCTGCGTGCATTCCTCCGCAGTGCTGTTGCAGCATCTGCGCCGCACTTCCGCCGAGGCCCAAGCCATCACCGCTGCAGTGCATGAGTGGCTCGGCGAGCGCATGGCGCAGCTCGACCTGCACTCATTCCCGGCGTTTGAGCCCGGTGCCGCGAGCGGCACGCTGGCGGGTCGCTGGCCTGCGGTGCAGGATCTGCTGTTTGCGCTGCACCTGCTCGGCGAAAGCGTCGGCAGCTGCCCAATTCTCGAAGGCAGCGAATTGTTGACACGCGGCGGCCTGGTTCAGCAGGGTCCCGCCGATGCGATCGCACTGTCAATGGGCAGTGAGTTGGTCCCCCATTATCGGCATCGACGTACCGGCTGGCTGATCGCGATACACGGTTTTCGCTTTGGACCCTATATCGGCCCGGGCCTGATGGAGTGGCTGCGGCGCGATTTCGAGCCGGTGCGGCGCACGGTGGCGAACATGCAGCAGGACCTCAGCGCACTCGCGGCCGAGGTGATGGCCCGCACCGGAGCGGCGCTGCTGGTGCAGAATCTGGTGGCCTCCAGTGCGCTGAACCGCATTTCGAACTACTCGTGGCTCGGCGAGGCGTTCGACCAGACCCTGCCGGTAATCAGCACCGAGGCGAACCTGATGCTCGGCGACCTGACGCGCACGCCCAACGTCTCGATGATCGATTCGGATGCCCTGGCCGTGGCGCTGGGCGTCAAGCACTGTCCGGACGGAGCCCATGCATCGGGCGAGCTGCTCGAGGCGCAGCGGCGCGAGGTCCATCGGATACTGCGCGAGCGCCGCATCCCGGGATTTTGATCGGCCACGCCGCCGCTTAGGTTGCCTGCCCCGTCATAGGGCCGGTCATCGCATCACGCCGCGTGCACGCTCACCCGGTCCCGATAGGCAAGGCTGCCATCGAGCCCCATCATGTCGATCTCGACACCCTCGCCGGCGCGGGCCTGGAGCATGTGCCAGGCGCTCGGCAGCCGCACGCTCATCGAGCCGGTAAAAGCCTTGGGCAGACACTGCGTGACCATTCGATAGTCGATGCTACCGGCAAAATGGTCGCGCCACTCTCGATCGCGGCCCGCCGCCGACAGATCCCAACACAGCAGATCGAACGGCAGCCAGCCGCGTCCTTCGATCCACGCCTCCGCCCAGTAATGATTGGTCGGCGCGAGCCGGTACAGCACATGGCCGCCGATGATCCGGGCAGGTATCCCGCGCGCCCGGCACAGCGCGACGAACAGCGCCGACCCTAGCTGGCAGTCGTGCCAGCCCGACTCCAGCACCCAGTCGCCGGGTGCATCCGGATCGACCTGATCGTAGTGAACCATCCCGGAGTTGAGCTCATCGATCATGTAGGACCAGAACGCGCGGACGATCTGCGCCGGCTCGCACGCGGGGCCCGCCAGAAAACGGGCCAGCGCCTGGATGCGGGGCGTGATACGGATCAGGCCGTCGGTCAGTCGTAGATAGACTGCCGCATCCTCGGGATCGAGCCGGGCCGCCGGTTCGACACTTCCGGCCGGCCGGGGACAGGCCAGGAAGCAGACCTCGGCAGCCACCTCGATGAAGGGCTGCTCCGGGGCGGCGAGGCGTACTTCCATCCGGCCAGCGCTCAGCGTGATCTCGGCCCTGAGATCGCCCGATACCCGCGGCACTGTTTCCACGTCGCGAACGTACGGGCCCGGCAGCGGTAGCGGCATGCGAAGACGCAATTGGCTTCCCGGCGTGAAACCGCCCACGTTGAATGTGCGTTGGAGCGATACCCTGAAGGGCGCCTCGCCCCGGCCGTCGGGTGAAGATGCGTCATCCCGCCTGTGCTGGGCCCAGTCACCGACCAGCCGGCGGCCAGTTGCGACGAAACGCTCGATCCAGAATCGGTCGAGCCCCTTGAGGCCCGCCCATTTCTGGAAGTTCATGACCTCCACCGGATCGTAGAGCCGCTCCCCAGCTGCGGACATGCGGAAGGGGAGCCCGAGCTCGATCCACGATGTCAGGGCCGTTCGCGTGCTCGCCAGCGCCTCAGCGTGACGACCGGCTGCGAGCTCGAACACCCAGCCGCCGAGCAGCAGCACGTCGAGCAGACGCGACTCGCCGACCGTTCGATACCGGTCGTCGAACCGATTTCCGAGGGACGGCTGTGTCACGCCAGCCGGTCCTGGCCTCACGGCGCGTGTCCTGCGATCTGTAAAATCGGGTCCGCCTTGGCAGCTTTCCCGCGGCACAATGGCTTGCCAGTTCGCGCAGCCGTAAGCATCGGGGCACAATGAATGAGAGCTGCGCGTTTGGCAAAGTTCACCTGAGTTCGGCCCGGTATACCGGCAGGATGCTCCCAGTGGCAAGCGACACCCAGCTCGGCGACGGCATGGTCAGTTGTCTGATGCTGACGCTGCCCGTCCCCGAACGGCTCGACTTCGTCATGCGCAGCATCGCGGCGTACTGCCGCCAGACCCTGGTGTGCAAGGAGCTGGTCGTGGTGCTCGACGGTCGCGTCAACAGCGGTCGCGACGCACTGCTCGACTACATCGGATCGCTCAGGCGCAGCGACATTCGCATTGTGGCCCCACCCGGTCCACTCAGCCTCGGCCAGCTGCGCAACATCAGCGTTGCAGCCGCCCGCGGCGACTTCCTGTGCCAGTGGGACGATGATGACTGCAGCCATCCGGAACGGCTCGCGCGGCAGTTGACGCATTTGCTCGAGGGTCATCACGAGGCCGCACTGCTCCAGGACGTGGTCCAGTACTTCCCGCAATCACGCTCGTTATACTGCCTCAATTGGCGAGCGACGGAAGCCGGCGGGCACCCGGGCACGCTGATGGTCAGGCGGTCGGTTCCGATTGACTATCCGACCGAGGGTCCCGAGGCCCAGCTAGGCGAGGACCTGCGGGTCGCGCTGGCGCTAAAACAGCGCGGACGATTCGGCTATCTGGCACGCATGCCGTATCTGTTCGTCTATGTGAGCCACGGCCACAATTCGTGGCATGACGGACATCATCGCATGCTCGCCTCCACACTTTCGATCTCCCAGGGACTGCTGCTGCGTCGGGAAGCCGAGATCCGCGCGGAGCTGAAGTTCTTCGACTTTGGTCCCGGCGAGGTGGGCGTTCAGGGCAGCAACGGATTGGCCTTCAGGCTCTGATGAGCGCAGCCGTGAGCTCATTCAACCAGTTGCTGAATCTTCGCCCCGAGTTCGATCAGGAGCTGCGCCGCCTGGCCGCGGCTTGGTTTCCGCGCAGCGTGGATCGACAGCACGGCGGCTTTCTATGTGACTTCGACCATCGATGGAAGCCTCGCGGACCGAACGGCAAGATGCTCGAGTACCAGGCGCGGCAGACGATCGCCGCTGCCCGGGCCGCAACGCATTCACCCGAGCTTGCATTCCTGCGTGAAACGGCCGCGCATGGCTTCGCCTACCTCAGGGAGCGCATGTGGGACGAAAGCCTGGGCGGTTGGTACCACCTTCTGACCCAGTCCGGCGAGCCGCTCGAAGGCGCGACCAAGCATGGGCACGGCACGGCTTATGCAATCTCCGCCTGCGTCGCGTGTTACGACGCCACGAGCGATCCGGCGTGCCTGGAGCTCGCCAAGCTGGCCTTCGCGTGGATGGATGAGCACGCCCATGACCATGAGCACGGCGGGTATTTCGTCTTCTATACGCGGGAAGGTGCGCCGATTCTCGCCGCTGACCAGGGACAGACGCCGGCCGGCGAGTATCGCGATTCGATCGGGATGCCCATCGGCTGCAAGGACGCCAACACCAATTCGGATCTGCTGAAGGCGTTCGCCGATTTGTATCGAATCTGGCCCGATCCACTGGTCCGACAGCGGCTCGAGGAAGTGCTGGGCATCGTGCGCGACCGTCTGGTGGTCGCTCCCGGCTTGATGCATATGTTTGCCAATCCGGACTGGACGCCGCTACCCGACCTCGTGCGTTACGGGCAGATACTGCGTAGCGCGATCATTCTGCTTGCAGCCTCCGAATCCCTGTTCGGCACGCTGGACGCAGCCACCGGGTCGACTGCCAAGTCCATGGTGGATACGATGTTGCGAATCGCTTGGGATCGCGAGCAAGGGGGATTCCATCTGGCCGGATCGAGCCTCGGCCCCGTGCGCCTGGAAGAGACTGTCGTGTTCGTGCACGACAAGGTGTGGTGGGCCCAGGCCGATGGGCTCAGAGCGCTCCTGTCGATGGCACAGCTGCATCCGGATGATCAGATCGACTATGCATCGAATTTCGAGCGCCTGTGGCACTACGCCAAGGGCTATCTGATCGATGCCAAGCGCGGCGGCTGGCTTTCCGCCGGCCTCGACACCAACCCAGACGCACGCAAACGGCCAAAGGCCAGCGCCTGGAAGGACGCCTCGCATGAGGTGGAAGCGCTGCTGGATTGCCTGCGCATGCTGAATTCGCCGCTGCGATGACTGCGCATGACAATCTGGCGCAGAGAATTCGACGGCGGCTCCGTGTTCGGTGGCTCAATACGCGGCGCGGGATCCGGATCGCTGCCTCGACGTATATCGCCAGGAGCGCGCTGATCCAGACCACCTGCGACGGCCGATCCTTCGGCGGACGAATCGTCATCGCCGGCGGCGTTATTATTTCGGATGGTGCCATCGTCGCCACCTATGGCGGCAGCATTGAAATCGGCGCGGACGCCTACGTCGGGCCGTACTGTGTGCTCTATGGACATGGCGGCCTCAGCATCGGCCGCAACACCATGATCGGGGCACACACGGTGATCATCCCGGCCAATCACGGCTTTGAGCGCGTTGATGTGCCGATGAGCGCGCAGCCACTGACAAGCAAGGGGATCGTGATCGGCGAGGACGTTTGGATCGGCTCTGGCTGCCGCATCCTCGATGGAGCGCATATCGGGGGCGGTTCGGTGATCGGAGCGGGGTCCGTCGTGACGAAGAACATCGACCCGTTCAGCATCGCCTTGGGTGTTCCCGCCAGGATCGTCGGCAGCCGCCAGGCTCAATAGGCGACTCGGTGCCGGCCGCGATCGCACCGCCTTCAGCGTCCCGGTATTACCCTGCGCGCCGCAGTACGCAACCGGCGAAGTCCGCGCCGCCACCAGCGGTTGCGTCGGGCCGCAAGCCTTCGCAGCAGCTCATGCTCCTCAGGCGTGAGCGGACCCCGAGACACACTTTCCAGATTCCGGCGGATCCAGTCGGGTTTTCTTATTGCGACGATGACGCGGTCCACGCCCGGCTGAAACAGGGTAAATCGCAACATCAGATCCGCGAGCATCGATCGTAGCGTCTCGACGGGTGCCAGCGCGCATGCAGTGGCTTCCGCGACCATCCGGTCGAGCTCCCATCCCCGGAAGAATGGCGACGTGGCGAGCGTCTCCCATCCGGCCAGCTTGCAGGCCGCGAACACGGCAGGGGCCTCGTGGGTCGCGATGTTGCAGGGTCGGATGGCGTATCGAAACGGATTGCTGCTTCGACAGTGTTCGATGATCGCTGGATCCGAGATCCAGAGCCCGAGCGATCGCACGTAACCCCGCCTCTGCCAGTCCAGCAGCAACTCTTGCTGCTGTTGGTTCTGCTCGGTGTGATCCGAAGGCACCATGACGAGGCAGTCGACGTAGGGCGTCTGCAGCTGCTCCAGTATTGTGTCCATGTGCGCCGGGGTGTAGCAGCCCGGGCCGCCCACCGGATCAGCCGGCGTAAAATCGGTGAAGAAATTCCAGGCCAGGATCGTCGCCTCGCTGCGGCGGCCGAGTGAATGCAGCACCTTGCCCAGGGCTACCCGCTCCGGCTGATATGTTGTGTCGAACCATCGGATGCCCAGATCCAGGCACGTTTCGACGATCAAGCGCTGTTGCTGCTCTGAGGCCGGCGGCTCGTTTCCGAGCTGGCTGATGAATGTGTGGCCGCCAAGAATGAGCGGACTCTCGATCAGTGGACTCACTATCGACTCCTGCACCTGCGGACTGCCGCGCGGCGCCGTGCTGTTATATCAAAGCAACGACAGCCGCCGGTCAGTTGCAATCAGATGATCGGCAATGTCGGATATCGAGGCGATTAAGCGCGCGATGGAGTCGGGTTCGCGTCGACTCGTCGCACCGAAAGTCCTTCCGCAAACTGGCACGGATCGCCTCCAGACCCCGGGCTTTGCCACCACAATGCCGCCAGGACACGCGAGGCCGAGCGCAAGTTGCGGAAACATAAGGAAAAATAATGGCGGAGAGAGAGGGATTCGAACCCTCGAAGGGCTTTTGACCCTTACACCCTTAGCAGGGGTGCGCCTTCGACCACTCGGCCATCTCTCCGTGAGCGAGTGCCGGCGCCGCCGGGTCGCGGCGCAATCATACTGAAGGGGTGGGGCCAGGGCAAAGAACCGGCCATGCGGCGAATGCTCCGCGCAGCGTTCCGCGAGGTTTGACATAGTACTATTAGCACGCGTGAGCTTAGCCTCTCTCCAAGCGACTGTGCCCGGTACAAACGGGGCCCGCTTCAACGGGCGGGCTTGTCGCCGGCAGCTTTAGGGGGTCGAACCGCTTGGCATTCGAACGTCGGGTATCACGAGCTCACTACGTCTGGATTTTCCTGCTGCTGGGCGTTGTGCTCTACGGCATCGGCTGGTCGTTCCATGCCTACCGAATACTTGCCTTGCAACTCTCAGGGCTCGGCGGCGTCGCGCTGGGCGACACGCGCGGTGATGTCAGGTACAAACGCGGGGATCCGCCCTTCGTGTACGGCGCCGCGCAGCCCGGCGAGCCGACCGTGCGCGTCTATTACACCGACCGTACCAAGGATCCCGAGAACGCGCTGCCGGAAGGGACGGACGTTGACTCCTACCCCACATGGTCGTTCGCCAAGGGCCCGAGCATGGACATTCGCCTGGACGTGACCTTCGACCCCAAGACGGGCCGCGCGTCCAAGATCGACTGCATCGATCGCACCGATCCGCCCACGTTTTATTGCGGCATCGTGGCTGGTATTGGAATCTGGGATCTGGAACCCAAGCTCACCGCACTGCTGGGAAGGCCGACGCGGCAGTGGATCGACGACAAATCCGGCATCAAGACCATGGAGTATGGCGACATCGGCGCGACTTTTCTGCTCCGGAAGCAGCGCGTCTATGGCATTACCGTCACCGGTCTGCAGGCCGACAGACCCATTCCTATGCGACGCTTCCTGGGATATATCGCCGGGACGCTATGGGTGATCTGGGTACAATCCTAGCCCAAGCCCGCAAACGGTGGCGGTGCTCAACTCGTCGGCGTGGTTTCGGTCTCCGCGTTTTGCGCGCTCTCGTGCTTGATGCGATGGAAGATTTCCTCGCGCTGCACCGACACCGATTTCGGCGCATTCACCCCCAGGCGCACCTGGTTGCCCTTCACGCGCAGCACCGTCACGCTGACTTCATCGCCAATCATCACGGTTTCGCCGATTCTGCGCGTCAGGATAAGCACTTCGGGGATCCTCCATAATTCCAGATGCGGCTGCGGTTCCGGTCGTGCAGCCGGCAGACGGGTGCGGTCGAAGGGATGCGGGCGGGCAACTGCCCCGCCGATACGTTCAAACTGTTCCCGCCGCGAACAGTCTCGGCTGATACGTCTAAAAGAGCACGTTAAAATTCATCAATGTGCTGCCAGGCGCGCACGCACCCACGGCGTGACACTGGCGAGCGCCTGGTCGAGCGCCTGCGGCTTGCTGCCGCCGGCCTGGGCGAAGTCCGCACGCCCGCCGCCTTTGCCGCCAACTTGGGCCGCGACTGCGCCGATTAGTTCCCCCGCCTTCACCCGCCCGGTCTGATCGTGTGTCACACCGGCGACCAGCACCACCTTCGAATCCGACTCGACCGAGCCGAGCACGACGACGGCCGAGCCCAGCCGGCTCTTCAGCTGATCAACCGCGGAACGCAGCGCGCCGGCATCGGCGCCATCCACCCGCGTCGCGAGCACCATCACACCACCGACATCCACCGCGGTGGCCGCCAGATCGCTACCCTGGCCGAGCGCCAGCTTGTCCTTGAGCGCGCGATTCTCCTTTTCCAGCGCCCGTATGCGCTCGAGCGCCTCGCGCACCTTGGTGGCGGTCTCATCGGGCGAGCCGTGCACGAGCTGCGCGACATCGGCCAGCAGCGTGTCGACCCGGTTGACGTAGTCGAGCGCCGCCTTGCCCGTGACCGCCTCGATCCGCCGCACGCCGGCCGCCACCCCGGATTCGCTGACGATATGAAATATCCCGATATCCCCGGTTCTCCTGACATGCGTTCCGCCGCACAGCTCGGTCGAAAAATCGCCCATCGACAGCACCCGCACCCGGCTTTCGTATTTCTCGCCGAACAGGGCCATGGCCCCGCCCTGGATCGCGCTCTCATAGTCCATCATGCGGATCGCCGCCTCGGAATTGGCCCGGATCTCGGCGTTGACCAGCTGCTCGACCTGGGCGCGTTCCGCGCTCGAGAGCGGTTGCGGATGCGAGAAATCGAAGCGCAGCCGGTCGGGCGCCACCAGCGAGCCCTTTTGCGTCACGTGCGTACCGAGCACCTTGCGCAGCGCCGCGTGCAGCAGATGGGTCGCCGAATGATTGAGCCGAATTGCCGCGCGGCGTTCGGCATCGATCCGCGCCAGCACACTGTCACCCACCTGCAGACGGCCGGCGGCGAGCCGGCCGATATGCGAATGCGCCGCGCCGCGCTTCTGCGTGTCCTCGACCACAAAACGGGTGGCCGCGGCGCCGAGCAGCTCACCGCTGTCGCCGACCTGGCCGCCGGATTCTGCGTAGAACACCGTGCGGTCGAGAATCACCTCGCCGCGCTCGCCGGCGGCGAGCGAGTCCACGCTGCCGCCATCGCGCAGCAGCGCCACCACGCGGCCCTGGCACTCGACCGCCTCGTAGCCGCAGAACTCGCTGCGCTCCGCGACCTGTGCATCGGCTCGCTGGTCCACACCGAACCTGCTGGCCGCGCGCGCCCGCTCGCGCTGCGCCTCCATCTCCAGTTCGTATCCGGCCAGATCGAGCTTGAGCGAGCGCTCGCGTGCGATGTCGGCGGTCAGATCCGGAGGAAAGCCGTAGGTGTCGTGCAGCAGGAATACCAGCGAGCCGGGTACGGTGTCGCCGCTCTGCTCGCGCATGCGCGCATCGAACTGCAGCATCCCGGCCGCGAGCGTCTCGGCGAAGCGCTCCTCCTCCTGCCTGAGCACGCCCGCCACCCGGTCCGCCCCCTGCGCGAGCTCCGGGAATGCGTCCCCCATGGTCGCCACCAGGGCAGGCACGATCTTATAAAAAAACGGTTTGTCCTGGCCGAGCTGATAGCCATGGCGCACCGCGCGCCGGATGATGCGCCGGAGCACATAGCCGCGGCCCTCGTTCGAAGGCAGCACGCCGTCGACGATCAGGAAGCTGCAGGCGCGGATGTGATCCGCGATCACACGCAGCGAGGGCGAGGAGTGCTCGCGGCTGCCGGTGGCCGCCGCCGCCGCCTTGATCAGGTCGCGGAACAGATCGATATCGTAGTTGGAGTGCACGCCCTGCATGACTGCGGCCATGCGCTCCAGCCCGGCGCCGGTATCGACCGAGGGCTTCGGCAGCAGCGTGAGCGTGCCGTCGGCGCCGCGCTCGTACTGCATGAACACCAGGTTCCAGATCTCGACGTAACGATCCCCGTCCTGATCCGGCGAGCCCGGAGGACCGCCCGGAACGTGCGGACCGTGATCGTAGAAGATCTCGCTGCAGGGGCCGCAGGGGCCGGTATCGCCCATGGCCCAGAAGTTCGAGTCCTCGCCCAGGCGCTTGACGCGCTCGGCGGGCACGCCGATGTCGTTGATCCAGATGTTGGCGGCGTCATCGTCGTCGCGATAGACGCTCACCCACAAGCGCGCCGGATCCAGCTGCAGCCGCACCGTGACGAATTCCCACGCGTAGCGGATCGCCTCGCGCTTGAAATAGTCGCCGAACGAGAAATTGCCCAGCATCTCGAAAAAGGTGTGATGCCGCGCGGTGTAGCCGACGTTCTCCAGATCGTTGTGCTTGCCCCCCGCGCGCACGCAGCGCTGGCTGGTCACCGCGCGCACGTAAGCGCGCTTCTCCTTGCCCAGGAACACATCCTTGAACTGCACCATGCCGGCGTTGGTGAACAGCAGCGTCGGGTCATTGCCCGGCACCAGCGAGGAAGAGGGCACGACCGTGTGGCCGAGCTCGCGGAAGTATTCGAGGAACGCGCTGCGCACGTCCGTCGCGCTCATGTAAGGCGGCTTTGCAGTCATGTCTTGCGAATCAGGTGTCCAGGTCCGTCTCGATGTCCGTGCTCATGTCCGCCTCCAGGTCGATCTCAAATCCGCCGGCCGCGCCGGCTGCCAGGGCCGATCGGATATCGTCGCTGCCAAAGCCTCGATATTGCAAAAAGCGCATCCGCCGCGCCTTGTCCGGCCAGTCGCGGGGCGGCCGGGCGCCAAAGCGCCGGGTCAGCACCTTGCGCGCCAGTGCCGCCCATTCACCGTAGAACTCCAGTTGAGTTTCGATCAGCGTCGGCGGCAGCCCGAGCCCGGCCAGGTCGCGCCGGATGCGCAGCGGCCCCTGGCCGCGTTCGGCGCGCGTGACGACGAACTGGCGCGTATAGCGCTCATCGTCCAGATAGCGCCGCTCGACCAGTTCCCCAAGCGCCGAGCGCACGGCACCCGGCTCGAAGCCCTGTGCTGCGAGCCTCGTGCCCAGCTCGATCGAACAGAATTCGCGCCGCGCCAGCAGCGTCACGGCTGCGGCCAGCGCCGCCGCCGGATCCCCGGCCCGCTCGCTGGGTGCGCGCCCCTTAGGCTGTCTTTTCCTCAACACGCACGGGCGGCAGCAACTTCAGCCGGATCTTCTGTTCGATGTCCGCCGCGATATCCTTGTGCTGCTGCAGATACAGGCGCGTATTGTCCTTGCCCTGGCCGATCCGCTCGCCGTTGTAGCTGTACCAGGCGCCGGACTTGTCGATGATGCCGTGGGCCGCGCCGATCTCGATGAGCTCGCCCTCGCGCGAGATGCCCGAGCCGTACATGATCTCGAATTCAGCCTCGCGGAACGGCGGTGCCACCTTGTTCTTGACCACTTTCACGCGGGTCTGGTTGCCGACCACTTCCTCGCCGTTCTTGATCGCACCGATGCGGCGGATATCCAGCCGCACCGAGGCATAGAACTTCAGCGCGTTGCCGCCGGTCGTGGTCTCCGGATTGCCGAACATCACGCCGATCTTCATGCGGATCTGGTTGATGAAAATGACCATGGTATTGGAGCGCTTGATGTTGCCGGTCAGCTTGCGCAGCGCCTGCGACATCAGCCGCGCGTGCAGTCCGAGCTGCATCTCGCCCATCTCGCCTTCGATTTCGGCCTTCGGCGTCAGCGCCGCCACCGAGTCGATCACCACCACGTCGACCGCGCCCGAGCGCACCAGCATGTCGGTGATCTCCAGCGCCTGCTCGCCCGTGTCCGGCTGCGACACCAGCAGGTCCTGCACATTCACGCCAAGCTTCTCAGCGTAGGAGGGATCGAGCGCGTGCTCGGCATCGACGAACGCGGCCGTGCCGCCCGCCCGCTGGATTTCGGCCACGACCTGCAGGGTCAGCGTGGTCTTGCCTGAGGATTCCGGGCCATAGATCTCCACCACGCGGCCGCGTGGCAGGCCACCGATGCCGAGCGCGATATCAAGGCCAATCGAGCCGGTGGGCACCGCCTCGACGTCGTAGGCGGCCGACGCATCGCCCAGTCGCATGACCGAGCCCTTGCCGAACTGCTTCTCGATCTGTCCGAGGGCGGCGGCCAGTGCCTTTTTCCGGTTCTCGTCGATACGTGGTTCCATGCGTGGCGATCCTCTGGGGAATTGGCGCGAGTGATCATGAATTATCCCACAAGACGTCGCCGCGCGCGGACGCAAAACGGCCGGGGAGCCCCGAAAATGCGCCACGAACCGGCTCGCCGCCGCGGCCGCGGCGCTCAAGAGCGCAGGGGCCAGGACGCCAGCGTGGCATAGCGGCGCGCTTCAGAGGCACCGCAGGCTTGCGCCCCAAGCCCCTGACTTTCCGCCAGATAGAAGCGTGTGGCGCGCAGCTGCAACCCCAGCTGCGCCGCGCCGGCAAGTTCGGCGGGCACGCGCTGCGCCGTCGCGCCCCGGACCAGCGTCAGGTGCGGCCGCCAGTCTTTCAGGTCCGGCGCCAGTCCCACCTCCTGCGCCGCCTGCGCCAACGCCTGAGCGAGCGCGAGACCCGCGGGCGGCACGTGCGCGACGGTCGCGGCCAGAATCCGAGCCCCGCGCCACAACTCCAGGCCATCGAACTGCAGCTCGAACGCTGCCGCCTCGATCTGCCCGGCGCGTACACCCAGCGCCGCGCGCCGCGCTTCGCCGACCGCGCCCAGAAAACAGAGCGTCACATGCCAATCAACCTGCGCCAGGGCTCGTCCCCCGGCCGCACTGACCGCCGGCGCCGCGGCCTGCATGAGCCGCGCACACCACGAGTCCTCCGGCCAGAGCGCGAAGAACAGCCGGCTCAGGATTGCCCCTTGGCCCCCGCCGCGGCGATGACCAGCCGCAATGCCGTTGCCACAGCAGCGCGCCGGATCGCCTCCCGATCCCCGGTGAAATGCTGCTGTTGCACCACCGGCGGCGCGGCGCGCTGCGCCAGCGCGAACCAGACCAGGCCGACGGGTTTGTCCGCGCTGCCGCCGTCCGGCCCGGCGATGCCGGTGATCGCCACGGCCAGGTCGGCGCCGCTGTCGTGCAGGGCGCCGGCCGCCATCTGCTCGACCGTCGGACCACTGACCGCCCCGAAGGTCTCGATCACGCTGGGCGCGACGCCGATCGATTGCTCCTTCGCCAGATTCGAGTAGGTCACGTAGCCGCGCTCGAACCATTGCGAGCTGCCGGCGATGTCCGTCAGGCACTTGGCCACCCAGCCGCCGGTGCAGGACTCGGCCGTGGCGACACGGCGCGCGCTCTGCAGCAGCAGCGCGCCGGCCCGCTCGGCCAGCGAGCGCAGTGCGCTATCGCTCACATCCGCGGCGGCGGCGCCCATGCCCTACCCGCCCGCCCGCAGCGCCCATGCCGGATCGCGCGCGACGCGACCCGGGCTGTTCATCGTGCCCATGAGCCTCACGATGGCACCGCCGCGTGCTCCTGTCGACCGCTCGGCGCCGAAGCGCGGCGGCGCGGCCGTGAGCCCTGTACACTGCGCAGCGCCATGTGGGCCGATTCCGCGACCGACAACGCACTCCCGGACGGCGCGTCGAACGACGACAGCGCGCCGAATGTCAGCGGCGCCCCGAATGACAGCAGCGCGCCGAACGGCGGCGGCACACCGAATGAAGGCAGCGTGAGCGCCCCGACCATCGACGTGTTCGGCGCGCACACGCCGATGATGCAGCAGTACCTGCGCATCAAGGCGCAGCATCCCGACACGCTGCTGTTCTATCGCATGGGCGATTTTTATGAGCTGTTCTACGACGACGCCCGCGTCGCCGCCGGGCTGCTTGATATCGCCCTGACCAGTCGCGGCCAATCCGCCGGCTCGCCGATACCAATGGCCGGCGTCCCGGTGCACAGCGTCGACGCCTACCTCGCCCGCCTGGTGCGCCGCGGCCAGTCGGTGGCGATCTGCGAGCAGATCGGCGACCCGGCGAGGGCCCGCGGGCCGATGGAACGGCAGGTGGTGCGCGTGGTCACGCCGGGCACGGTCACCGATGATGCGCTGCTGGAGCAGCGCCGCGAAACGCTGCTGGCCGCGCTGCTGACCGAACGCAACCGTTTCGGCCTCGCCTGGCTCGAACTGTCCTCGGGCCGCTTCACGGTGCTCGAGTCCGACGAGAGCGGCGCGATGGAAGCCGAACTCGAGCGCCTGCAGCCGGCGGAACTGCTGCTGGCCGAGGATCAGGCGCGCGATATCCTGGCGGTGTGCCGGCAGCAGCCGGTGGTTCGCACGCGCGCGCCGTGGCATTTCGAGCTCGCCAGCGCCTCGCGTGTGCTGACCGATCAGCTCGGCACCCTGGACCTCAAGGGCTTCGGAGTAGACGAGCTGCCGCTGGCGATCCGCGCCGCCGGGGCGCTGCTGCAGTACGTGCGCGACACGCAGAAGTCGGCGGTGCCGCATATTCGGGCGATGCGCGTCGAGGAACGCGCCGACAGCCTCGGGCTCGATGCGGCGACGCGCCGCAACCTGGAGCTCGATTCCAGCCTCTCGGGCAACGAGACCGCGACTTTGTTCGCGGTACTCGACAGCAGCGTCACGGCGATGGGCTCGCGCGCGCTGCGGCGCTGGCTCAACCGGCCGATCCGTGCCCAGCCGGTGCTGCGCGAGCGCTATCACGCGCTCGCCGCGCTGGCCGAATCGCGCCGCTACGAGATGCTGCGCGAGCAACTGCGCAGCATCGGCGACCTGGAGCGCATTCTGGCGCGCGTGGCGCTGCGTTCGGCGCGGCCGCGCGATCTGGTGCAGCTGCGCGCCTCGCTCGCCGCAACGCCGGGGCTGCGCGCCGCCCTGCAGCCGTTCGACTCCCCGGCGCTGCTCGCCCTGCAGCAGCAGATCGGCGAGCACGCGGCCGAACGCGACCTGCTCGAGCGCGCGATCGCGGCCGAGCCCGCGCCGCTGCTGCGTGACGGCGGGGTCATTGCCGCCGGCTACGATTCCGGGCTCGACGAGCTGCGCCTGATCGCCACCAATACCGACGGTTTCCTGCTCGAACTCGAGCAGCGCGAGCGCGAGCGCACCGGCATCGCGAACCTGAAACTCGGCTACAACCGCGTGCAGGGTTTCTACATCGAGGTGTCGCGAGGGCAGGCCGAGCGCGTCCCGTCCGACTACCTGCGCCGCCAGACCGTCAAGAGCGCCGAGCGCTTCATCACCCCCGAGCTCAAGGGCTTCGAGGACAAAGTGCTCGGCGCCCGCGAGCGCGCGCTGGCGCGCGAGAAGGAACTGTATGAGCAGGTGCTGAATCAGCTCATCGCCGCGCTGCCCGCCCTGCTGCAGAGCGCCGAGGCGCTCGCCACGCTCGACGCCCTGGCGGCACTGGCGCAGCGCGCGGTGACTCTGGGGTGGTCCGAGCCGACGCTGATAGCCGAACCGCGGCTGATGATCGAGGCCGCGCGCCACCCCGTGGTCGAGTGCTTCATCGATGCGCCGTTCGTTCCGAACGACCTGGCGATGCATGAGAGCCGGCGGATGTTGATCATCACCGGGCCGAACATGGGCGGTAAGTCAACTTATATGCGCTCGATGGCGCTGGTGGTCGTGCTGGCGCATCTGGGCAGCTTCGTGCCCGCCGCGCGCGCCGAGATCGGACCCATCGATCGGATATTCACCCGCATCGGTGCCGCCGACGATCTGGCGGGCGGCCGCTCGACCTTCATGGTCGAGATGACCGAGACCGCCAATATCCTGCACAACGCCAGCGCGCACAGCCTGGTGCTGATGGACGAGATCGGCCGCGGCACCAGCACCTTCGACGGCCTGTCGCTCGCCTACGCCGTGGCACGCCACATGGCCGAGCGGCTGCGTGCCTGCACCCTGTTCGCGACGCATTATTTCGAACTCACGACGCTGGCCGATCAGATCGACGGTTGCGCCAACGTGCATCTGGATGCCACCGAGCACGGCGATGCACTGATATTCCTGCACGCCGTCAAGGACGGCCCCGCAAATCGCAGCTTCGGCCTGCAGGTCGCGCAGCTGGCCGGCGTACCGCGCGAGGTTATTGCCCAGGCGCGCCGCTACATGGCGCAGCTCGAGGCCGGCAGCCTTGCGAGCCGGCGCGCCACCGCCGCCCCGCAGGCGGAGCTGCCGCTGTTCGCCGACGCCGCACCGCCAGCCGCGCCGCCCGGCGATGAGCTGCCCCGTGACGAGCTGCGGCTACGGCTCGCCGCGATCGAGCCCGACGAACTGACACCGCGCCGCGCGCTGGAGTTGCTGTACGAATTGCGCCAACTCGCGCGCACCATCGGTTCGGGCACGAATGAACCTTCGTGAAGCCGCGGGCCATCTCAATGCGCGCCGGCGCTGCGGCATTTCCCCGTCCGTTTATTCCTTCCTTCGTGGAGTCCCGGCCATGCGTCATGCAGTGTCTGTAATCTGCAGCCTCACTCTGGTCCTCGCCGCGGCCGCCCATTCGCCGGCGCCCGCGCAATCGCCGGCGGCGAAGCTCCTGTCGGTACGCTGCGGACATCTGGTCGACACCCAGGCCGGAGCGCTGCTCGGTGAGACCACGATCGTCATCGACGGCCAGCGCATCCGCGACGTGGTGGCCGGCGACCACGCGCCGCCGGGCGCCGAGCAGATCGATCTGTCGAGTGCTACCTGCCTGCCGGGGCTGATCGATAGTCATACGCACCTGAGCATGCAGTTCTCGCCGTCGTACTATCTCGATCAGTTCCACCTGAACATCGCGGACCATGCGGTGCGCTCCACGGTCTACGCGCGCCGCACTTTGCTGGCAGGCTTCACCACGGTGCGCAACGTTGGCGACAACGAGAATGAATCGCTTGCACTGCGCAATGCGATCAACTCCGGGCTGCTGCCAGGACCGCGCATCTTCACCGCCGGCCAGCCCATCGGCTCGACCGGAGGGCACGCCGATCCGACCAACGGCTATCGGACCGACCTGGCCGGTGACCCGGGCGTCACGCAAGGCGTCATCAACGGCGTCGATGATGCGGTCAAGGCGGTACGTCTGCACTACAAGCTGGGCGATGATCTGATCAAGATCATGCCCTCGGGCGGGGTGCTCGACGAGAGCAACAGCGGCGACAATCCGCAGATGACGCTCGAGGAGATCAAGGCGGTGGTGTCGACCGCGCATGACTATGGGTTCACCGTGGCCGCGCACGCGCACGGCGCCGAGGCGATCCGGCGGGCCGTGCTGGGCGGCGTCGACTCGATCGAGCACGGCACCTTCATGAATGACGAGGACATGCGGCTCATGAAGGAACACGGCACCTGGTACGTGCCGACCATGATGGCCGGCGATTTCGTCGCCCATAAGGCCCAGGTGCCGGGTTACTACCCGCCGCAGGTGGCGGCCAAAGCGATGGCGATCGGCCCGCAGGCTTTTGGCACGGTCGCGCGGGCCTATAAGGCGGGCGTGAAGATCGCCTTCGGCACCGACGCCGCGGTCTTCCCGCACGGCCAGAATGCCCACGAGTTCGAACTCATGGTCCAGGCCGGCATGCCGCCAATGTTCGCGCTGCAGGCCGCCACCACCCACGCGGCACAACTGCTGAAGCACGACAAGGATCTGGGCAGTGTCAGCGCCGGCAAACTCGCCGATCTGATCGCCGTGCCGGGTAATCCGCTCGACGACATATCGCTCATGAAGCGCGTGAGCTTCGTGATGAAGGACGGCGTGATCTACAAGCACGACGGCAAGGCTGAGGATCTGGACGCGCCGCCCGGGGCAGACGGCGCTCCGTAGCCGCTGGGCCGCGGCGCGCGCGGCGGCAGCCCGCGCCCGGCTCTACTGTAGTTTCAGCTCCATACGCACCTGACCGTCCTGCCCGCCGCCGGACTCCCGATCGGTCAGAAACACCCGCTCCGGCGGCAACCCCTGGTTGGCGAGCAATGCCGCCTGCACCGCATCGGCACGCGCGCGCCCGAGGCTCTCGCGCTGGTCGCGGGTTGGCTTGAATTGCTGCAGGAGCTCCTGTTCGAGCCAGGCGATGTGAGCCGCATCGGCATCCTGACTGGCGCCCGCTGGCTTCGCGGCAGTCGTTACCGCTGCATCGGTCTTTGCGACGTCCGGGCTCGCGGCGTCCGGCGCGCCACCAGCCTCTGCCGGATACACCGGCTCCGCCTGAAACCTCTGCCGGTACAGCGCTGCCAGTGCAATGAGACGCGGCGACTGCGTCCCTGCGGCTTTGCCGCGCGGCGCGGCGTGCTTGGCGCCGCCCTGCGGGCTCGCCGCCGCCGTCAGCGCCTGCTCCAGCGCGGCCCTCTCCAGGGCATCATCGTCCGTGGCACTGATGGTGTGCAGCGGCACATCCAGCTTGAGCTGCGGCCGCTCGAGCAGCGCACTGGATAGTTTCGGGAGCTTCTGCGCCTCGCCGTCGCTCAGCACCGCCGAGCCGGCGGGGAAATCGATGTACGACAGCTGCGGGCCGCCGCCGAACAGGGAGCCGAGCAGCGCGAACGGCGCGGTGACGATTTTCGTGATCAGGCCGACGACCAGCTTCCAGATGATCGGGCCGATCTTGAATGTCGGATCGTCGATGCTGCCGCTGACGGGCAGGTCAAGGCTGATCACGCCGTTGCGGTCCTTGAGCAGCGCTACGGCCAGCTTCACCGGCAGCGGCACCGCCTGCTTGCTCTCGGTGGCGGCGCCGAATTCCAGCTGGTCGATGACGACGTGGTGGCTGGCTTCGAGCTTGCGATGCTCGATATGGTAGTGCAGCTCGGTGGACAGCTTGCCCTGCGCGATGCTGTAGCCGGCAAATTTGCCCGAGTAGGGATTGAACGTCGTCAGCTCGATATTGTGGAAGTTCAAAGCGATATCGGTGAAATTCGCCGGCGCGAACGGGCTGAGCTGTCCCTTGATCGACACCGGCGCGTACCGGTCCACCGTGCCATCCAGCGTGACCTGCGCGCGCGACGCCGGGTCGGACGACAGGCCCACGACCGAGCCGTGCAATCCGAGCATCGCCACCGAGAAATTCGGCTCGACCGAGTGATCGGTGAAGTCCGCCGCGCCGTCGCGGATTTCCACGCGTTTGATGCGGATCGGCATGCCGCTGCCGCCCGCGGGGGCGGCTGCCGGCTGGGCGGGCGCCGATTTGGCCGTCTTCGGCGCTTTGACCGGCTTCGCGCTGCTGGCCGCGGCCGCGCTCGGCGCCGCCGGCGGGGCCGATCCGGCCGGCCGCAGTACTTCCGAGACATTCAGGCTGCCATTGGCGCCGATGATCACGCGCCCATAGGCGCCGAGCGCTCGTACCTGGTCGATCTCGAGCGCATCCGGGCCGAGCTGATAGCGCAGGCCGATGACCTGCAGCGCTTTCCACGTAATGAAATCCGTACTGGTCGGGTTGTCGCGCGTAGCGACGTCCGTCACCTCGATGCCGCCGCTGAGCTTGAGCTGCGGCTGGCCCTTCTGCGCAGCAGCGGCGTATGCCACCTGCAGCTTCGAGGCCAGCCGGCCGCGATACAGCGTCATATCGGTCTGCTGCGCGATATAGGGTTGCAGCGGCGGCAGGTCGAAATCCCTCAGATCCAGCGTGAGAGCCGCGGTGAGCGGCGCGAGCGCCAGCGTGCCGGCCCCGTGCAGCCGCCCGCTATCGCCCAGCCCGGTGTCCAGTTCGAACGACAGCGGCTGCGCGCCGTCGCTCGAATAGTTCAGCACCGTCAGGTTCAGCGGTGCAATCTTCAGCGGCACCGCCGGCTTCACGCTGCGATCCTCAGCGGCGATGCTCGCGCCGTCGATCGTCAGTTTTGCCAGCGTGATCTTCCAGGGCGCGGATGCGCCCGACGCGGCCGACGCCGAAGGCGCGGCCGCGGGTGCGCCCGGTGCCGCCGCCGCGCTAGCGTTGTTGCCACTTGCCGCGGCCGCCTGCAGCAGGCGCTGCAGGTTCAGACTTCCATCGGCTTCGCGCCACACCTGCACTGCGGGATTTTGCAGCGTCACCTGGCCGATGCCGACCTGCCGCTCCGCCAGGCCGATCGTGGTGTCGGCGACATCGACTTCCGGAAGCTGGATCCACGGGCTCGGCGGCGCTCCGGCCGCCGCCGCCACGCCCTTCGGGGCGATCGCAATCGCGTGCACCTTGAGGCTCGGCAATGTCAGCGCCAGGCTGGTCGCCCCGGCGGCCACGAAGCGATAGTTGCCGTGCAGATCGAGACTGCCGCTGCCGATCGAAAATGGCAGCGAATCCTCCAGGTACGAGGCGATGGTCGAGGCCTTGAGGGCGGTAATCGTAAACTCGCCGGTCGAACCCAGGGGGCGTACCGAGAATTGCCCGGACCAGTCGAGCTTCTCACCGGCCGCGGTGGCGGCGCTGAAGCTGTAACGGTTCTCGAACTGCGGCTGCGTACGAAAATCGGTCAGCGCGAACTCGATCGGACTTAGGGTTGCCGTGAACGGCTGGCCGCGGCTGCGATCCTCGAAGTGCACCTGGCCGCGGTTGACGGTCAGGGCGCCGATGCGCACCGCCGGCACCGATGCGGATTCGGGCGCGGCCGGTTTGGGCGTGGCGGGCGGCGCGAGCTTGGCGAGATTGAGCGAGCCGTCCCGATTGACCAGGGCGTTGACGACCGGCTGCTCCAGCCGTACTTCGGCGAAGGTCCACGCCCGGTGCAGCAGCGAGGCGGTGGCGCTGAATTCGATACGCAGCAGCGCGAAGCTTGCGATCGGCGCACCATCGGTCTCGCTCAGCGCTAACCCGTGGATCTCGGTGGCCAGCGTGAACGGATTGAAACTCAGCGAGCCGATCGTGAGGTGACGACCAAGATCGTGCTGCACGTAATTGATCGCGGCGTTGCGGGCCACGCGCGGCACCAGCAGGAATCCGGCCAGCGTGTATAACAGCAGCAGCCCGACTAGGATGCCGAGTGCCCGCACATGAACTCGCAGCCAGCGCCATACGCCGCGCGCCGGCGAATTACCTTCCGAAACTTCCATATTCCAGAAAACTCCCCGTCTCGCGCGCCACGTTCGCCGACCACAGCATGCCCGAGTGCGTCACCGGCAGCGGCAGAAAACCCGCAGCACCGGCCAGTCGCGTCTCGGACACCGCCACGGTGCCGTCGTTGTCTTCGTCGAACTTTAGCAGCAATCGCCCAAAACCCAAGGGCATCGTGCCGGCAATGATCCCCAGTTCCCGCCCGAGCTGCCAACGCTGTGCGCGCTCGACCAGCAATTCCTCGGCGCTCGCGGCGCCCAGCAGCCAGCGGCCCAGCCGCGACTGACCCAGGCGGCGCGCGGCGCGCGAGCCGGCCACCGGCGTGCCGAGGAATACGACGCGCCCTGGCTGCGCCATAGGGTAGCGCTCCAGGCAGCGCAGGATCATCAGGCCGCCGAGACTGTGCCCCAGCAGATGTACCCGCGGCGCCTCGATCGCGGCGATGGTATCGCGCAGGGCCGCGATGATGTGCGCGGGCGGGGCGCGCACCGATGCATAGCGAAACACCCGCAGCTGGTAGCCGCGCTCACGCGCAAGGCTCCGGCGTAGCCAGATCGATTCGACGCCGGACATCCATAACCCGTGCACATAGACCACGGCTGCGGCAGGCATCGCTCATGCCGGGGGTGGCGTGCGCACACGGATGTGCAGCTCGCGAAGCTGCGCCTCAGCGACTTCCGTCGGTGCATCGGTCATTAGATCGGCGGCGGTCTGCGTCTTCGGAAAGGCGATCACATCGCGAATGCTGTCGGCACCGGCCATCAGCATCGCGAGCCGGTCCAGGCCGAAGGCAATGCCGCCGTGCGGCGGCGCGCCGAAGCGCAGCGCATCGAGCAGGAAGCCGAATTTCACCCGCGCCTCTTCCGGCCCAATGCCCAGCAGCCCGAACACCACCGACTGCATCTCCTGCTTGAAGATGCGCACCGAGCCGCCGCCGATCTCCGAGCCATTGAGCACCATGTCATAGGCGCGCGCCAGGGCGCCGCCGGGGTTCTCGCGCAGCAGCGCCGGGTCATCGGTCTGCGGCGAGGTGAAGGGGTGATGCATCGCGGCCCAGCGCTGGGCGTCCGGGTCCCACTCGAACATCGGAAAATCGAACACCCACAGCGGCCGAAAGCCCTCGGTCGTGAGCGCCAGATCCTGCGCCACCTTCAGGCGCAGGGCACCCAGCGCGTCGCTGACGATCTTGGCACTGTCGGCACCGAAGAAAATAAGATCGTTGTCGGCGCCGCCGGTGCGCTCGAGGATACCGGCCAGCGCCGCATCGCTCAGGAACTTGATGATCGGTGACTGCAGGCCGTCGCGGCCGCGCGCACGCTCGTTGACCTTGATGTAGGCCAGCCCCCGGGCGCCGTAGCGCGCCACGAAGCCGGCGTAGTCGTCGATCTGCTTGCGGCTGAGCGCGCCGCCGCCCGGCACGCGCAGAGCGGCAACCCGGCCGCCGGCATCCCTGGCGGGCGCTGAGAACACCTTGAAGTCGCAGTCCGCCACCAGGTCGGCGACGTCCACCAGCTCGAGCGCCACGCGCAGATCCGGCTTGTCCGAGCCGTAGCGGCGCATGGCATCCGCATAGCTGATGCGCGGGAAGGGCTGCGGCAGCTCCAGTCCCAGTACCTCGCGAAACAGCGTCACCGCGAGACCTTCCATGAGCTGCATGATCTGCTCCTGCGTCAGGAACGAGGTCTCGACGTCGAGCTGCGTGAATTCCGGCTGCCGGTCGGCGCGCAGATCCTCGTCGCGAAAGCAGCGCACGATCTGGTAGTAGCGCTCGAAGCCCGCGATCATCAGCAGCTGCTTGAAGATCTGCGGCGACTGCGGCAGCGCGAAGAACTTGCCCGCATGCGTACGACTCGGCACCAGGTAATCGCGCGCGCCCTCCGGTGTCGCCTTGGTCAGCATCGGGGTTTCGATATCGACGAAGCCGTGGGCATCCAGATATGCGCGCATCGAGCGCGTGATCCGATGCCTCAGGCGCAGACGCTGGTTCATGATGTCGCGCCGCAGGTCGATGTAGCGGTAGCGCAGGCGCACCTCCTCGCTGACCGTCTCGTCGAGCTGGAACGGCAACGGATCGCAGCGATTGAGCAGTTCCAGCTCCCCCGCCACGATCTCCACGCGGCCGGAGGCCAGAGCGGGATTGACGGTACCGTCCGGCCGCGCGCGCACGGTGCCGCGTACTCGCACCACGAACTCGTGCCGCAGCTTCTCCGCGTCGGCAAAGATCGCCTGCTGCTCCGGGTGGAATACGACCTGCACCAGGCCCTCGCGATCGCGCAGGTCGACGAAGATCACCCCGCCGTGGTCACGCCGCCGATGCACCCAGCCGGCGACGGCGACGCTCGCACCTAGCAGCTGCTCATTGACCTGTCCGCAGTAGTGGGTCCGCATCGTCGTATGGTGTGGTGGCGCGGGGCGCGAATGTTAGGGCGCGGGCGCCGGCGGCACAACCACGCCGAGCGTCACGATCATCTTCATCGCCGCATCGATGCTCATCTCGAGCTCGATCGCCTGCGAGCGCGGCACCATCATGATGAACCCGGAGGTCGGATTCGGCGTGGTCGGGATGAACACGCACACCTGCGGCTCGCCGGTGTGCTGGCTGATGAGCGGCACGTCACCCGCGGTCTGAAAGCCGATGCTCCAGATGCCCTGGCGCGGATATTCGATCAGCAGCACCTTCTTGAACGAATTTCCCTGATTCGACAGGATCGTGGCCGAGAAGCTCTTGACGCCGCCGTAGAGCGCGCGCACGAACGGGATGCGATTGAGCAGATCCTCCCACAAACCCACGAGGCTCCGGCCGATGAAGTTGCTCACCAGCATGCCGGTGAAGATCAGCAGCAGCACCGCCAGCACCAGCCCGAGTCCCGGGATGTGCACTCCGAACAGCGCTTCGGGGCGCGCCGCCGCCGGCAGCAGCAACAGCGTCTGGTCCATCAGGTCCAGGATGAAGCGCACCACCAGCACGGTGACGAGAATCGGCACCCATACCAGCAGCCCCGCTATCACATAGCGGCGCACGAAGCGCCGCATGACCTCACCGGTCAACGGCCGCCCCGACGCTTGTTCGCCTTGCGCTTGGCCGGACGGGCGTGCCGCGACGCGCCGCTCTTGCCCGCGCCCGCCCGCCGGGCGACCGTTCGCGTGGTCGCTGCCGGGGGCTTGGGCGCGGGCGTCGACGCCGCGCTATCACCCTTGCCGGCGCCCTTGCTCTCGGCCTTGGCGTCAACCTTGCTGTCGGCTTTGCCCTCGGCCTTGGTCTCACTCTTGGTCTCGGCCTTGCCGTCAGCACCCGCGGCTGCGGTCTCGGTTTTGCTCTCGGCGCCGCTCTCGCTCTTGGCCGTGGCGTCTTCCTTGTCGCTGCCGGCAAGATTGCGCTTGTTGTCCTTGTCGGTCTTGAAGTCGGTCTCGTACCAGCCCGAGCCCTTGAGGCGAAACACCGGCGCCGAGATCAGCTTCTTGAACGTGTTCTTGCCGCACGAGGGGCATTTCTTCAGCGGCTTGTCGGTGATCTTCTGCAGCACCTCCGAGTAGTAGCGGCAGCTGCTGCATTCATATTCGTAAAACGGCATATTTTTCCAGCGAAAACGGTGGTGGCCTGGGACGATTATAGACGGCGGCGGTGTCAGTCATAACGGATAACGCAGCGCAATGGCAGCTGCTGCCAGATGAAATCCCCCGCCAGGCGCAGGTCAATCAGCGCCGCGAGACCCTGCACCTGATAGCCGGCCATGGTTGCCAGCTCGGCGGCCGCCCGCATGGTCCCGCCGGTGGCGAGCACATCGTCGATCAGCGCCAGCCGGCCGCCACCCGACTGCACTTCCAGCACCGCGTTGCCGTATTCGAGCGCGTAGGCGGCCGAGACCACCGGCGGCGGCAATTTGCCCTGCTTGCGGATCGGCACGAAGCCCTTGCGCCGCCGGCCGGCGAGTCCCGCCGCCAGCACGAAGCCACGCGCCTCGATGCCCGCCAGCGCGTCGATCTGCCGCCACTCCTGTTCGCTGAACAGGCGGTCCATGGCATCGAGCGTGGCCTCGAAATGCGTGCGCAGCAGCGGCGCGATATCGCGAAACAGGATTCCCGCACGCGGAAAGTCCGGCACATCGACCACAAGGCGCTTCAGATCGCTCATCATCCCCCACTCGTGACCAGGCGAGCCTCGTGCCGGTCCATAGAGCCGCTTATCGTAGGGCTATTGGTCAGAGGTATCGACCCATAGGGCTCGATACCTCTCAGTAACTGCCAACAATTGTCGGCTCTGTGCCAGCCCGACGCGGCCTGGTTACGACGCGACCTTGCGTATATCGCGCTTCTTCTCGAACACCAGCTCCGAGCCGCGGGTAGTCACGCGTATCCGGTCCCCGGGCGCAAACTCGTTGCGCAGGATGCGCTGCGCCAGCGGATTCTCGATCTGCTGCTGGATCGCGCGCTTCAGCGGCCGGGCACCATACACCGGGTCGAAGCCCGACTCACCGATCAGGTCGCGGGCCTTGTCGTCCAGGTCGAGTTCCATGTTGCGATCGAGCAGCCGCCGCCGCAGGTAGTTGACCTGGATTTCCACGATCGCACGAATCTGTTCGGTCGCCAGCGGATGGAACACGACGATGTCGTCCACGCGGTTGATGAACTCGGGCCGGAAGTGCTGCTGCACGGTCTCCATCACCGCGCTCTTCATGCGCGCATAGTTGCCCTCGCCCGCCATTTCCTGGATCGCCTGCGAGCCCAGGTTCGAGGTCATGATGATGACGGTATTGCGAAAATCGACCGTGCGTCCCTGGCCGTCGGTCAGGCGCCCGTCATCCAGCACCTGCAGCAGCACGTTGAACACGTCCTGGTGCGCCTTCTCGATTTCATCGAGCAGGACCACCGCATACGGCCGGCGGCGGATCGCCTCGGTCAGGTAACCGCCCTCTTCATAGCCGACATAGCCCGGGGGCGCTCCAATCAGTCGTGAGACCGAGTGCTTCTCCATGAATTCGGACATATCAATCCGCACCATGGCCTCCTCGGTGTCGAACAGATATTCCGCCAGCGCCTTGCACAGTTCGGTCTTGCCAACGCCGGTGGGCCCGAGAAACATGAACGAGCCGGTTGGCCGCCGCGGATCCGACAGTCCCGCGCGCGAGCGCCGGATCGCATCCGAGACGATGCGCACCGCCTCGTGCTGCCCGACCACGCGCTTCTCCAGCGCCTCCTCCATGCGCAGCAGCTTTTCCTTCTCGCCCTCGAGCATCTTCGACACCGGGATGCCGGTCCACTTCGACACCACGTCGGCGATCTCTTCCTCGGTGACGCTGTTGCGCACCAGCTGCGGGGTGGACTGCTCGGCGCGCTGCGCCTCCACCAGCCGCTTCTCGAGCTCGGGAATGCTGCCGTACTGCAGCTTGGCCATGCGCGCAAGGTCGCCGGCGCGCCGGGCCTGCTCGAACTCGAGCTTCACCTGTTCGAGTTCCTCCTTGATCTTGGACGCGCCCTGCAGTGCCGCCTTCTCGGCCTTCCAGATCTCCTCCAGGTCGGCGTATTCCTTTTCCAGCCCCTTCAGCGTCTGCCGCAGAGTCGACAGACGGCGCTTGGAGGCTTCGTCCTCCTCTTTCTTCAGGGCTTCCTGTTCGATCTTGAGCTGAATAATCCGGCGCTCGAGACGATCAAGTGCCTCGGGCTTGGAGTCGATCTCCATGCGAATGCGCGCCGCGGCCTCATCGATCAGGTCGATCGCCTTGTCGGGCAGCTGCCGGTTGGTGATGTAGCGGTGCGAGAGGGTCGCCGCGGCCACGATCGCCGGATCGGTGATCTCGACGCCATGATGCACCTCGTAGCGCTCCTTCAGGCCGCGCAGGATCGCGATCGTGTCCTCGACACTGGGCTCATCGACCAGCACGATCTGGAAGCGACGCTCCAGCGCCGCGTCCTTCTCGATGTACTTGCGGTACTCATCGAGCGTCGTGGCGCCGACGCAATGCAGTTCACCGCGCGCCAGCGCCGGCTTGAGCATATTGCTCGCGTCCATCGAGCCTTCCGCGCGCCCGGCCCCGACCATGGTATGCAGCTCGTCGATGAAGACGATGACCTGTCCTTCCTGTTTCGCCAGGTCGCTGAGCACCGCCTTGAGCCGCTCTTCGAACTCACCGCGAAACTTCGCGCCCGCGACCAGCGAGCCCATGTCGAGCGCCAGGATGCGCTTCTTCTTCAGGCCCTCGGGCACCTCGCCGTTGACGATGCGCTGCGCCAGGCCCTCGACGATCGCGGTCTTGCCGACCCCGGGCTCGCCGATCAGCACCGGGTTGTTCTTGGTGCGCCGCTGCAGCACCTGGATCGTGCGCCGGATCTCATCGTCGCGGCCGATCACCGGATCGAGCTTGCCGGCGCGCGCACGCGCGGTCACGTCGACGGTGTATTTCTCCAGCGCCTGGCGCTTCTCTTCCGCCGCCGGATCATCGACCTTCTCCCCGCCACGCACCTCCTCGATCGCCTTCTCGATCGCGGCATGCCCGGCCTTGGCTTCCTTGAGCGCCTTGCCCACGGCACCGCGATCCTCAGTCGCCGCCAGCACGAACAGTTCGCTCGAGATGTACTGATCGCCGCGCTGCTGCGCCAGCTTGTCGGTGACGTTGAGCAGCCTTCCGAGATCGTTGGACAGCTGCACGTCGCCGGCATGGCCCTCGACCTTCGGCAGGTGATCGACGATGTTGGTCAGCAGCGTTCGCAGGCGGTTGACGTCGACGCCTGCCTTGATCAGCAGCGGCCGCACGCCGCCGCCCTCGGCGTCCAGTAGCGCCAGCAGCAGGTGCGCCGGCTCGATGAACTGGTTGTCGCGGCCGACCGCCAGCGACTGTGCATCGGCCAGCGCCGACTGGAATCGGCTGGTGAGTTTGTCCATGCGCATATGAATTAAATCCGTGCCGCTAAAGGTTGAAGTGTCGTACTAATCCATTACCCGGTGTGAATGGGGATCTATAGTAAGGAATTCAACCGTCTGGCCGCCACCTTAGGCGCAGCGCCTAAGGCGCCGGGGCGCCGGGGCGCCCCCTGTCAGGCCAGCCACAGCTCCGCGCCGGCGATCACGGCGACCCCGCAGGCGATCAGCAGCACCTGCGCGGCGGCGGCGCCCAGGTCCACGCGCCGGTGCAGCCCCGGAATCAGGTCGGCGACTGCGACGTAGATCAGGGAAGCGGCCGCCACCGAGATCGCATACGGCAGGATGTCCAGCGTCCGCCGCAGCGCAAAAAAACCCGCCAGGCCCCCCAGGATCGACGTCAGGCTGCTCGCCGCGTTGAACCACAGCGCCCGCACCGGGCTCATGCGCGCGTGCAACAGCACCGCCAGGTCGCCCAGCTCCTGCGGTATCTCGTGCGCCGTGATCGCGATCGTGGTCACCACGCCGAGCCTGGTGTCCGTCAGAAACGCCGCCGCGATCAGCACGCCGTCGAACGCGTTATGCACGCCGTCGCCGAACAGCACGATCCAACCGGCGGCGCGATCGCGATCGCTCTCGTGCGGCGAATGCGTCTCGCAGCCCTCGGCATGGCAATGTCGCCAGAGCACCAGTTTCTCCAGCACGAAGAACAGCGCGATGCCGGCCAGCACCGCGGCACCGATGCCCTGGATGCGCGCCGGTCCCACACTCGCGATCGCTTCGGGCAGCAGGCCGATCAGCGCCGCGGCCAGCATCGCGCCGGTGGCAAAGCTGATCAGATGCGGCAGCAGCCAGTTCCGCCGCGCCTCCGACAGCAGTAAAAACAGGCTCGCCAACGCCGCGCTGAGTGCGCCGCCGAAGAAGGTGGCTAATGAAATCCATGCCAGGGTCATGGCCGGCAGCCTGCAGCCGCGCTCACGGGCGTCGCCTCGAGCCAGATCAACGCCGCCATGCGCCCGGTGGCGCCATCGCGGCGGAACGAATAAAACGACTCGGGCTGCCCGTAGGTGCAGCGCGCCTCGGCATGGATCGATCGCAGACCGAGTGCCGCCAGACGCTGGCGCGCCAGCCGCTGCAGATCGCACTGCCAGCGGCCGCGGGCATTGGCTGCGAACGCGGCCGCGGCCATCGAGTCGCGCTGACACAGCGCCGTGCGCACCTCCTCGCCGACTTCATAATGAGCCGGCCCGATCGCCGGTCCGAGCCACGCCAGCAGTTCATCGCCCGCGCCGTCGAGCGCGGCGACCGTGGCCTCCAGCACCCCTGCCGCCAGCCCGCGCCAACCCGCGTGTGCCACCGCCACGGCCGCGCCGTCGCGCCGCGCCAGCAGCACCGGCAGGCAATCGGCCACCAGCACCGCGAGTACGCGCCCCGGGCGGCGCGTGAGTGCCGCATCCCCTTGCGGCGCCGGGGCGGCCGGCATGCATAGCGCCAGGGCATCGGCCTCCACCACCGTGGCGCCATGCACCTGCGCCAGCCACAGCGGTTCGGCCGGCAGCTCCAGTTCGGTCATGACGCGCCGGCGATTCTCCGCCACTGCGAGCGCCTCATCGCCCACGTGGACGCCCAGATTGAGCGACGCGAACGCGCCCACGCTCACCCCGCCCAGGCGCAGCGTGAAGGCCGCACGCACCGCGGGCGGCGCCGGCCAGTCCGGATACAGTGTCCGTACCATCCTCATCGGGCGCGCCGGCGCACGCGCCGCGCGGAAGGTAGCGCCGGGCGTGCGGCGTGCGCCGCGCGCGCCGCCTGCGCATCCGCACGCAAAGCCGCCAGCAGCGCTGCAAAATCCGCCGGTAGCGGCGCTTCGAAGGCGAGCTCACGCCCGCCGCGAGGATGCGCCAGCGTGAGCCGCTGCGCGTGCAGCGCCTGGCGCTCAAAACCGTGCAGCAGGAGATTCAGGGCCGCGACCTCGCCCGCGACCGAGCGGCGCCGCCCGCCATACACCGCATCGCCGACGATCGGCAGACCGGCATGCGCCAGATGCACGCGGATCTGGTGCGTTCGCCCGGTCTCCAGCCGCACCCGCAGCAGCGTGTGCGCGCGAAAGCGCTCCTCGATACGAAAATGGGTGACCGCCTCGCGGCCATCCGCGCGCACCGCCATGCGCGTGCGCACACTGCGATGCCGCCCGATGGGCTGATTGATACGGCCGCCGCCGGTGGGCAGCCCGGCCACCAGCGCCAGATATTCGCGGCCGATTTCGCGCGCCGCCAGCTGCGCCACCAGCCGCGTGTGCACCTCGGGCGTTCGCGCCACGATCAACAGCCCGCTGGTGAGCTTGTCGAGCCGGTGCACCAGCCCGGCACGCGGTACGCGCGCGAGGCCCGGATCATGCGCCAGCAGCGCATTCTGCAGCGTATGCGCGCGATTGCCGGCGCCGGGATGCACCACCAGGCCCGCCGGCTTGTTGAGCACCAGCAGGTCGCGATCCTCATGCACGATATCGAGCGGCAGCGCCTCGGCGTCCACGCGCTCATCGGCGGCGAATTGCGCCTCGACCACCACCTGCTCGCCGCCCCGCACCCGCTCGCGCGCCCGGGCCGCCTTGCCGGCGAGGCGCACTGCGCCTTGCCGGATCCAGCGCTGCAGGCGCGCGCGCGAGTACTGCGGCAGCGCGGCGGCCAGCGCCTGGTCCAGGCGCAGTCCGGCCGCCGCGGGCGGCAGCTCGAGCAGGTGGGTCTGGAACTCCGGTGGCATCGGGCAGGTCAGCTATACTGGGTCGATTAACGATTCACGCTGTTAGGGTCCTTCTTTGAGCTTACAATCTAGCGCGGCCCCGGGTCGCTGGCGGCTGCTCGGCGCGGTTTTCGTCGCGTCGCTCACCTTGCTCGCCGGCTGCTCGATTTTTCAAACAAGCAAGAAAACCAAGACGGCCAACGCCGAGACGCTCTACACCAATGCCCGCAAAGCGTTGTCGAACAACGACTTCGAGTATGCCATCAAGCAATACGAGGCGCTGACCTCGCGCTTTCCGTTCACCAGCCAGGCGCGCCAGGCGCGGCTCGACCTGATCTACGCCTACTACCGCAAGGGCGAGAAGGAAACGGCCATCGACGCGGCCGATCAGTTCCTGCGCGAGAACCCGACCCACCCGCGCGTGGACTACGCCCAGTATATGAAGGGCCTGATCTACTTCGAGCGTACGCCCTACTCGGTCGAGCGTTTCTTCGGCGTCGACATGGCCAAGCGGCCGCCGACCGACCTGTTGAAATCGATCACCGCCTTCAGCACCGTGGTGGCGCAATACCCCAAGAGCGACTACGCGCACGACGCGCTGCGACGCATGACCTATCTGCGCAATCGATTGGCCGAGTACGAAGTCAACGTAGCGCGCTATTACGTCAGGCGCGGCGCCTACATTGCCGCCGCCCGCCGCGCCGAAGGGGTCATCGAGCAATACGACGGCTCGCCGGCCGAGCAGCAGGCGCTTGCCATCCTGCTCGACTGCTATCGGCGGCTTGGGTACACGCAGCTCGCCGCCAATACCGAGCGCGTCTACCAGCTCAACTACCCGGCGACCAACGAGACCGCGAGCGCCAAAGGCAAGCACTGGTGGCAGTTCTGGCGCTGACGGCGCGCCGCTGCTGACGGCGTCGGTGCTGACGGCGCCCCGGCGCTCACGGCATGCTAGCGACGATAGCCGTTGGTGATCGGATAGCGCCAGTCGCGGCCGAACGCCCGCCGGCTCACGCGCACTCCAGGCGGGGCCTGGCGCCGCTTGTATTCGGCACGCTTGACCATGTCGAGCACGCGCGAGACCACGCCGCGCTCGAAGCCGCGCTCGCAGATCTCATCGACCGATAGATCATCCTCGATGAAGGCCTCGAGGATCGGATCGAGCACCTCATAGGACGGCAGCGAGTCGGTATCCTTCTGGCCGGGCCGCAGCTCCGCCGTCGGCTCGCGCTCGATCACCCGTTCCGGGATCGCCGGCGAGAGCGTGTTGCGGTAGCGCGCCAGCCGGTACACCAGCATCTTGCTGCAGTCCTTGATCGGCGCGAAGCCGCCCGCCATGTCGCCGTAGAGTGTCGCGTAGCCCACCGCCATCTCACTCTTGTTGCCGGTGGTCAGCAGCATGCGGCCGGTCTTGTTCGAAATCGCCATCAGCAGCACGCCGCGGCAGCGCGCCTGAATGTTCTCCTCGGTGGCATCGGGCTTCAGGCCGGCGAATTCGCCGGTAAGCGCCTCGAGCGTGGCCGCAAACATGCCCTCGATCGAGATCGAGCTGAAACTCGCCCCGAGCGTTCGCGCCTGCGCGATCGCGTCCTCGCGGCTCATGGCCGAGGTATAGCGCGAGGGCATCATGACTGCATGCACCCGCTCGGGCCCGAGCGCGTCGACCGCGATCGCCAGCGTGAGCGCCGAATCCACGCCGCCGGACAGACCCATGACCACGCCGGGAAAACCATGCTTGGTGACGTAGTCGCGCACCCCGAGCACCAGCGCGCGATACACGCTCTCCTCGTCCGACAGTTCGGGTGCGATCGTGCCCGCGAGCGGCACCAGCTGCGCACCGCGGCGCTCGAATTCGACGCAATACAGGCCGTCCTTGAAGCTTTCAGCGCGCATCACCGTTCTCGCCTGCGCATCCATCGCGAATGAGTTGCCGTCGAATACCAGCTCATCCTGCCCGCCCAGCAGGTTCACGTACGCCGCCGGCAGCCGCACCTCGCGGATGCGATCGCCGAGCACTTGCTCGCGCTCGCGCTGCTTGTGGATCTCGAACGGCGAGGCATTGATGACCAGCAGGGCCTCGGCCCCGAGCGCCTTCGCCGCCTGCGCCGGCTGCGGCTCCCAGACGTCCTCGCAGATCAGCAGTCCGAGACGCCAACCGTCGAAGTCCACGACGGTGCCTTGCGTACCCGGCGTGAAGTAGCGCTTCTCATCGAACACCTTGTAGTTCGGCAGCACGGCCTTGCGGTGATGCGCGAGCTCGCGGCCGCCGCGCAGCAACAGCGCCGAATTATAGATCTGGCCCTCGGCGTACTCCGGATAACCCACCATGACGCCGATCTCGGGCACCGCCTGCTTGAGTTCGCCGAGCGCGCGCTCGATCTGCAGGCGCAGGCCGCGGTGAAACAGCAGATCCTCGGGCGGGTAGCCCGAGAGCGTCAGCTCCGGAAACAGCACCAGGTCGGCGCGCAGCGCATCGCGCGCGCGCCGCGCCTCGGCGATGACCCGCTCGAGATTCCCGCGCACGTCGCCGACCAGCAGATTCAGCTGCGCCAGCGCGACCCTTAGTCTGTCGGTACGAGCCACCGGCACTCCGGTGAAGCGGCGAGTGCGGGCGCGCCGATCAACGCCGCCCTCGTGCGGCGCGCTTGCCGCGTTGGCTGCGCCTGCCGCGCAGCCCGGCCTTGACGCGCGCGCTGACCTTGACGCGCGCGCTGCCCTTGGCGCGCCCGCTCGCCTTGGCGTGTCCGCTGCCTTTGGCGCGCCCGCTGCCCTTGGCGCGCTGCGCGGCCGGACTGCGACCTGACTTGCCTGCCGGGGATTTCCTGGCCGCGGCGGACTGGCCCAACGCGCGTGGCCGCGGCAATACCTCGCCGGCGTCCTTCGAGGCCTTCGCCGCCCGGTCCGAAGCGCTCTGCGCCGCCTGCACCCGGCGCTTGCCGAGCAATTCCGCCATCGCGCGGCCCAGCTCCGCCGGTGACTTCACGGTACGTACCCGTGCCGCCTCGAGCGCGCGATACTTGTCGGCCGCGGTACCCTTGCCGCCCGCGATGACCGCACCGGCGTGGCCCATGCGCTTGCCTGGCGGCGCCGTGACGCCGGCGATATACGCCACCACGGGTTTGCTGACGTAGCGGCGGATGTGTTCGGCCGCCGCCTCCTCATCCGAGCCGCCGATCTCGCCCACCATGATGATGCCTTCGGTCTGCGGATCGCGCTCGAACAGCTCGATGACGTCGATGAAGTTCATGCCGCGCACCGGGTCGCCGCCGATGCCGACGCAGGTGCTCTGACCGAGCTCGTTGTTGGTGGTCTGAAATACCGTCTCGTAAGTCAGCGTGCCGGAGCGCGAGACGATACCGATGCAGCCCTTCTTGTGGATGAACCCCGGCATGATGCCGATCTTGCATTCGCCCGGAGTGATGACGCCGGGGCAGTTCGGTCCAATGAGCCGCGTCGCCGAGCCGGCCAGCGCCGCCTTGACCTTGACCATATCGTTGACCGGCACGCCCTCGGTGATGCATACGACGATCTCGATGCCGGCATCGGCGGCTTCGAGGATGGCATCGGCCGCATACGGCGCCGGCACGTAGATCATGCTCGCGGTCGCCCCGGTCGTGCGCACCGCCTCGCGCACCGTATCGAACACCGGCAGCTCCAGATGGCGCTCGCCGCCGCGCCCGGGCGTCACGCCACCGACGAGCTTGGTGCCGTAGGCGATGCACTGTTCCGAATGAAAAGTGCCCTGCTTGCCGGTAAAACCCTGACAGATCACTTTGGTACGCTGGTTGACGAGGATGCTCATGCGGCCTTCCGGGTGGCGGCGATGACCTTTTTGGCCGCGTCCGTCAGATCGGCGGCCGCGATGATCGCCAGGCCGCTCTGCGCCAGCCGCTCGCGCGCCACCTTTGCATTCGTGCCCTCCAGTCGCACCACCACCGGCACCGTCACGCCGACGTTCTTGACGGCATTGATTACCCCATCGGCAATCAGATCGCAGCGCACGATACCGCCGAATATATTGACCAGGATCGCGCGCACCTGTGGATTGGACAGGATCAGCTGAAACGCCGCGGTCACCCGATCACTGGTCGCGCCACCGCCGACGTCGAGAAAGTTCGCCGGCCGCCCGCCGTGCAGCTTGATCAGGTCCATGGTCGCCATGGCGAGGCCGGCGCCGTTCACCATGCAGGCGATATCCCCGTCGAGCGAGACGTAATTGAGATCGTGTTCACTCGCGCGCCGCTCCATCGGGTCTTCCTGTCCCGGATCGCGCAACGCCGCCATCTCCTTCTGGCGAAACAGCGCGTTGGCTTCGATGTCGATCTTGGCATCGAGCGCCATCAGGCCGCCGCTGCCAGTGACGATCAGCGGATTGATCTCGATCAGGCTGGCATCGCGCTCAAGATACAGCCGGTATAAACCCGCAACGATCGACTGGAACTGCTCGATCTGCTTGGGTTCCAGACCCAGGCCGAAGGCCAGCTGGCGGCACTGAAACGGCTCCAGACCCGTCGCCGGGTGCACCGTCACCGATAGAATCTGCTGCGGCGTTTGCTGCGCGACTTCCTCGATATCCATGCCGCCGGCCGCCGAGGCCACCACGGCGATGCGGCCGCGCTCGCGATTGAGCGTAAGACTGAGATACAGCTCGCGCTCGATGCGCGATCCACATTCGACATACACGCGCTCTATCGGCAGTCCGGCGGGCCCGGTCTGCTTGGTGACCAGCCGCTGACCGAGCATGCCCGCGGCGGCGGCACGCACCTGCTCCGCGTCGCGCGCGAGCTTGACGCCGCCCGCCTTGCCGCGACCGCCGGCATGCACCTGCGCCTTGACCACCCAGACATTCCCGCCGAGCGCCTGGGCCGCCGCAACCGCTTCATCGGCGCTGGCTGCGACACGGCCGTTGGGCACTGGAATGCCGTAACCGGCGAGGATTTTCTTCGCTTGATATTCGTGCAGATTCATCCGCGGCCATCCGGCAGCTGAAAAGCTGGGGATTGTCGCGGAAACCGCCGCCCGAGGCCAGCGCGCCACCGTGAAATTGCCGAGCGCGAGCGGCTGGTCGTACCCTGGAGGTGTTAAAACCCATGCAGCATTTTTGATAACAAAAATGCTGCATGGGTTTTAACAGCTATCGCATGGGGTGAACCGCTCGCGCTCGGCTATTTGACGCTGTAGCCGCGCGCTTCCAGGCACGCGGTCATTGCACGCTTATACTGTTCGCGACGCGAACCAGTGTCTGCGGGCGCCACGCCGCCGCCCGGCTGTGTCGGATCGAAGCCGGTCTGGGTCTTCGACCAGCTGTGGCACTCATATTGATCCGCGGCCTGCTGTTCCTGGGTCTGGCCGTTCCTGGGGTAGATATAGAAGTCGTCGGCCGGCGCCGCGCCAGGCCCCGCGCCTGGGGGCGTACCCGGCGGCGGCCCAGGCGGCGCGCCCGGCTGATCCGCACCCGGGGGTGCATCCACCACCGCGTAGCCGTTGGCATCCGGCTGCCACTGATAATAGACATTGTCCGCGTAGTAATAGGGTATGCCGCCAACCCACACGGTGCTGTAGAACGGCGGCAGTACGGTGACGAACAACCCGATGGGCGGCCGGGTCACGATGAACCCGTAGGGCCCGGGCGCATACCAGACACCGCCCGAGAAGTAGAAGCGGCTGCCATGGTAATAGTACGGCCGGTAGCCGCCTGGCAGTCCGCGCACGACGGCGCCCGCGGGCGGGTAATAGTGACCATGGTTATAGCGGTTATCGAGCACCTCGCCACGAGGGCCGCCGCCGCGCGCGGCCTGCGGACGCGCAGCGTCGTCCCGGTCTGCGGCATAACTTGCCGTCGCGGCACCGATCACGAGCAGCGCCAGCGCGGATAACCCCAGCCAGTTTTTTGAGTTCCTCATAAGCTTAGTTGACCTCAAGCCGTCCGGTAGCCGCGCGCGTCCAGGCAGGCGCTGATCGCACGGCGGTAGTTTTGCGATGCGGCCTGGGTCGCGGCCGCGCCCTGCGCATAGTTCTGGTCGAGCCGGGCCTGCTCGTAGTTGGCCCGCGCCTGCGCATTGGCGTCGCTCGCCGTGCCCACAGCCGCGCCGGTCAGGCCGCCAAAGACCGCCCCGAAGCCGGCATCGCGCGGCCCGGCAATGGCGGCCCCCAGGATGGCGCCGGCGATCGCGCCGACCGCGGTGCCGGCGCCGGGCGGATTGGCGGGCTCGACGACCACGCGCTGTGCCGGGGCTACGCCGGGCGCGCTCGGATCGAAGCCGGTCTGTTGCACTGCCCAGACGTGACACTCGTAACGGTCACGCTCGAGCTGCTCGGGAGTCTGGCCCTGGGCGGGATAGACCATGATCGGGCTGGGCGGGGGCACCGGCTGGGCCATCACCACGGTGCGCCGCGGTGGCGGCTCCACGCAGGCAACGAGCAGTGCGGACAAGCCCAGAACCGACCAGATTCGCAGTTTAAGTCGCTGATTAGTCATATGCTGCATCCTAACGACCTGACATTGGAAAGGTTGACACGTACGTCGTGAACGTCTACTGAATGCTTAGAGTACGACTACGCAATACAGTTTCAAGGCTGCACTACCCGTCGGCATGCCGAACCCCGACGCGATGAATGCGCCCTCCCCCGGTGGGTCGGCCAAGGCGGCGCGACGGCCCCCGGAGACCCCGCCTCAGGCTCCCCAGCCACCGCTGTCAACCGCGGCGCCCGCGGCTGGCGGCGCGGCTGCGGCTTCGCCGGGCAGCGACCTCGCCTGGCGCGTGGTCGGACTGGCCAACCTCTACCGCCTCCTTCTGCCCCCGGTGCTCTACGGGCTGCTGCTGCTGACGCGACCGACCCCGACAGTCGGCGCCAGTGACCCCCAGCTCTTCACATTCGTCTGCGTCGTCTACTGGGTACTCGGCGGCTTCATGGCCTTCGGCGGCAAGGGCCGCTGGCAGAGCCGGCGCGCTCTGGTGTTCGTGCACACGGCGCTCGACACTGCCGGCATCTGTGCGCTGCTCTATTGCAGCGGCGGCGTGGCCAGCGGGCTCGGCATTCTGCTGGTGATCCCGGTCGGCGCCATGTCGCTGCTGGCCGAGGGCAGCGCGAGCCTCGCCGTGGCCGCGCTCGCGGCGCTCGGGCTGCTGACGCAGCAGATCCTCGCGGTGCTCGTCGGCAACGCTCCGACCTACGATTACTCGCTGGCGGGCATGCTCGGCGTGGTGGTGTTCCTGGTCGCGCTCATGGCCTGGCCGCTATCGATTCGCCTGCGCGAGAGCGAAGCGCTGGTGCGCCGTCAGGAGCTCGATCTCGCCAATCTGGCGCAGCTGTCGCAATACATCGTGCAACGGCTGCGCGAGAGCATCCTGGTGGTCGATACCTCGGATCGCATCCGGCTCATCAACGAGTCGGCCGCGCGCATGCTCGGCGACTACGTCGCGGTGCCCGGAGCTCTGCTCGGGGAGGTGGCGCCACGACTGCTGTATCTGCTGTCGACCTGGCGGCAGGACGGGGCCATGACACTGCGCGGCGGCGCCGGCACCTTCGTGGCGGCCGACGGCGCGCGCGTCATCCGCCCGCATTTCGCGCCGCTCGGCAGCAGCGAGCCGGCGCCCATCATCGTGTTTCTGGAAGACACCGGCGACCTGGCCGCCAAGGTGCAGCAGACCAAGCTCGCAGCCCTCGGGCGCCTGTCTGCCAGCATTGCCCACGAGATCCGCAATCCGGTCGGCGCCATGAGCCATGCGGCGCAGCTGCTGGCTGAATCCCCGGCGCTGAGCAGCGCCGACCACCGGCTGACCGAAATCATGCAGGACAACTCCAGGCGCGTCAGCGACATCATCGATAACGTCCTGCAGCTCTCGCGGCGCGAAGCCCCGCGGCCGGGAAAGCTGATGCTCGACGCCTGGACACGCCGCTTCCGTGACGAGTTCTGCAGCACCTTGCAGCTGCAATGGCAGCGCCTGATCATCGATCCGGCCTCGGAGGACGTCGAGCTGCGCATCGACGCCACCCAGCTGCATCAGATCTTCTGGAATCTGTGCCAGAACAGTGTGACGCACGCGTTGCCGCACGCCGGAGCGGCGCCGATCGAATTGCGCTATGGCAGACTGTCGGGAGTCGGCCGGCCGTACCTGCAGGTCGCCGACCGCGGCCCGGGCATTGCCCAGGCCGATGCGGAACGGATCTTCGAACCGTTCTTCACGCGCGCCGCGCACGGCACCGGGCTAGGCCTGTTTCTGGCGCGCGAGCTCGGGCAAGCCAACGGTGCGACCCTGTTGTATGAGACGCGCGAGGGCGGAGGTAGCATCTTCCGCATCGTATTTTCCGACCCGAGCCGATGGGGCGAGGACCAGTCTTGAGATAACGGCGTGGATACTCCGAGCAAACCCGTGGTACTGGTGGTCGACGACGAGCCCGATCTGATCGAGCTGGTTGCGCTCACGCTCAGCCGCATGAATCTCGCGACCGACTCGGCGCAGGATCTGGCCGGCGCCCGCGCCAAGCTCAATCAGCGCCACTTCGACCTGTGCCTGACGGACATGCGCCTGCCGGATGGCGATGGACTGGACCTGGTCGCCTGGATTCAGGAGGTCCACGCCGACGTGCCGGTCGCGGTCATTACCGCCCACGGCAACGTCGAATCGGCGGTGCGCGCACTCAAGCTCGGCGCCTTCGATTTCGTCTCCAAGCCACTCGATCTCGGCGTGCTGCGCAAGCTGGTCGCCAAGGCCATCAAACTCGCCGATCGCAGCGGCCCGAACGCGCTCTCACCAGCGCACGGGCCGCGGCTGCTGGGGCATTCGGCCGCGATGGCTGCGCTGCGCGACCTGATCGCGCGCGTCGCGCGCAGCCAGGCACCGGTGCACATCACCGGGGAGTCCGGCACCGGCAAAGAGCTGGTAGCGCGGCTGATTCACGAGACCGGCGCGCGGGCCGACGCCCCCTTCGTGCCGGTCAACTGCGGCGCCATTCCCTCCGAGCTGATGGAGAGCGAGCTGTTCGGCCACAAGCGCGGCAGCTTCACCGGTGCGATCGCCGACAAGCGCGGGCTGGTACAAAGCGCCGAGGGCGGTACGCTGTTTCTGGATGAGGTCGCCGATCTGCCGCTGCACATGCAGGTGAAGCTGCTGCGCCTCATCCAGGAGAAAACCGTGCGCCCGATTGGCGAGCAGCGTGAAGTACCGGTCGACGTGCGCGTGCTCTCGGCCACGCACAAGAGTCTTTCCGAACTCGTGGCCCAGGGCCGCTTCCGCGAGGATCTCTACTATCGCATCGACGTCATCGAGATTCGCGTACCGGCGCTGCGCGAGCACGCAGAGGACATTCCCGACCTCGCCGATGCCATGCTGCAGCGGCTGTCGGCGCGCATCGGCGCGCGCCTGCCCAGCATGACCGAGCAGGCGCGCGCCGCGCTGCAGCGCTACGCGTTTCCCGGCAACGTGCGCGAACTGGAGAACATACTCGAGCGCGCGATTGCCTTGTCCGCCACCGGGGTGATCGACCTCGACGACCTGCAGCTGCGCCAGCCGGCCGCCGCGGCGCCGGTGGATGGCACTGCGGGCGAGGGCCTCGCGGCGCAGCCGGCGCCAATGCCCGCTGCCGCCGGCCCCGGCACCGCACTGGGCGATCAGCTCGAGAACATCGAGCGCGCGGCGATCGTCAAAGCCCTGGAACAGACCCGCTATAACAAGACCGCGGCGGCGAAGCTGCTCGGCATGAGCTTTCGAGCCCTGCGCTACCGCGTGAAGAAGCTCGGCATAGAGTAGCTGCGAGTCGCAGGGGGCGACGCCATCGTGCGGCGCCGACCGATCGGGCCGTCGCAGGCACGTGACGTTGATTGTCAGATGCTGACAATGACGGACAGGCGATGTCGTCACTTGCGGTCAGGGCTTAAGTAAAAACCCGCGGCTACCGCGATAAATTCTAATAAGAACAACAAGTTAGTAGCGTCTTGGATGCTGGCATGAGCATTGCATTAATCCTGCTCAGCGGCTGCTTGGCCGCAGCTTGTTACCCTAAACGGAGTTTTGCCGAAATGAAGACGATGCAAAAAGGTTTCACCCTGATTGAGTTGATGATCGTGGTGGCGATCATCGGTATTCTGGCGGCGGTCGCTATTCCCGCCTATCAGAACTACGTGATCCGCGGCCAGGTCACGGAAGGCTTGAGTCTGGCGTCCGGTTGGAAGACCGCAATTTCTGAGTACTACGCTCAGAATGGCGCCTTCCCGACCTGCTCATCGACCACGGGCGGCGCGGGTTGCGTTGCTGCGACGGCGGCGAGCAGCGGCAAGTACGTGAGCTCGGTCACGGTCGGTGCCGGTGGCCAGATCATCATCACCTACAGCGGCTCGCAGGCGAATGCGAAACTGGCCGGCGGCTTGCTGGACATCTCGCCCGGCCTGAGCACCAACAACGACATCGTGTGGATCTGCGGCAAGGCGGCCGTGCCCACGGCGCCGGCGCTCGCGACGGGTCCGCCGGCCGATGGGTCAACAGTTCCGGCGGCGTATCTGCCGACCAGCTGCCACGCCTAAGCGGAAAATCCGGACACTCCCTGTAGCCGGTGGGAGCCCCTCTTCGGAGGGGCTTCTTTTTTCGGGGAAGCGGGGCAGGTCGATTGGTTGTTGCGCTATGTAAAGATCCCATTGTCGTAGTAGGGCCGCTCGCGCTACCTTGGGTGTCGCGCCGGCTTGAGAGTTTCGCAAAGAAAAACAGGTTCTTGGGGACGCGTTGACGGGGCTGGTTGCTTGAGTTCCCTATTGTTTTGGCCACGGGCGCGTCGCCCGTTTACCTTGGTGGGAGTCGTGCCGACATGAAGACATTGCAGGAAGGTTTCACCCTGATCGAGTTGATGATCGTGGTCGCGATCATCGGAATCCTCGCGGCGGTCGCTATTCCCGCCTATCAGAACTACGTGATTCGCGGCCAGGTCACGGAAGGCTTGAGCCTGGCATCGGGCTGGAAGACCGCGATCTCCGAGTACTACGCCAACAACGGCGCCTTTCCGACCTGCGCGTCGACCACGGGCGGCGCGGGCTGTATTGCCCAGGCGGCGGCGAGCAGTGGCAAGTACGTGAGTTCGGTCACGGTCGGTGCCGGTGGCCAGATCATCATCACCTACAGCGGCTCGCAGGCGAATGCCAAACTCACCGGCGGCAAGCTCGATATCTCTCCGGGGCTGAGCACCAACGGCGACATCGTGTGGATCTGCGGCAAGGCGGCCGTGCCCACGGCGCCGGCGCTCGCGACGGGTCCGCCGGCCGATGCGTCAACCGTTCCGGCGGCGTATCTGCCGACCAGCTGCCACGCCTAAGATCCCGGAAACTGGGCGCTGCGCGGCGCGGTGCAAGCCCCTCTTCGGAGGGGCTTCTTCTTTTGGGAAACCAGTCACGCAGCCCCTCGCTCCGATATGCAAACATCGGCCCCATATTTGACATTGCTCGAGCGGCTCAACTGAGTAGACTAGACCTTTCAAAAGGCGCGCGCCCCGTATAAACCCATGAATGACCACGATTCTTTGGCCATCAGTCCACTGCGCTCCAGTCTGGGCGGTCTGCCCCAGCGCCTGGTCCAGGACGGGGTGGTCGATGAATCCGGCATGCATGCTGCATTGCAAGCCGCGACCGAGAAGAAAACCAGCTTCGTCACGCAGCTGATCGCTGGTGGCGCGGTCAAGGCGCGCGACATCGCCATCACCGCCGCGGCCGAATACGGCGTGCCGCTGTTCGACCTCGACGCGCTCGCCATCGATCTGGAAGCCGTGCGCACGGTCTCGGACAAGCTGCTCGCCAAGCACAGGGTGCTACCCCTGTTCAAGCGCGGCAAGCGCCTGTTCCTGGGGGTCGCCGACCCGACCAATCTGCACGCCATCGACGAGATCAAGTTCCAGACCAGCATGGCGGTCGAGGCGATCGTCGTCGAAGACGACAAACTGCAGCGCAAGCTCGATAAGGCGATCGAGCAGTTCGACACGCAGATGCCCAGCCTGGGCGACGATGACGCGGTCGACCTCGAGTCGCTCGAAGTCAGCGGCGGCGACGGCGAGGAAATCGGCGACAACGTCACACGCGACGACGTCGAGGATGCGCCGATCGTGCGCTTCGTCAACAAGGTGCTGCTCGATGCGATCCGTCGCGGCGCCTCGGACGTGCACTTCGAACCGTATGAAAAAATGTTCCGCGTGCGCCTGCGCATGGACGGCATATTGAAGGAAGTCGCGCAGCCGCCGGTGCAGCTCACCGGCAAGATTGCGGCACGACTGAAGGTCATGGCACGCCTCGACATCGCCGAGCGGCGGGTACCGCAGGATGGACGCATCAAAATGCGCCTGTCAAAGACCCGGGCGATCGACTTTCGCGTCAGCAGCTGCCCGACGCTGTACGGCGAGAAGATCGTGCTGCGTATTCTGGATCCCTCGCAGGCCATGCTCGGCATCGAGGCGCTCGGCTATGAGCCGTTCCAGAAGGACCTGTACCTCAAGCACCTGGCCAAGCCGCAGGGCATGATTCTGGTCACCGGCCCCACCGGTAGCGGCAAGACGGTGTCGCTGTATACCGGGCTGAACATCCTCAATCGCGAGGATCTGAACATTTCAACGGCCGAGGACCCGGCGGAAATCAACCTGCCGGGCGTCAACCAGGTGAACGTCAACAACAAGGTGGGCCTCACCTTCGCCTCGGCGCTGCGCGCCTTTCTGCGCCAGGACCCGGACATCGTCATGGTCGGCGAGGTGCGCGACCTGGAGACCGCCGAAATCGCCATCAAGGCCGCTCAGACCGGCCACCTGGTGCTCTCGACGCTGCATACCAACGATGCGCCGCAGACGCTGACGCGCCTGGTTGACATGGGAGTCAAGCCGTATGCGATCGCCACCTCCGTGAGCCTGATCATCGCGCAGCGCCTGGCGCGCCGCCTGTGTTCGCAGTGCAAGCAGCCGCTCGACGTGCCGGCCGAGGCCTTGCGTAAGGAAGGGTTCCAGGAAAACGATATCGCCTCGGGCATCAAGATCTACGGCCCCAAGGGCTGCAGCAGCTGCACCGATGGCTACAAAGGCCGTGTCGGTATCTATCAGGTGATGGAAGTCAGCGACGAGATCGGCCGCATCATCATGACGGGCGGCAACGCCCTGGACATCAACAAACAGGCTGCGAAGGAAGGCGTCTGGGACCTGCGCCGCTCGGGCCTGGAGAAGGTCAGGGCGGGCCTGACCAGTCTGGAAGAAATCAATAGCGTCACTATCGAGTGAATTCGCTAGCAACCGGAAATATCAGCCATGGCGCAATCAACCACTGCAATTCGCACGATCAAGAAGGACACGTCCTTCAATTGGGAGGGCATGGACCGCAAGGGCCAGCGGATCAAGGGCCGTGCCGTTGCGCAAAATGAGCAGTCGCTCAAAGCGGACCTGCGCCGGCAAGGGGTCGTGGCCACGCGGATCAGGAAGCAGTCGCAGGCATTCAAGCGCGGCGGCAGGGTCAAGGCCGAAGACATCGCGATCTTCAGCCGCCAGTTGGCCACGATGCTCGGAGCCGGCATTCCGCTGGTGCAGGCCTTTGAAATCATCGGCACCGGCCACGACAAGCCGGCGATGCAGAAGCTGGTGCTCGAGATCAAGGCCGAAGTCGAGGGCGGCACGTCGCTGCACGAGGCGCTCGCCAAGCATCCGTTGTATTTCGACGATCTGTTCGTCAACCTGGTCGAAGCAGGCGAGCAGGCCGGCGCCCTGGAAGGCCTGCTCGACAAGGTCGCGACCTATAAGGAAAAGAGCGAAGCGGTCAAAAAGAAGGTCAAGAAAGCGCTGTTCTATCCTGCCGCGGTGCTGGTCGTGGCCCTGATCGTCACCGTCATCCTGCTGATCTTCGTTATTCCGCAGTTCGAAGAACTGTTCAAGGGTTTCGGCGCCGATCTGCCGGCCTTCACCCAGATGGTGATCAATCTTTCCAAATTCGTGCAGCGCAACGGCCTGTATCTCGGCGTCGTCGTCGCCGGTGCGGTCTACGCGTTCATCTATTTTCACAAGCGCTCGCGCCGCATGCGCCAGCTGCTCGACCGTATATCGCTGAAGCTGCCCATCATCGGGCCGATTCTGAACAAGGCGGCCATCGCGCGCTATGCGCGTACGCTGTCGACCATGTTCGCCGCCGGCGTGCCGCTGGTCGAAGCGCTCGAATCGGTGGCCGGCGCCTGCGGTAACATCGTGTACGAAGACGGTGTCATGAAAATGCGCGACGAGGTCGCCACCGGCCAGCGCCTGCAGCGGGCGATGGAGAACACCGGCCTGTTCCCCAACATGGTGGTGCAGATGATCGCGGTGGGCGAGGAATCCGGTGCCCTGGACACCATGTCCGGCAAGGTGGCGACCTTCTATGAAGAGGACGTCGATGCCGCGGTCGACAGCATGTCGAGCCTGCTCGAGCCGCTGATCATGGCGATTCTCGGGGTGCTGGTTGGCGGCCTGGTCATCGCGATGTACCTGCCCATCTTCAAGCTCGGTGCCGTCGTCGGCTAGACGCGTGCTCGAACTGCTGACGCAATCGCCCGCCGCCTTCATCGCGGTGGCGTTGGTGCTGGGCCTGATCGTCGGCAGCTTTCTGAACGTGGTGATCTACCGGCTGCCGATCATGCTGGAGCGGCAGTGGCAGGCGCAGTGCGCGCAACTGCCGGTCCAGGACGCTGCCCGCCCGGCAGCCGCGGCATCGCCGGCTGCGCCCGCGCATCAGCCGCCGTTCAATCTCGTGGTACCGCGTTCCACTTGTCCGGCCTGCAAGGCGCCCATCAGCGCGATTCACAACATTCCGCTGCTGAGCTATCTGGCGCTGCGCGGCCGCTGCGCCCGCTGCCAGGCGCGCATCAGCGCGCGCTATCCGGCTGTGGAACTGCTCAGCGGCCTGAGCACGGCGCTGGTGGCCTGGAAGCTAGGTTTCGGCTGGGCCGCCGCCTGCGCCATGCTCGTCACCTGGTTCCTGATCGCGCTCACCTTCATCGACCTGGATAACCAGCTGCTGCCGGATGCGCTGACCCTGCCGCTGCTCTGGCTCGGACTGCTCGCGAGCCTGACCGGCTGGGCCTCGAGCGCCCACGC
>Ga0302325_10001006_pt1 | contig 73982 bp, 70 predicted proteins | sample Palsa_T0_2_FD_201948 | JGI IMG/M metagenome (GOLD analysis project Ga0302325, IMG submission 201948) | Peat permafrost microbial communities from Stordalen Mire near Abisko, Sweden - Palsa_T0_2 | ecosystem: Environmental > Terrestrial > Soil > Palsa > Peat permafrost | place: Sweden: Abisko...
GCGTTCTGAGAGAACGCGGAACGCAGCGACCAGCGTGACGAGCCCGATCGGGACGTTGACGATGAACACCAGCCGCCAGCTCGATTTCACCAGCAGGCCGCCGATCGGCGGTCCGGCCGCCGCCGCGACGCCGCCGACCGCCGCCCACAGTCCGATCGCCGCCGCGCGGCGCTCGGGCGGGAACTCGGGCAGCAGCAGCCCGAGCGAGGTCGGCAGCATGAAGGCGGCGCCGACGGCCTGGACTGCGCGGGCCGCAATCAGTGCCGGGACTGTGGGGGCCAGCGCGCACGCCGCGGACGCCGCGACGAAGACCGCGAGTCCGCCGATGAAGCCGCGCCGCCGTCCGGCGCGGTCCGACCAGCGTCCCGCGGGGACCAGTAGGGCGGCGAACAGGATTGCGTAGGCGTTGAGGACCCAGGAGAGGTCGGCGAGGCTCGACCCCGAGAAGTCATGCGCGATCGCCGGGAAGGCGATGTTGACGATGAAGAGGTCGAGCGACGCGACGAAAACTCCAACCAGGACGACCAGTGTCACCTTCCAGGGTTGAGATATTCGCTGCACCGAACGGCCTCGCTACGCGCGCGCGAGTATCGGCTTGCCATCGGCGAGCGCCCGCCAGGCCCGCCCGATCTCTCGCATCAGCGGCGGGTACACGATCAGGTGCCGGAACGGCGCGATCGCGGCCATGTAGACGGTCCCGAGCGGTCCGTTGGGCTTCACGTAGACCGCCATCTGGCCGCGGTAGCCGCCGGATCCGTCCGGGACCCAGCCGATGTGCATGACCCCGTGAACTGTGCGGTTGACGACCTCCGCCGCCCATTCGTCGTCGAGCAGGTAGAGCGGCGTGAACGGGAGCGCGCGGAAGTCCGGGCCGGACGGTGCGTCGCGCAGATCGGGCGCCAACCGGCTGCGGAGCGTAGGCCGCTCCGAAGGGTCTGGATCGTCCCAGCCGAGCACTTCTCCGACCTTCCACCGGACCGCCCAGAGCGTTCGGGCCGCGCGGGAGGGGCCACGCGACGGGTCGCCCGCGGCCATCAGCCGCACGAGCCGAGGGAAGTCGTCCGGACCGCCCGGCGTCGGAAGTGCCCACACATCCTCGAGCCGGAAGTCATGCGTGAGCTCGTGGATCCGCCAGGGCCGGGAGGTGTGTGCGGTGTTCGGGAGTCTCATTCAGCCTCCATCCATACAGTGATGTATGGATGGAGGTTAGGCATCGCCTGCGGCGTTGTCAATGCCGTGCCGGACGCGATACTGATACGTGATGGCCGCCCCGACGCGCACGCCCCGCAGCACCTGGATCGAGCAAGGGGTGAGAGCCCTAGCCGCCGGCGGTCCTGACGCCGTCAGGATCGAGCCGCTGGCGCAAGAGCTCGGCGTCACTCGGGGCGGCTTCTACTGGCACTTCGACGACCGGCGCGCGCTGCTCGAGGAGATGCTCGACACGTGGGAGCGGAGGAGCATCGACGAGGCGATCGAGCGGGTCGAGAGCGAGGGCGTGGACGACGCCAGGGCCAAGCTGCGGCGGCTGTTCGGGCTCGCCGGGTCCACCGGCGAGCTGCTGGCGATCGACCTCGCGATCCGAGACTGGTCCCGGCGCGAGCTGGCCGTCGCAGAGCGTCTTCGACGCGTCGACAACCGGCGAATGGATTACCTGCGCTCGCTGTTCGCCGCCTTCTGCCCCGACGAGGACGAAGTCGAAGTCCGATCGATGCTCGCGTTCTCGATCTGGATCGGCAACCACTTCATCGCCTCCGATCACGGCGCGCGCAGCCGCGCGGACGTCCTGCGGCTGGTGCTGAGGCGGCTCGAGGCGTAGGGTCGCGGCGCGGGGCTTACAGCTCGCGCCCAGCTGCGCTGACGAGCCGGGACAGGACGATCTGCGAGCGCGTGCGCTGCACGAGGCCGTCGCGCTGAAGCTGCATGATCAGGCGCTCGAGGCCGGCGTTGTCTTCGGTCCTGACGCGCGCGATCGCGTCGGCCTCGCCGGCGACGCTCCACGCCTCGACGACCTCGGGGTGTCGCTTGAGCGTGCGCGCCACCTGATCCAGGAGCGTTCCCGGCGCGAAGAACAGCTCGACGAGCGCCTCGGTCCGGTCGCCGAGCGCCGTGTGGTCGACCACGGCGGTGAAGCCCCGCAGCGAGCCGCCCTTGCGCAGGCGGTCGATGCGGCGCTTGACGGCCGGCGCGGACAGGGCGACGTGGTGCCCGACGTCGCCGTATGTGCGCCGGCCATCTTCGATCAGCAGCGCAAGAATCTGTCGATCAACTTGGTCCATACGGTGATCTATTGCACAGATTAGCGCTAAATCGGCATCGACAGGGCGTTTATCTCCAGATACCATTGATCTCGTGTGTGCGCTGAGCGAATTCCCGGGCACCTCGGGGTCGATCGTTGCCGGCACGGCGGTCCCCCGGCGCGCGCGAGTCCTGTTCGACGAGGCGCACAGCGAGGCGTGGACGATCCGCCCCGAGCTTGCGCGCTCGATGCAGCCGTCCCATCCCCTGGACTCCTCTTATGCTCTCGCCGCGGCGGCTCTCGCCGCGGGCGACTTCGCGGTAATCGCCAACGTCGGCGATCGCCTCACCGACGAACGCCTGCGAGACGTCGACGTGCTTGTCATCGCCCACCCGTCGGACCCCGCGTGGGAGCGCACGACCGGCGCCGGATCGCCGCGCTTCGCCGCCCCCGAGCGGCGAGCGATCGAGCGCTTCGTGCGCTCGGGCGGCGGGCTGATCGTGCTCGGCGAGACCGAGAACGAGAAGTACGGCAACAACCTCAACGAGCTGCTCGCCCCATACGGGCTGCGGCTCGAGAACGACACGGTCCAAGACTACGCGCGCCACCACGGCAGCGCCCCGAGCTGGGTGCTCGGGGAGCTCGAAGGAGGCGAGCGCGGCGCCGGCGGGGACCTGCTCGCGCGAGTCGGGGCAGCGTGCTTCTACCGTGCGACCACGATCGCGGCGCCCGCGCACGCGAGCGTGCCGGTGCGCACGGGTCCGACTGCCACGAGGCCTGGAGCGCCACTGATTGCGGCGGTGGAGCACGGTGACGGTCGCGTGGTTGTGCTCGCCGACTCCGACCTGTTCGGCGATGACTGCATTCGGGAGCTCGACCACGCCGAGCTGTGGCGGAACGCTGTGTACTGGGCCGGGGGTCACGCGTTCGAGTCGGCAGGGGAGCGCCGCTCGTCGGCGGCACTCGCCGACCCGGCCTGGGGGCGCTTACGCGATGCATGCGACGCGCTCGCGCTGCTGCAGTCCGACGATGGATCGGTCGCCGGCTCGGTCGTCGATCTCGACACGGCACGGCGCCACGTGGACGCGATCACGGCGTCGATTTCCCGTCTCGCCCCGCGGTTTCCGCATCAGTCGGCGTATCTCGACGCGGTGATCGCCGATCTCGAGGCGTGGTCGGAGTCGGGGTTCCTGCGCCCGGACTTCACGCGTGCGCTCGGGCAATTTCGCCCCGAGCGTTGTCGCGAGGACGGCATCGAGCATCTCGTAGTGTTCCCGATGTACAAGCAGAACGCTTCGCGGGCGACATGCTTCGAGGCGCTGATCGTCAGCGTTCCGTGGCCCGACTGGGTGGCCGGGCTCGAGCGTGGTCGCTACCAGAACCCGAAGTTCGTCCCCGTCGAGCTGGTCGACTACACGCGCGGCTACGGCAGCGAGTGCGCCGTCCTGTTCCCCGAGACGGTGGCGGTTCGCGATCGGCCCGTCAACAACTTCGGCGCGATCTTCTGCGACCGGGAGGCCGAGCGCTTCCGGCGCGTGGTCGGGGCCGCGGCTGAGCTGCTCGGCCTGAACCTTCCTCCCGACGCGGCGTGCCTGCTGCGCTCGCCGGCGCTGTCGCGCGACGCGTATGTGTTGTGGGATCTGATCCATGACCGCAACCACAGTCACGGCGAGCTTCCGTTCGATCCGTTCATGATCCGCCAGCGTGCGCCCTACTGGATGTACGCTCTGGAGGAGCTTCGCTGCGACCTGATCGCCTTCGGCGAGGCGGTGAAGCTCGAGCGCGAGGGGTTCGCGTTCGCGCGCCACGTGCAGTACGCGATCCTGTTCGATCGGCTGCTGCGCTTCCCGATCACCGGTCCGCGCGTACGCAATTACGACGGCCTCGGCGGGCAGCTCCTGTTCGCCCATCTGCACCGTCACGGCCACGTGCACTGGACGGACAATCGCCTCAGCATCGAGTGGGGCACCGTCGCGGACGGCGTGGCGGCGTTGCGCGCAGAGGTGCTCGCGCTCTACCGTGCCGGGATCGATCGCTCGAAGCTGACCCACTGGATCGCCGGGCACGACCTCGTCGCCGCGAGCGTGACGCCCGCCGCGGGGTCCCGCTGGGCGGCCGGCTCGCGCGGCTTCGACGAGACCGAGGATCCCCGCTCCTACATCGACCTGGTCCTCGAGGACGAGTTTCCGCTCTCGATCTTCTACTCCTCGCTCAAGGCCAAGCTCGGGGCAGCGGCCGCCGGCCGCCCGTCCCGGCTGGCGGCATGAGCCGCCCGTCCGGGCCGGCGGCATGAACGCCCGCGGATTCGCCTCAGACAACCAGGCGGGGATCCACCCGGACGTGCTCGAGGCGATCGGCGCGGCCAATCAGGGTCACGCCGCGGCGTACGGTCACGACGGTTGGACCGACCGCGTGCAGGCCCGTTTCCGCCACCACTTCGGGGAGGACGCACAGGCGTTCCCGGTGTTCAACGGGACGGGCGCCAACGTACTGGCGCTGCGCGCGGCCTGCCGCCCGTGGGAGGCGGCGATCTGCGCCGAGACCGCTCACCTGAACGTCGACGAGTGCGGTGCACCGGAGGCGATCGCCGGCGTCAAGCTCCTTCGCGTCGCGGGTATCGACGGCAAGCTGACGCCCGACCTCGTGACCGGCGCGGCGGTCCTGCGCCGGGGCGACGAGCACGCCGTGCAGCCCCGCGTCGTGTCGATCTCGCAAAGCACCGAGCTGGGAACCGTCTACAGCGTCGAGGAGGTCACCGCGCTGGCCGACGCCGCCCACGCCGCCGGGCTGGTGGTTCACATGGACGGCGCCCGGCTCTCGAACGCGGCTGCCGCGCTCGGGATGGGGTTGCGCGCAATCACGACCGACGCGGGGGTCGATGTCCTCTCCTTTGGCGGGACCAAGAACGGCCTGCTCGCCGCCGAGGCCGTGGTCTTCCTCTCGGCGGACCTCGGCGATGGCTTCCCCTACCTGCGCAAGCAGTCGCTCCAGCTCGCGTCGAAGATGCGCTTCCTGGCCGCGCAACTGGACGCACTGCTGACCGACGAGCTGTGGCTACGGCTCGCGTCCCATGCCAACGCGATGGCCGCTCGCCTGGCGGGTGCCGTGGGCGATCTCCCTGGGGTCACGATCACCCGGGCCGTGCAGGCGAACGCGGTCTTCGCAACGCTCCCGCCGCGGGCTGCCGCACGGCTCCAGGAGGACTTTCCCTTCTACATCTGGGACGAGCGTTCCGGCGAGGTGCGCTGGATGTGCGCCTGGGACACGACGCCGGAGGATGTGGATGCGTTCGCGGCGGCCGTGGCGGAGGTGGCGGCGAGCCGAGCCATGAGATGATCTGAACCAGGCATGTGTCGGCTGTTCGGGATGAGCGCTGGGGAGGAGGCCGTCAAGGCGACGTTCTGGCTGCTCGACGCGCCGGACAGCGTGCGCGCGCAAAGTCGTCGGAACCCTGACGGGACCGGCGTCGGCAACTTCGCCGAGGACGGCACGCCTCATATCGAGAAACAGCCGATTGCCGCGTTCGAGGATCGCCGGTTCGCCTCAGAGGCGCGCAGCATCTGGTCGCGTACCTTCGTAGCCCACGTCCGGCATGCAACGACCGGCGCGCTGACGCTCGCGAACACCCATCCGTTCTGCCAGCGCGGCAGGTTGTTCGCACACAACGGCGTGATCAACGACCTACCCAAGCTCGACCAGCACCTCGGCGAGGAACGAGCCCTGGTCATCGGGGAGAGCGACTCCGAACGCTATTTCGCCCTGATCACCGGCGAGATCGACCGCCACGACGGAAGCGTCGAAGCCGGCATCCGCGCCGCGGTCTCGTGGATCGTGCAAGAGCTGCCGATCGTCTCGATCAACTTCGTCCTCATCACCGCGACCGATCTGTGGGCGCTGCGCTACCCGGAGACCGACACTCTCTACGTGCTCGAGCGTCCGGCGGGTGGCGGCGCCCCGGGCAGCGGCCCCGCGCTCGACGGGACCAGCAGCCTCGGCACCCGCGTGCACTCCGAGCATGCGCGCGACCGTCCGGTCGTCGTCGTGGCCAGTGAGCGTTTGGACGAAGACCCCGGCTGGCGCGAGGTTCATAGCGGGGAGCTCGTCCACGTCGGCCCCTCGCTCGAGCTGGAAACAGCGCTCTTGGTCGACCGATAGCCCTAGCCCACGCGCTCGGAACCCGCCGTGTAGTCGGGTACACTACGTGTCACTACATGGCTCGCTCAGCGACCCCGAAGCCATTCTCAATCCGGATGAGTGAGCGCACGCTCACGCGGCTGGACGCGGGAGCCCGACGCCGCGGCGAGGCCAAGGCTCGGACCGCGGAGCGTCTGATCGACGAGGGTCTGCGAATGGAGGACCATCCCGGGATTGTCTTCCGCGATGGCCCCGCGGGCCGCCGCGCGGCGCTTGCCGGCGGGCCCGATGTGTGGGAGGTGGTTGAGACGCTGAGGGGGACAGGGCTGAGTGGCGAGGAGGCGATCGCGGCCACTGCTGAATGGGGCAGCCTCGCGCTCGCACACGTACGACGTGCTGCGAGCTACTACGGCGAGTTTCCCGACGAGGTGGACGCGCAGATTGCCCTAAACCGCGATGAGGCCGAGCGTCGGCGCTCGGCCTGGGAGCGAGCGCGGGAAGCGCTCGGTTGAGGCTCCTCGTAGACGAGATGTATCCAGCCGCGATCGCGGCGCAGCTACGCCGTCGCGGCCGCGATGCCGTAGCCGTGACGGAGCACTCCGAGCTGCGCTCGCTGTCTGACCCGGACCTGTTCACGTATGCGCAGGAGGCGCGGCGAGCGCTCCTGACCGAGAACATTGCCGACTTCGCCGTCATTGCCGACGCGGCCGATGAGCGTGCGCTCGCGCACTACGGCCTGATCTTCGTGGATCCCGCAAAGTACCCGCGTGGCAGCGCACGCACGATCGGTCAACTGGTGAATGGGCTCGAAGCGTTCCTCGCCGAGCGTGCCGCTGATGACCCGACGAGCCTGCGCCATTGGCTGTGAGATCCGCTCAGTGAGGCGCTGCTGATCTGATTTGGTGATAATCCGCACATTGTCGAGACCTCGGAGGGTCGATGAGACTGGATGTAGGGCGCGCTGCGCGACGGATCGCCATCGTTTGCGGGGCTCTGGTGCTGTGTGCGCTACCGGCTGCCGTCGCGGCGCGTCCCCTGCCTGGCGCCCCCCGCTGTGAGATCTTCCCGCCCGACAACCCCTGGAACCAGCGTGTCGACCGCCTGCCGGTGGCAGCAGACTCGGCGGCGCTGATCGCCGGCATCGGGTTGGACGCTCCTGTTCACCCCGACTTCGGCTCGGGCCTCTATGACGGTGAGCCGATCGGGATCCCGTTCGCCGTTGTGTCGGGTCGCACCCGCCGCGTTCCGGTCAGCTTCGACTACGCCTCCGAGTCCGACGGGCACCGCTACCCGCTCCCGCCGAACGTCCCGATCGAGGGCGGCTCTCACTCGACCGGCGACCGGCACGTCATCGTCGTCGACCGCGACACCTGCATCGACTACGAGCTCTACGCCGCGTATCCGCACGACGGGGGCAAGCGCTGGCACGCCGGCTCCGGCGCGATCTTCAACCTGCGCTCGAACCACCTGCGGCCCGCCGGCTGGACCTCAGCGGACGCGGCGGGTTTACCGATCCTCCCCGGCCTCGCGCGCTACGACGAGGTGGCGCACGGCGCGATCGACCACGCGCTCCGCTTCACCGCGCCGTGCACCGCGAAGGCGTACGTGTACCCGGCGCGGCACTACGCGCCGACGTGCTCAGGGCAGTCGCCGCTGCCGCCGATGGGCCTGCGCGTTCGCCTCAAGGCGAACGTCAGCGTCTCGGGCCTTCCGTATCAGGCGCGCGTCGTCGCGCAGGCACTCAAGCGCTACGGCATGATCCTCGCCGACAACGGCTCGCCCTGGTACATCTCGGGCGCTCCGAACTCGAAGTGGAACAACGACGCGCTGCACCTGCTGAATCGGCTGACCGGCCGCGACTTCGAGGTCGTCGATACGGCTTCGCTGCCGCACCCCGGGGCGTGAACCGGCGCTCAGACAAGCTCTCGGCGGATTACGGGAAGTAGTGGACCGCCTCGAACCGCCAGGTTTCGTCCAGCCAGCCGGGCACGAACTCGTCGAGTGCTCGCTCGAGCTCGGTGTCGGCCTGATCGTCGACGACCCACCACGAGACCACGGCGTCGGTGCCCGGCGGAGACGCGGTGTCGGGTGGGTCGATGTAGACGCAGCCGAGCAGCGCTGTCTCCTGCTCGTTGAGGATCGCGTAGTTGAACGTCTCGTGGGAGGCGATCTCGGCCTCGTGACGAGCCAGGTCAGCCTTATCGGCCTGATAGCTCATGGTGGGCGCGGGCCAGCCCCAAGCGTCGCCGTATTTCGCCCACAGTCGCGTACGCGAACCCATCACCGCCGGGTAGTCGATGTCGACGTCGGCCTCACGAATCGGGCGCAGATGGTGGCCCGTCGGAAGATCGACGCGATCGGGATGGACGAACCCTTCACGAAACCAGGCCATGGCGCTCAGCTTACGTGTTATCGCCCGAGCTTTGGCGCAGCTCAGGACGCCGACGCCTCCGTCGAAGCTCACCCCTGGGAAGACGAAGTCGCGCGTGATCTCTTGGAAGCCGAGTCGTTGGTGCAGGCGGAGCGATCGCTGGTTGTGGGCGTTGGTGAAGTACGAGGCCTCGGTGGCCCGGTCGCCGATCCAGCTCAGGCGAGCCTGCGTCAGCGCGGCACCGATCCCCTGGCCGCGACTGGCCGGATTGACGATGAGTCCGACGAGGTAGTAGCCGTCCGGCGCGACATTCTCGGGTGCGTCGCGCGGCGCGCGGAACCGATGCACCCTGCCGTAGCCGACGATCGTATCCGCCTCGGCGACCAGCAAGGCTCGGTCCGGTTCGATCAGGTCCTCGCGCAGCCGTGCCTCCCAGTTCGTCCGCGGGACGCCGGTGTGGAGCATGACCAGCTCGGCGACTGCAGCGATATCGGCCGGTGTCGCCCGCCGGATCAGAGGTGTCGATCGACCCATGTGGCTCTGCTCGGCGTCAGACTGTAGGCGCTGCGTGGACCAGGTACCCGACCCGAGACGATCAGACGCGTCGAGAGTGCTGCTGCGCTCGCTGACTTCGGCCGATCGCGATCCGTTCATTGCTGCGATGCGAGCGAGCCGCAAGCTTCACCAGCCGTGGATCATGGCACCGACCACGACCGCGGCATTCGACCAGCGGCTGGGTCGGGCTGAAGACGACCGGTTCGAGCCGATGCTCGCCTGCCGGCGTGAGGATGGCGCGATCGTGGGCTTCTTCGACGTCAGCGAGATTGTCCGGGGGCTGTTTCAGAGCGCATACCTTGGCTACGGCGCCGTCGCGGCATTCGCGGCATTCGCGGGGCGCGGATACATGACCGAGGGAATGCAGCTCGTGCTGACGCGGGCTTTCACAGAACTGCGCCTCCACCGCCTCGAGGCCAACATTCAGCCGGGCAACAGCGCCTCGATCGCGCTGGTTCGCCGGTCTGGGTTCGTCCGTGAAGGCCTCTCGGAGCGGTACCTGAAGATCGGCGGACGCTGGCGCGACCACGAGCGCTGGGCGATCCGGGCCGAACAATGGCATGAGCAGATCCGAGCCCGGTAGTCCTCCGTGCGGTTATCGTTGCGGCGCGAACATGATGACTAGACATCAGATCAACCCCGCTCGGCGCCGGGCGGTTCGCCGCCGCCGAACGCTGGCCGGCGCCGGCTTCCTGCTCGCAGCGATCCTCGCGGCGCTGTTCGCCGGGTCGGTCACGTCGCTGGCGAGCGGCGGAGCGCAGACGACGCACATTACGATCCTGAGCAGGTTCGTCCATGCGAACGAGCCGGTGACCCTGGTCACGCCACCGGGTGGTGGGCGCGGGCGGCCGCTGCTGATCTTCCTGCACGGCCGCGGCGGCAACCAGAACTCGGAGCTGTCAGATCAGATGTTCAAAGCGCTCGACGCGCTCGGCGCGCGCGCGCCGGACATCGCCTTCCCATACGGCGGGAACCACTCCTACTGGCATAACCGCGCGAGCGGCGCATGGGCCACGTACGTGCTGCGCGAGGTCATCCCGACGGCGGTGCGGCGGCTACATGCCGATCCGGCAAGGCTCGCGATCGGTGGGATCTCGATGGGCGGGTTCGGCGCCTACAACATCGCCCGGCTCGCCCCCGGCAAGTTCTGCGCCGTCGGCGGGCACTCCGCGGCACTCTGGCCCGCGGCCGGCGACACCGCGCCCGGCGCGTTCGACGACGCCGCGGACTTCGCACGCAACGACGTGATCGCGATCGTGCATGCCAACCGGCACATCTACGGCCGGGCCCGACTGTGGCTCGATGGGGGCGACGAGGACCCGTTTCATGTCGCCGACGAGACGCTCGCCGCCGAGCTTGGGATCCACATGCACGTCTGGCCGGGAGGTCACGACAGTGCCTACTGGAATGCGCATTGGGGCGCCTACCTGGGTTTCTACGCGAACGCGCTCGCCAACTGCCAACCGGCTGATCAGACCGGCTGACCGCCGGACAGCGGCTGGGCTGTCGGTCAGCGCACCGCGATCTCGCCGCCCAGGGCGAAAGGGGGAACCAGCTTCAGGCGATCGCCGCTCCAAAACCGCCCGGGGTCATACCAGCTCGCGGGTCGATTGCCGGGGAGTAGGCCCATGTGCTGGTAGGTGGTGGCGACGAGTTCCGAGCAGTAGATCGTCTCCAGCGACGACGTGCGACGCAGACGGCCCTTGGCCCACTGCCTGATGAGTCCGAGCGTGGTGGGGAATGCTCGGCCATCGAAGCGGTTGATGATCTCCATCAGCCTGTCCTCATGGTGGCGCTCGATCGTGCCGTCGAGCTGGCGGACCCATGCGCGCTGGCCGTAGCGCTCGCCCCACGTTGCGGCGGCGTCAGAAAGGTGGTGAAGCTGAACACCTCTCTGCCGCTGTCCGGTCCATACGTCCGGAAGCGAGCGACCGAGCTCGGCGTGCCACAGGAGCGGGGGTAGGTCATCAATGGCGACGACCATGCCGACGTGATTGACGGGACTGTTGGTCACCGCACGGATCGCGAAGTCCGCCCCCGACCTGCCGCGAAAGAGCCAGATGTCGCCGGTCGAGGCGATCTCGACGGCCTCGTCGAGTGTCAGCGCCGGGCGAGTCACCCGAGCTAACCTACCCAGCCGATGCGGCCGCCATGGAAGATCATCGGCCTCGCCGGCCTGGCTGGTGTCACGGCCACCGGCGTCATTGTCGCGCGAAAGCGGCGCGCGAGCCGGGACTACGATCCCGACGAGCTACGCGAACGGCTGCGCCGCCGCCTGGTCGAAGCCTCCACGAACGATGAATCCGCAGCATGACGGGCGCATCAGTGCTCGCCGCGCAGCGTCGGTGGGAGCCCGAAGCGGGACAGCATGCCTGGGTCGAGAAACTGCGTGATCGCGGCGATCCGTTCGCCTTCGAGGGTTAGCACGACCAATCCGGTGGCGTGGGCAATCGGTGCGCGTACGTCGGTGCGGTAGCACGCGAACGCGGGTTGCGTGTTCGCGCGCGTGGGCACCAGCCGGTAGCGCTGGCCGCGGCGCCAGGTGGCGACCTCGCGCAGGAACGATGCGATCGCCAGTCGGCCCTGGTATTCGAGCGTAACGGGCGGCATCGTGAGCCACGCATCCTCGGTGAGGAGCGCGACGACGCCGTTGATGTCGTCGGCCTGGAACGCGTCTGCGAAGCGTCGCACGAGCTCGCGCTCACCGGCTGAGTTTGGAACCGGCGAGCGGTCGCGGTCGGCGGGTGGCAGGAGCTGTTCGAGCGTCGCTCGGGCGCGCCCCAGTGCGCCCTTGACCGAGTCCACGCTGCTACCGATCACGTCTGCGACCTCCGCGGCGTGGAAGCCGAGCACGTCGCGAAGCACGAGCGCTGCGCGTTGTCGGGGTGGGAGGTGCTGGAGCGCGGCGATGAACGCCAGCTCGACTGTCTCCCTGGTCTCGTAGCGCGCGTCGGGCCCGGGCGAAGCGTCGATGATGCCCTCCAGCAGAACGTCTGGGTAGGGCTGGACCCAGGTAGGCTCGCCGACGCGGGTCGGTTCGGGCGCTTCGAACGGCAGGTCCAGCGACGGTGGTGGTCGGCGCCCGGCATCCCGTAGCGCGTTCAGGCAGCGATTGGTCGCGATCCGGTACAGCCAAGCACGCAGCGACGACCGCTCCTCGAAACGCTCAAGGCCACGCCAGGCCCCCAGCAGCGTCTCCTGTAGCACGTCCTCAGCGTCCTGCATCGAACCGAGGATCCGATAGCAGTGAACCTGGAGCTCGCGCCGGTAGGGGTCGGTGAGCTCGCGAAACGCCTCCTCGTCGCCCTCAGCTGCACGCATCAGCAGTCGCTCACGCATCACGCAATTCTCGCATCGCCCGTTCGTTTCGCCGCCATCACAACTAATGACCCCAGAGCGGCCGAAAAGAGCCGATCGACCCCTTCTCGCCCGAACTGGTGTCTCAACAGACGACAACGACAAGCTCGTTGCCTCGAAACCATCGCCGGCGCGGAGCCGGCAGAAGGGGAGAACCGAAATGGGAAAGATCGTGGTGAGCGAGTTCGTCTCGCTCGACGGAGTGATCGAGGACCCGGCCGGTAACGAAGGCTTCAGGCTCGGCGGCTGGGTCGGCGAGGTAAAAGACAGCTACAAGCTCAAGCTCGACGAGGCGCTGGGCACCGCGGCCCTGCTGCTGGGTCGGCGGAGCTACGAGTTCTTCGCCGCGCTGTGGCCATCCCGGAGTGGCGAGTTGGCGGACAGGTTGAACAGCTTGCCCAAGTACGTCGTGTCCTCGACCCTCGAAGATCCCGAATGGAACAACTCGACGGTACTAAGCGGCGACGTGGTGGACGAGGTCTCGAAGCTGAAGCAGGAGCTAGACGGGGAAATCGTCGTCTACGCCAGCTTCCAACTCTTGCGCACGCTGCTGGAGCACGACCTCGTCGACGAGCTGCGGCTGATGATCTACCCGGTCGTGCTCGGGGCCGGCGAGCGCCTCTTCGGCGAGACCAGCGACAAGAAACCGATGCGCCTCGCCGGCAGCCAGACCCTCGGTGACGGCGTCGTATTCCTCACCTACGAGCCCGTCCGAGACGCCTAGCGAGCGCCGGACGGCGCCGGCGTTCCGAAAAGCTCGCGCTCTCTGCCGGGTGGCGATCGAGGTTGGCGAGAGCCTGTGATGCCGAGCGTCAGCTCCGCGACCGGGCGTAGAGCTTCGTGGGACCAGGCGTACAGCCAGGCCGCGTCCGCGATCTCGTCGTCCTGGTCGCCGCCGCTGGGACGCGTCGACTGTGGCGATGGGCGCACGCCGGGGCGCTTGAGCACGGACCGCATGGAATCGGGGCGCTCCCGGCTCATGTCGTGACGCGGCCGCTCGCGACAGGTCGCGTCCCCGAGCGCTGGGACGCGCCGTCGGCGCCCGATCTAGTGGGCAACTCCGCATTGACCTCGGCTGGCTGCGACTCGAGCACTTCGGCGTCCGCCGTCGCCCACGTCAGGCGCTCGAGCAGCTGGGCCGCGTAGTGCACACTGTCGAAATGCTCGGCGACGATGCGCTCACTGAGCGTCCACCGGCGCGGTTCGCCGTCAGCGTGGACGGCGTGTACGGTGATTCTGGCCATCTGCATTTCCTTTCGATGATCGAAGGTGGGCTGAGGCCTCCCGGTGACAGAGTCCGGCCAACGGGAGGCACGGCGCTCGGGCCGCCCGGCGAGCAGAGGCAGGCCGGGCGGGTCACAGCGCCCGCGCACGGCGCGAGCGGGCCGGCCGGCGGACGGGTAAAGACCACGGCCGGCCGACGCGCCGCACGCGCCGTTAGCGGTTCAGGTCAGACCGCGAGGGCGACAAACATCGGCGGTGCCGCGCGAACACGCCTGCCACGGCGGGCTCGCGGACCGGACGACGACGTCTGCACGATGCGGGTCTCACGACCAGGAAGATAGCGATTCAGGCCAATATGTCAAGTATCTTGATTGAGTTTGTAGTATGTACCTGACATGCGAGTCGCGGACCTACCGATGAGACGTCTTGTGGTGCCGCCGATGGCGGCGCTTGTTGCTGGGACGGTGTTCCTGTCCGCGACGGCGGCAGCGCAGCGCCGCCCTCACCACCACAGCCGGAGTTTCAACTGCAGCGTTCAGAACGCGGGCGGCGTACCGACTTCCGTGGCGCTCGGCGGCTGGTCCTACGACGTCAGCTTCAGGTGCCGGTTCGCGCTCAGGAGCTTCAAGGTGCGGACGAACAAGCGCCTCATGAGCGGGCTCGACAAGTTCGGGCTGAGGGTGCCATACGCCTATGCCGAGCTGAAGAATGGCCAGCAAGCCAACTTCACCTGCAAGGACGCCTCGACCAAGTCGGTCAGGTGCACCGTGTCCCCGGCGCTGCCCGCGCACATCGTGATCGTCGACGGGTTCGACTCGTCGACCAAGTGCAGGAACACGAAAAAGGGGCAGCTCAAGGCTACCCTGACGGTGAACGGCCGGACGACTCGGGTGTCCTTTGTCGGCAAGACGACCAGCGGGTCGCTAACGGGCGGCTGCGGCTGAGCCGACCGGACGGGTGCGGCGGTCCTCGATAGGCTGGCCGCTCTCCGATGTCGACTTGGCGCGTTGGCCGGAATCGGCGTAGCTGCTCGTCACAGACTGGCGGCTGGTCTCATATTGCTTTCAGATGGACGATGAGGAGCTCCTAGCAGCCACCGCCGCGGGGGACGCGAACGCGTTCGCAGTGTTCTATCGCCGGCATCTGGGGCTGGTGGTTGGCTTCGGGGTGCGCGCGACGGGTGATCGTGAGGCTGCCGCGGATCTCTCAGCGTTCGGTCCCAATGTCCAGTACTCCGTGTTCCCGCTCTCCTCGGGTGGCTCGCGCCGGCGCCGAGCGAACACGCTTGGATCGCCACCGGCCGACCGCCAGGCGGTCTGGGCCAGCGTCGTCCCCGACGGCGTCGCGTCAGTCTCCTGGACGTTCGACTGCGGGGGACTGCCGCAACGCTTCGGCGGGTGCGCCGGTCTGCGCTCGCGGACGTTCACGCTGCCCTCCGTCGACAACGTCGCGGCGCTGCAAGTCCCCAGCCGGTGGAACTGCACCGGGTGCTCGTCCCCGGATCAGGTGACCTGGCGCTCGGCCGATGGCCGGGTTGTGGCGTCCTTTAGCGGCCGAACGGGCAATCTGGCGGCGCCACCGTTCGTGAAAGGCGGGCGCGGACCGCGGATCCTCCGGGTCCTGCACCCGTCCGCGGTCGGAAACGCGCGGCTCGGGCAAGACTCGTCGACGGCCACCCACACGCTCGCGCAGCTGCTCGGGCCGCCGGCGGACGCGAACGTGCGCACGGGAGGCTGCGGCATCGATCACGAGTCCGTCTGGACCAGCCCGGCGGTCAGCGAGCCACTCACGATCTTCGAGCATGCCGGCCGGTTCGTTGGCTACCGGTACGGCGCGCCGGTCAACGAGATCGGACTGCAGCCCGGCCCCGGAGCGGTGCTTGCCACGCGCGGAGGTCTGACGCTCGACGATACGGTCAAGGTCGCCAGACGGATCTATGGGACGGCCTTCACGACATACGCGTCCGATGGCGACGGCAGCTGGCGTACGATCAGCGACGGCGGCACGCTCGGCGGCTCAGTGCTCCCCACCACCTACCCGCTCCGCGTCGTGACCGGCCGTAACCCGATAGCGACAATCCACGTCGGCGACACAGGCTGCCCGCCGGCTGGTTCTTAGGGTCCGCGACCAACGACTCCGCGCCCGGGTGTAGAGCCTGGAAGCGCAGCCCCGACGGACTCTCCGGCGTAATGGGCTCGGAACGTTCGCATGGTGGCGGCGGGAACTTGGGAGGCCCTCCCCGGCCGGGTGGTTCTGCGGAGAAGCGCCGGAGCGTCCCCCCAGGCTAAGCTATGGATCTTGGGTCGCGCCCGCCGGTATATTCCGGTTCGGGTCGCAGATCGGGACAGGCGAGAGGAAATGGCATCGAGGGCGAGACACGCGAAGCGTCCGTGTAGGTCGGTGAGTGTGCGTCTGGCGTCGTTCGGTCTGGCGCTGGCAGTGATCGTGCCGCTCTCGGCGGCGCTGCCGGCCGCGCCAGCGGCCGCCGCGACGTTCTCGAATCCGAGCAGCATCGCCTTGAATGATCCAGATAGCCAGTCTCATTTCTTGAATGGCCAGCAGGTTCAGAACGCGACTGCGACCCCGTTTCCATCGACGATCTCGGTGTCGGGGATGTCGGGGACGATCAGCAGCATGTCTCTGGTGCTCAACAATGTGACGTACCAGTATTCGGACGATATTGATGTGCTGCTCGTCGGTCCAGGCGGCCAGACTCTGATCCCGATCGCGGCGATCGGTCCGAATGGGGGGCCGAGCTCGAGCTATGGCGCGAACGATTCGACGTTGACGGTGAGCGACAGCGGCACGCTGCCATCGGCGACGACGTCGTGGGGTTCGAGCCCGGATTTCCGGCCAGTCAACTATGGGCAGGTGCCGAACGGGACGATTTCGGGCGAGAACGGTTTCAACGAGTACTGGTGGGCGCCTGCGCCTGCTCCTCCGTACGGGGATCCTGGCCAGACCGGGGCGGCTACGTTCGCGTCGCGGTTCGGCGGGACGAACCCGAACGGGACTTGGAGCCTGTACGTGATCACGACGTCGGGGGGCGACGGCACGGGTCAGATCGCCGGCGGCTGGAGCCTGAACATCACGACGGCGAGCGCGGCGGCGACGACGACGAGCCTGGCGTCGAGCAACAATCCGTCGTTCACGTCCGCGCCGGGGAACTTGGTGACGTTGACCGCGACGGTGTCGAGCACGAGCACGGTCAGCGAGGGGACCGTCGACTTCACCGACGGCGGGACGACGATCTCGGGGTGCGGCGCGCAGCCGGTGAGCTCGGGTCAGGCGGTGTGCACGAACACCACCTTCACGACCGAGGGCAACCATTCGCTCGAGGCCCAGTACAACGGCACGTTGAACTTCGGGCCGAGCAACGGGAGTCTGACGCAGCAGGTCAACGACCATACGACCGTTACCGGCAACAGCTACTGCAATACCGGCCCGGTCGCGCTGAACGACCCCGCGGTCAGCGTCGCGGATGCGTCGCCGTACCCGTCTCGCGTGTTCGTCTCGGGCCTCAGTGGCGCGCTCAGCGATCTCACGGTAACGTTGAATGGAGCTACCTACAACGAGTCCCAGGACATCGACGCGCTGCTCGTGGGGCCGGCAGGGCAGAGCTTCATCCTTGCTGCCGCCGCGGGACCAAACTCGGGCGGCGGGATCTCGAACGTGACGTTGACGCTCGCCGATTCGGCTTCCAGCACGATCGCGTCCGGTTCTGTGTGGGGGGCGGCGAACAGCAGCGTGACGTCAAGGCCGTTCAACTACGGCGGGCTGAACGAGACCTGGGCGGCCCCGGCGCCCGCTGGCCCATACGGGAATCCCGGCCCGAGCAGCGGGGGAACCGCGACGCTCGGGTCCACGTTCGACGGGACGAACCCGAACGGGACCTGGAGCCTGTATGTCATCACGACCGCGGCCGGCGACGGGGTGGGTCAGCTCGCCGGCGGCTGGTGCGCGAACATCTCGAGCGCCAACGTCGCGTCGACGACGACGGCGGTGAGCTCGAACAACAACCCGTCGTTCACCGCCGCGCCGGGGAACTCGGTGACCTTCACGGCGACGGTGAGCAGCACGAGCACGGTCAGCGAGGGGACGGTCAACTTCACCGCCGGTGGGACGACCATCCCCGACTGCGGCGCCCAGCTGGTGTCCGCCGGTCAGGCGACGTGCACGACCACGTTCGCGACCGAGGGCGACCAATCGATCGAGGCGCTGTACGGCGGCGACGCGAACTTCGGCGCGAGCGACGCGACCCTAACCCAGGACGTCAACGACCATACGACGGTCACCGGCATCGACTACTGCAACACCGGGACGATCGCGCTCAACAACCCACCGAGCACCGAGACGGGCGCGTCGCCCTACCCGTCTGAGGTCTTCGTCTCGGGCGTGGCGGGCACCTTGACACACTTGGCCGTATCGCTGAATGGAGTGAGCTACAGCGAGTCCCAGGACATCGACGCCCTGCTCGTCGGGCCCGGCGGCCAGAGCTTCATCCTCGTCGCCGCCGCCGGTCCGAACTCCGGCGGTGCGCTCGACAATGTCACGCTCACGCTCGACGACGCCGCGTCCAGCACCCTGGCTTCCGGTTCCGCGTGGGGAGCGGCCAACGCGAGCGTGACCTCGAAGCCGGTCAACTACGGAGGGGTGAACGAGTTCTGGCCGTCGCCCGCGCCCGCCGGTCCGTACGGCAATCCCGGTCCGAGCGGCGGCGGGACGGCCACGCTCGGCGGTACGTTTGACGGGACGAGCCCGAACGGGATCTGGAGCCTGTACGTGATCACCACGGCGGCCGGCGACGGCACCGGCCAGCTTGCCGGCGGCTGGTGCCTAGACGCGACGGCGCCGGCGAGCGTGTCCGTCTCGGTGGCGCCGGACGCGTCGAACGACGGGAACTACACGGTCACGGCGGAGGCGCTGGACGGGTCGGGCAATCTGATCACGTCCTACGACGATCCCTCGCCGTCGTGGTCGGATGCGGACGGCGAGCTCGGGTCTCAGACGCCTGCTGGGTTCGTGAACGGGGTCAGCGTCACGACCGGGGTGTCGCTGCCCACCCCGTCGAAGTCGGACACGATCACGGTCACGACGGACCAGGTGAGCGGTACGAGTGCGTCGTTCGCGGTCGACGGGCCGCTGGCGCAGTTCGCGATCAGCATCAAGGGCCCAGTGACCGCGGGGCAGCCATTCACGGTGAACTTCTACGCCAAGGACTCGGTCGGGAACCTCTTGCGCGGCTACACCGGTACCCCGACGTGGTCGGACACGAGCGGTCAGCTCACCGGTAGCCCGGCGGCGTTCTCGGGTGGGATCAGCACGAACACGGTCACGCTCGCGGATCCGGTCAGGATCGACAAGATCGTCGTCACGGACGGGTTGGTCACGAACACGAGCGGCGCGTTCAACGTGCTCGGGCCGCTGGCGCGATACAGGATCCTCCCGACCTGCCCGTGCACGACCGGCGAGCCGTTCACCGTGAAGATCTACGCCGAGGATTCCCTCGGGGATGAGATCACCAACTATGCCGGCGCGCCCACGTGGTCAGACACCAGTGGACAGCTCACGGGTAGCCCGGCCGCGTTCAGCGGCGGCCTGAGCACCAATCAGGTGACGCTCAGTGGTCCGGTTCATGGCGATCAGATCGTGGCGACCGACGGCGCTGTCAGCAGCCACAGCAACTCGTTCAGCGTGTTCGGACCGCTCGCGAAGTACGTGATCGGCGTGATCCGACCGGTCACCGCCGGCCAGCAGTTCACCGTGACGATCACCGCCGAGGATTCCAACGGGGTCAAGATCACCAACTACGCCGGCACCCCGACCTGGAGTGACAGCGGCGGACAGCTCACCGGTAGCCCGGCTGCCTTCTCGGACGGGGTCAGCACCAACCAGGTCACGCTGAGCAATCCGTCGCACGCGGATCGGATCACCGTCACGGACGGTACGGTCACGGACACAGGCGGCGCGTTCAATGTGCTCGGACCGTTGGCGAGATTCGAGATCCTGACCACCGGCCCGTACACGGCGGGGCAGCCGTTCACGGTGAAGATCTACGCCCAGGACGGCCTCGGCGACACGATCACCGGCTACGCCGGCACCCCGACCTGGAGCGACAGCAGCGGCCAGCTGACCGGCAGCCCGGCCGCGTTCACGAACGGGCTGAGCACGAACCAGGTCACGCTCGGCAGCGCGGTCAACAGCGATCAGATCACAGTCACGGATAGCACGATCAGCAGCCACAGCGCCTCGTTCAAGGTCCAGGGGGTAGCAGCGGGCTCGCCGCCGCGTCAACGTTCCGTGCCGGGACGACTCACGTCACGGTGAAGGCCGGGCGCCGGCGAACGATTTGAGCCGGAGACGCGGGCCTGGCACTCGTGCGCCTGGTCCGCGAGCTGCGCGACGAGGACGTGTCCCTCGTGATTCTCGGCGGTCTCATGCCCGAGGTCCTGGCACGCGACGACGTCCCAATCCCGGAGCACCTGGGCACGACGGATGTGGACGTGCTGCTCGTGATGCCGCCGATCCGGACGCTGACCTCGGTCGCGTCGAACGCGCGCTCGACCGCATCGGCTTTCGACCCGACGCCGACGCCGACGGATGGCGCTGGCGAGGACAGGTCGACGGCGCGCAGCCGTCGCGCTCGAGTTCCTCTGCGACCTGCCCGACCAACGCGAGCACGAGATCGTCCGGCCGCGAGGCTGTACGGAACTTGCTGCCGCGAACCTTCGCGGCACCGGCTACGTCGCCAGGACTTCTCCTGGGAACGGCTCTCGGGCAAGCTTGCGGAGGGGAAACGAGTAACAGTGCGAGTCCGGTTCGCTGGCTTGCGGCTCGGAGCCGCGGACCAGCTCGCGGACGCGCTCGAGGTCGTAGAGCAGCGCGAGCTTGCCCGGCGGGTCGTGCCACTCGCCGCGGTCATAGCGCTCGACCCATGCCGCCGCCGCAGCCAGCGCCACCGACCTGCGTTCCGCCCTCCCACCAGTCCTTGCACGGGCGGACCCGGTAGCGGTTGCCGAGCATGAGGACGTCTGACCACAGCTGCTGCCACCATCCGCCACCGCTGTCCGGGAACATGTCGGTGGGGGTCATCGGCCAGTGCCGTGCGAGCCGCCCGCGTCCTCATCGCTTACGGGAACACGCGAACCTTCTGGGCTCAAGAGGACGCGCCGGGTTGTATATCGCTAAGACTCGAACCTCAACCGGACTAATCGACTTTTGAGACCTCTCACCAAGTCACGGTGGAGGACCGGCGGTTGCGGACCGGCGGCTCGGTTGCTCACGGGTCAGCCTGCTTGCCGGGCGGGAGGAGCTCGGATAGGGTGACTTTGATGGGACGTGTTGGTGTGATTGTGGCGGGGTGGGGAGTGGTGCTCGCGAGCTTTGCCCTCCCGGCGGGGGCGCGTGCTGTCGTCCCGGCGCAGCGGTCCGGGGTGCGGGCGCCGTCCGTGCGCGCGGCGGCGGTTCTCCCGCGTGCGTGCCCGGCCCCGATCCCACTGCTGTGCGGGACCACTTCGCCGAGCCCCCCTGCGACCCCGTCCCCGATCCCGACGCCGACGCCGCCGGCGCCGGTATCGAACGCGGCCGGTGACGCCGCCACTGGCTATCTGCAGGATCCAGGGCGGACCGCCCACACCAGCGATGACGCGGTCGCGCCGCCGTTGGTCAAGGTCTGGACGCACCGCTTCGACAACCTGTTGACCTATCCGGTGATCGCGGGTGGCCGCGTGTTCGTCGGGGGTCGCCGCACTCGGCGCGAACCAGGCCTACGGTGGTCGCCTGTTCGCGCTGACTCTGGCTACCGGGCACACGCTGTGGCAGGTCGCGGTGCCGGGGACATACTTCAACGCGATGCCGGCCTACGACGGCGGGCGGGTGTTCGTGCTCGACCGGGACGGGGTCCTGCAGGCCCTCTCGGCGTCAACCGGCGCGCCGTTGTGGACCGCGCAGCCTGTCGAGGACCCCTCCCAGGGTGGCGGATATGATGACCCGCCCATCGCCACGGGCGGGACGGTGTACCTCGTGTCGGGCGGAGACAACGAGCTGAGCGCCGTCGATGAGGCGTCCGGGGCGGTCCGGTGGAACGTCCGCGTGAACGCGGAGTACGGCTCCTCGATCGCCGTCGACGCCGCGAATGTGTACGTCGACAGTTGCACCGCGGTGGCGGCGTACGCGCGGGCGACCGGGGCGCTGGTCTGGAGCCAGCCGTCGTCGTGTCCGCCCGGGGGGCCGTTCGGCGCGACCGTTTTCGGCGGCGAGCTCGCGGCCAATGACAGCGGCCGGTTCTTGCAGGCGGCGAGTGGAGGGCAGCTTGGGACGTTCCCCACCAGCCTCGAGCCGCCCGCCATCTTCGGCAACGCGCTGATCATCACGCGGGCCGCCGGTACCGGCGGACGGCTCGAATCCGTCGACGCGGGGACGGGAGCGCTTCGCGTACGTCGGCGAGTTTTATCCGCCGCGCCGTGCCGTCGGCCTCGCTGTCGACCCCGGAGTGATCTCTTACCACGCGCGACCGGTGCGATTGTCCGGCCGTCTCGGCGCAGCGTTCCGCGCCCGCGGGCCGACCGCGATCATCATCCAGCGCGCCGTTTATCCGCAGCGCCATTACCGCCGGTTCGCACGCGCGCGGTCGTTCCCCGACGGTGGGTTCGACCTCACAGAATGGCCCACGCGAAACAGCGTTTACCGCGTGATCCCCGACTACGACCACGCCCGGTCGCCTGGGGTCGAGGTCTTCGTCTACCCCCGCGCGCGATTCCACTTCGCCTACGACCAGGCCTCGGGGATGATCCGCGGCAAGGTCGGCCTCCGCTTCGATCCGGCCGTCCCCCTACGCGGCCACGCTGGCTTCATCTACCTCGACCGTGTACGCCAGAGGAAGCTCGTCGAGCTCGGGCGCGGGGTGATCACCGGCTCGCGCGGACGCGCAACGTTCACCACCAGCTTCGCGCCCGTCCGCCACCTCGGCCAGACCGACACCCTCCTCTGGTGCGTGCACGACATGACCGCGCTCGGAGCTGGATACCCCGACATCGTCAACGCCGACTGCGGCCGCACCGCGATCCACCTCCGGTAACACAACCGGCCCGGCCGCGCGACACCCGGTATCTCGCCTCGCCTCGCCTCGCCTCGCCTCGCCTGGCCTCGCCTCGCCTCGCCTCGCCTCGCCAGGACCAATATCGAACCTTTCGTGCAGATGCCGCAGCACGGAGCGTTCGAAACGGTCGCTCGTGAGTCGCTGGAGTGCGAGCCGGTCGGCGAGCGTCTTGAACTGCGTCTGGTAGTGGGCGAAGTCATCCCAGCCGTCGCGCGCCAGCACCTCCGAGGCGGCCGTATTGCCGAAAACGCCTGGCACGGTCTCCTCAAAGATGCCGTCGCTCGCCAGCGCGCGCAGGACGCGGTGCAGCGCGTCGGCGTCGATGCCCCGCTCGCGCGCGAGCTCGGCGCTGCTTCGCGGGCCCGCCGCGAGCGCCCGCGCCACACCCAGGTCGGCGGCGAGCCCCAGCGCGCGGGTAACCAGCGCACCCCGCAGCGCGTCCCAGATCACCCCCTCGGCGTTCATCCGCGAGCAGCGTGGACGGCGGCCGTCGCCTCGTCGAGCTCCATCCGCCGAAACGATAGGGCGCGATCCCCTCCCCGGCCTAATCCACAGCCTGACTGTGAACTGGGCGCCCTCGACGTCCGGCGGCAGCCCAGTCGGCCCTGCCGTTCGAACGCGAGCGTGATTGAGTCTTCGATCTGCGACGCTGGTCCGTGCTGTCGGCACAGTCGCCACTGATCCGCGGTCGATAGTTCACCGGAACCCCAATGCGATATGCGTGCACGAACTGTCGATTCAAGCCCGAGCCCAACGGTCGCCGTGTTCGCGCCACATCCGCTGCTGACTGTCACCTTGGAGCGCGAGGGTGCTGACCGCGACGCGGTCTACTTCGCCGCCGGCGGTCAGGGCGTTTGGGTCGCGCGCATGGCCGGCGAGCTTGGTGCCGTGCCGGCGCTGTGCTCCTTCATCGGCGGTGAGAGCGGAGGGCTGCTGCAGGGGCTGCTCGACCGTTTACCTGGCAAGCGATGCCTGGTGCCCACGGCGACCGCGAGTGGTTGCTACGTGACCGATCGGCGGTCGGGCAAGCTCGAGGTCCTGAGCACCGCACTGAGCGGCCCGCCCTCCCGCAGCGAACTGGACGATCTGTTCTCGCGGGCGTGCTCGGAAGCGATCGCGTGCGGCTGGCTGGTGGTCACCAACCCGCTACCTGCCGACGCGCTCCCGCTTGAGCTGTACCGTGACCTCGTCGCCGACGTCCGCGCCAACGGCTGCCGCACGCTGGTCGACCTCTCGACCCCGCGGGTAGAGCTCGCCCTCGAGTCGGAGCCTGACCTCGTGAAGCTCAACGACTGGGAGCTTGCGGAGATCGTGAAGGATTCGGTGTCCGGGTCGGCGTTGCGGCCCGCGGCCGAGGGCCTGCGCGACCGCGGCGCCCGGTCAGTGATCGTCACGCGCGGGGAGCAGCCGGCACTCGTGCTGCACGGCGAGGAGGCGTGGTGGCTCGAGCCACCGCGCTTCGAGCGCGGTTTCCGCGAAGGCTGCGGCGACGCGATGCTCGGCGCGATCGTCGCGGCCTGGTCGGCCGGCGCGAGCTTCGAGCAGTCGCTTCTCACCGGCGCTGGTGCCGGCGCGGCCAACTTCCTGCGCCACGGAATCGCCGGCGCGTCGCTCGAGCTGATCGAAGAGCTCGCCCAGCGCGTCAAGCTCTATCCAGTCGAGCCCGTCACCAGGGAGGGCTGAGCGACTCGGCACCGTCGAGGATCGCCCGCGGCGCCTCCTGCGCGATCCAGGCGATCTGCGCAGGTGAGCAGACCGCGCGCAGCTTCGCCACACCAGCTGCAAGCCGCACCGGCCGCCCCGCTCGCGACGAATGCGCGTCGCTTCCGAGCAAATGCATAAGGCCGGCGCTCGCATACTCCAGCACGAGGTCCCCGGCGGCTGCCCGGGCGACGAAGTCTGCCGTCCACTGGATCAATGCGCCACGCGCGGTTAGCGCACGCAGACGATCCTCGAAGTCCGCTGCGGCGTGGCGCTCGGGATGGGCGATGATTGCGTGTACGCCCCGAGCCCGCAGCCCGTCGACGAGCACGCAAAGATCATCGCCCAGAGGTCCCGGAGCCGGCTCAATCAGAACCCAACCGCCGCCGCCGAGCGACAGCTCGCGGAGCTCGCTGCCAGTGAGCCCCGCGGCTATCTCCTGAGCGATCTCGGCTCCTGGTGCGATCTGGACGTCGAGCTCACGACGCTCGAGCTCTCGCTGCAGCGCGGCGCGACGCGAGGGTAGCTCCGCGACCCGGACGAGGTGGTCGGGGCGGATATGCGGCGTCGCGCAAACGACCTCGATCCCGTCTTCGGCGGCCTGCGCAGCCATCGCCGCGCTGTCGTCGAGGTCGAGCGCACCGTCGTCGAGGGCCGGCAGGATGTGACAGTGGACGTCGATCACCGCTCACTCAGTTTGCTCGATAGCGCAGCAGCCGTGTCGAGCTTTAGCGGCGCGCGACTACGCACGAGATTCGAGATGCCTGGCTGCTGCTCGACGGCCGAGAGCTGTTCTTACCGTTCGGGGAGTTCGATGGTTCAAGCAAGCCATGAGCTGACTCCCTGAATACAAGTTTCGAGCCGAGTCCACGGCTGGGCGCTTGAGCTTACGCGGCGCGAGCGTGCGGGACCAACCGCAGCCGCTCGGGCAGGAACGGCAGCACCGCGCGCTTGACGTATTCGGCGCCCCCGGCGACGAGCGCCTGGCGGACAATCGCCGGCGGCATCGGCGAGAAGCCGTACTGGCGGCGGATCCCGGCGGGCAGCAGCGCGATGGTCACGAAGTTGACAGTCTCCACCAACGGTCGCGCCGTCCACGGCACCGGCGGCGCGAGCACGATCTTCGTTGCCCGCTCGCGAGCCCAATCGGTCACGAACAGCCGGTCGCCCTCGAGCATCCGCCGCCGGTAGGCGTCGAGGTCGTCGATCGTTGCCGGGAGGTCGGCGTCGCGGAGTCCGAACAGGCGTCCGACGACCTTGTAGTCCTCCCAGTACTCCGCCTCCTCTTCGCGCGACAGCGAGCGGACATACTTGCGGTACACCACCATGCCCGAATCGACGAGCGTGAACAGCACCCACAGCAGAAGCTCCGGATCGTCGGCTCGATACGGCGTGCCCGCCGCGTAGGGGCCGACCGTCTCGGGGAGGCGACCGCGGACTCGGCGGTGCATCGCGCGCACGCGGCGGGTGATCTCGTCGGCCTCGGCGCGCGAGCCGAAGCCGATCGTGCTGAGCGTCTTCGCGGTCCGCGCCAACCGGTCGTAGGGCTCATCGAGAGCGGTCGTGTGCGCGAGCAGGCCTGACACCGCGAGCGGGTGCGCAGCCTGCATCAGCAGCGCGCGTGGACCGGACAGCGCAATTGCGCGTTCGCGATGGATGCGGCGCAGCATCGAAGCGTCATCGAAGTATCCGCTCACGGCGATCCCGCCTGGATCGGCTGGGTCGTGATCGGTTCTCGCATCAGGTCAATGCTAGATGCCGTCCGAGTGCGGCTCGATGAACCGGCCGCTGTTGGCCTGCGTATAGCTGGCACCATGAGAATCGCGATCGTCGGCGCCGGCGTCTCCGGCCTTGTTGCTGCCCATCTGCTGCACCGTGACCATGATCTGTCGGTGTTCGAGGCGGCCGACTGGATCGGTGGCCACACGCACACGGTCCGGGTCGATGCTGCGGACGGGGCATACGATGTCGACACCGGCTTCATCGTCATGAACGACCGCAACTATCCGAACTTCGAGCGGCTTCTCGGCAAGCTCGGCGTCCCGACGCAGGCGAGCAACATGAGCTTCAGCGTCTCCGACGGGCGCAACTTCGAGTACAGCTCCACGTCGCTCGGTGGGCTGTTCGCGAACCCGCGCCACCTCGCCTCGCCGCGGTTCATGCGGATGCTGGCCGACGTCCGCCGGTTCCAGCGCGACGCCCGGGAGCTGCTCGCGAGCGATGGCGACGGGCCGTCCCTGCGCGATTACCTCGAGCAGCGCTCCTACTCGCGCGACTTCGTCGAGCGACTGATCGTCCCCCAGGCGTCCGCGGTCTGGTCTGCCGACCCGCGTCAGATGTGGAGCTTTCCCGCCCGCTTCCTCGCTCAGTTCTTCGAGAACCACGGCATGCTCGGCCTGGGTGGCCGGCCGCGGTGGCGCACGATCGTCGGCGGCTCGCACCGCTACGTCGAGCGGCTGATCGCGCCGTTCACCGAACGCATCCGGCTGTCGCAGCCTGTGACGGCGATCTCTCGGGTGGGTGACCATGTCGAGGTGAGCATCGGCAGGGGCCGGCCCCAGCGGTTCGATCGGGTGGTCATCGCGACGCACTCAGATCAGGCGCTCGAGATGCTCACGAATCCGAGTGATAACGAGCGCGAGATCCTCGGCGCGATTCCATACCAGCGCAACGAGGTGGTGCTGCATACCGATCGTGGCCTGTTGCCACGCCGCCGCCGCGCTTGGGCGAGCTGGAACTATCACCTCGACACCGACGGCGGCGCTTCGAGTGTCACCTACCACATGAATCGCCTGCAGAGCCTGAGCTCGCAGGAGGAACTGTGTGTCACGCTCAACCTGAGCGACCGGATCGAGCCCGCGCGCGTGCTCGGCCGCTGGAACTACGCCCATCCGGTGTACACCTCTGCCGGCATGGCCGCCCAGCGCCGGCGGGCCGAGATCGACGGAGTAGACCGGATCCACTACTGCGGCGCCTACTGGGGCTGGGGCTTCCACGAGGATGGCGTCGTGAGCGCAATGCGGACGTGCACGCCACTCGGGGGCCGGCTATGAGTGCCGCCAGCGCGATCTACGAGGGAGTCGTCGGTCATCGTCGCTCCGAGCCGCGGGAGCACGCGTTCCAGTATCGGGTGCGGATGATGTACCTGGACCTCGACGAGGTGCCGGAGCTGTTCGACGGGCATCCCCTGTGGTCGGCCAGGCGTCCGGCGCTGGGCTGGTTCCGCCGCTCGGACTACCTCGGTGACCCCGCCGTGCCGCTCGATCAGGCAGTCCGCGGGCTGGTCGCCGAGCGTACGGGCTACACGCCCGATGGCCCGGTCCGCGTGCTGACCAACGTCCGCTGCTTCGGCCATTGCTTCAACCCCGTCAGCTTCTACTACTGCTTCGATCGGGCAGGCGCGGAGGTGCAGGCGATCACCGCCGAGGTCACGAACACACCTTGGGGAGAGCGACACGCCTACGTCTCGCGAGATCTCACGAGCCGGCACGCCAAGCAGCTGCACGTATCGCCGTTCTTCGAGCTCGACTACGAGTACGAGCTACGGCTGAGTCCGCCAGGCGAGCGGCTCGAGGTCTCGATCGGCGCCGACCGCGACGGCCGGCGGGAGTTCGGGGCAACGCTCGCGCTCGAGCGCCGGCCCCTGACCGGAAGGGCGCTCACGTCGATGCTGTTCGGACATCCGCCGGTTTCGATGAAGGTCAGCGCTGCCATCTACACCCAGGCGCTCCGGCTCCGGCTCAAGGGCATCCCGGTGCAACCACATCCCCATCCCCGGGAGGTACCGCGATGAATCTTGCTCGCGCTGTCGGTGTTCGCCTCCTGCACCAGCTCCGTGGTGGTCAGCTGACCGTGGTCGAGCCCAGTGGGCAGACGCTGCGGTTCGGCGAGCCGTCGTCGCTCGCGACCACGGTGACGATCCGCGATCCGCGCGCCTGGCGGGAGTGGCTTCGCGGCAGCTACGGGATGGCGTCGTCCTACGCGGACGGGCTGTGGGAATGCGACGACCTCGTCGTGCTGACAAGAATCGCCGCCCGCAATGTCGCCGCGCTTGACCGTCTGCGCGCCCGCCTCGCGCCGATCAGGCTGCCGATCCAGCGCGTCACCCGGCGCGTCCATGCCCCGACGATCCGCCGCAGCCGCCGCCAGATCGCCGCCCATTACGACCTCGGCAACGACCTCTTCGCCACCTTCCTGGATGAGACGATGATGTACTCCGCGGCCTACTTTCCCTCGCCCGAGGCGACCCTGCTCGAGGCCTCGGTGGCCAAGCTCGACCGGGTCTGCACCAAGCTCGACCTCGGCCCCGACGACCACCTGCTCGAGATCGGGACCGGGTGGGGAGGACTCGCCGTCCACGCGGCTCGCAATTACGGCTGCCGGGTGACGACGACCACGATCTCTCGCGAGCAGTATGACCTCGCCGTCCAGCGCGTACGCGACGCGGGACTCCAACACCGCGTCACCGTCCTGCTCGAGGATTACCGCAACCTCACCGGCTCCTACGAAAAGCTCGTCTCGATCGAGATGATCGAGGCCGTCGGCTGGCGCTACTTCGACACCTACTTCCGCCGCTGCGGTCAGCTATTGAAGGCGAACGGGGCGATGCTGCTACAGGCGATCACGATCGATCACAGCGCGTACGAGGTGGAGAAAGAGGGCCGCAGCTTCATGAAGGACCTGATCTTCCCCGGCGGTTGCCTGCCATCGCTCGAGGTCATCGACCGTTGCGTTGCGCGCACGGGAGTGCTCCGCACCGTCGACGTCGAGGACATCACCCCGCACTACGTGCGCACGCTGCGATGCTGGCGCGAGCGGTTCGAGGCGGCGACCGCGCAGCTCGAGCAGCTCGGCTACGACAGCCGCTTCCGGCGCCTATGGCTGATGTACCTCTGCTACAGCGAGGGGGGCTTCGCAGAGCGGCGGATCCAGGACGTCCACGTATTGATCAGTAAGCCGGCCCGTGCGCTCAGGCGCAAGTCGGCCAGACCCCCGGACGCCGACTTCTTCGTCGGTGTGGGCCGGGCGGCCTGAGCAGCGCGGAGGCGCTAGTAGCGCGCGCTCGCCATCCGTGCGAGATGCGAGCGCCAGGCTCCCTCGGTGTGGACCAGTGCACGGCCGTGGAAGGCCTTGCTGAGGGCGGCGCGTGACCCCTCGGGGTGCAGCCGGCACGCGAGCTGGGCTGCCTGCTGCTCGCCCTCCTCACGTACCAGCAGGTCGATCACGGTTCCGCCGAGCAGCGGCGCGTCGCGTACGCCTGGTGGAAACGACGGCCTGCCGCCGTCGTGCAGACGCCGCGCGACCGCGGGCCTGGCATGCTCCGTCTGTCCGGCGAACCACCGGGCTGCCCCCTCCAGCAGCCACGCCCAGCGGAGCTCGAGGGCGATCCGTGCGGGCGTCAGCCGGCGGGGCAGATCGTGGTTGTTCTCGTGGATGACCCGCCGCGCATACAGAGCCGCCGGGGCCTTCGCGAGCATCTCTCGCGACCCTGGCACGTTCGACGCACGCGCCTTCAGAGCGGCCGGCGAGAGGACATGGAGCTCTCGGGCACCGGCCCACCCGGCGACGTAGCGGCGGGCCGCCGGATCGGTCGCGAGCCACGCCATCGGGAGCAACGGGTTGGTCAGCGAGACGGCGAGCGTCGAGGAGTGAAGAACCACCGTGAGCTCGCCCACGGTCTTCGGAAAGACGCGCTCGAGACGGTCGCGCGTCAGCTCGAGCGAGTGAAGAACGCGATCGGCGTCGTCGGCATCTGCCGATTCGTGCCGCGCCCGGAAGGACGCCGAGACAGACTCAACCCAGGCCATCTGGCGGTGATCTCTCCGCGCCGCCGATCGGCGGCGCGGAGGACCGGACGCTCAGGCCAGGACCGGCTGGCAGTCGGACGCGATCGCGGCGATCTCCTCGGAGGCACGCTCGAACTCGTCGTCGGACAGCACCGGCGTGCCCTCGAACGGCAGTTCTCGCGTAAGCTCCAGCCACGACCGGCAACCGCCATAGTCCTCTCGGACCTTGACCGTCACCGGACGCGGGATGCGATACGTCCGCAGCAGGACCACGTGCAGCGGGTGACGCCGCTTCCACGCCAGCCGCTTCTCCGCGTAATCGGTCGTCCAGACATAGAACGGCGACAGCGCATCGACGGCGCGGCGGTCGGTGATCGTGTAGTGAGCGGCGACCTCGGCCCAGGCGCGAATTCGCACGCGATCGGGCTGGGGGATCTCGCCGTCTCGATGCAGCGCGTGCGGCGGCGGCTCGCCGTCGCTCCACACGCCCTCTTCGAGCGCCCTGGTCAGCTCCGGCTGATGGGACTCCCGAACCAGATCTGCGCGCTGATGATCGAACGTGGGGTAGAGGAAGAAACGCTCGTATTCGAGTTTGAAGTGCTTCTCAGGCTCGCGAATACCGCCCTTACGAAGGGTGAGGAGCTGCTCGCCTTCGGCGAGTGCCCGTACGGTCACGGCCCATTCTTTGATAGCAATCGGCATTTATCAGGGGGGGGAGAGGAAGGGTTGACACCCGTGCGCGCAGCAAGTTCAGTCTCCGCAACGGGATCTGTGATTCTACGCGAGACTTGCAGAATCCCCAAATGTTCCCGCAAATTGGCCACTTATGACTACCTCGACTGAGGCTTCCGGGCGATGAGCGGCGCTCCGATCAGAACGGTCGGTCGCTACGACCTGCTCGAGGTGATCGGGCGCGGGGGCGCGGCTGTCGTCTACCTCGCCCACCAAGGCGACCTGCGCCGGCGTGTGGCGCTCAAGGAGCTCGCGCCGTTCCAAGCCGCTGCCGACCCTGATTTCGCGGGACGTTTCGCCGAGGAGTCCCGGGTCGCGGGGTCGCTCAGCCACCCGAACATTGTCACGGTGCACGAGTACTTCGAGCACGATGGCGTCCCGTACATCGCGATGGAGTATTTGTCTCAGGGGTCGCTGCGGCCCTATGTCAGAACGCTGACCTTGGCCCAGATCGCGGGCGTGCTGGAAGGCGTGCTCGCCGGCCTCGCCCACGGTCAGAGCCACTCGATCGTCCACCGCGACCTCAAGCCCGAGAACCTGCTGGTGACGGCCGATGGCCGGGTCAAGATCGCCGATTTCGGCGTCGCGCGGGCGTACGCCGACGCCGTCACGCGCCCGGTCGTGACCGCCGTCGGGACGACGATCGGTACGCCGGCGTACATGGCGCCCGAACAGGCGCTGGGTCGCGAGGTCGGGCCGACGGCGGATCTGTACTCGCTGGGGATCGTTGCGTGGGAACTGCTGATCGGCCGCGTCCCGTTCGAGGAGAAGGACACGCCGGTGGCGGTCCTCTACCGGCATGTCCACGAGCCGATACCCCCGGTCCGCTCGGTGGAGCCCGGCGTCGACGCGCGAATCGAGGCCTGGCTCGAGCGGATGCTCGCCAAGGACCCGGAAGACCGCTGGGACAGCGCGGAGGCGGCCTGGGAAGCGCTCGAGGATGTGGTGCTCGAGCTGCTGGGCCCGCGCTGGCGGCGGGACGCCCGGCTGCCGGTGGTCGAGACGGCCGTCGCCGGCCGCCCGCTGACGCCGGCGGTCTTCACCGAAGGTGGGATCGCGCCGGCGGAAGAGCTTTCTGAGGACGCGGAGGAGGGGGAGTTGCCGGCGGGCGGGGCGGCGGGTGCGTCGCCGGCGGGTGCTCCGGCGGCGGGTGCTCGGGCGGCGGGCGTTCCGGCGGCGGGCGCGTTGCCGGCGGGTGCTTCGGCGGCGGGTGCTTCGGCGGCGGGTGCTCCGGCGGCGGGCGCGTTGCCGGCGGCGGGTGCTCCGTCCGTGGGCGCGTTACCGGCGGTCGCTGCCCCGGCGTCAACGTCCGCGTCCGCGGGCGAGGGCCCCGCTGCGGCTCCGCGCGCCGGCGCGCCACCGCGCCGCGCCGCGCCCACCCTGGACGGCGTGCCGACCCCGGATCCGGCCCCGGCTGCTGCTTCGCCGATCCCGGCCCCGGGGGAGCGGCAGACCATTCACCGGGTCGCGCGCCGCCACGACCTCGAGGACCTCCCACCGGTCGTGTCGTCCAAGCCGCCGGTCAGCCGCGGCGTGGCGATCGCCGCCGTGCTCGCCACGATGGCGTTGGCGATCCTGATCGGCGTTCTGCTGGGGAGCGGAGGCCCGAGCCCTGCGCCGCCGAGAAAAACGACGCCGACCCTCTCGCAGGCAACTCAGGCCGCCGAGCTCGTCACGGTCCTCAAGCATCTAGCGGTCGCGACCCACAAGGACGTTCCGCGCCTCCGCGGCGCACCCACCGCCACCAAGCAGGCGTCAGCCGCGGCAGTCGTTCAGCACGCATATACGACCGGCGTCCGGGAGCTCGCGGCGCTTCCTGCCGTGACCAGGTACGCCCCTCAGGCGCAGCCGATCGACCGAGCCCTGGCGCGGCTGGCCGGGCTCTATGGGTCGCTCGCGGCGGCCGCGCATGCGCGCAGCAAGTCGCGATACGCGCGTGAAGCAGCACTGATCGTCGCCGCCGAGCGGATCCTCCGGGCCGAGACCCGGGCTCTGAGCTAAGGGTCCGCGACTCTAAACCACCCTGTGTGGTCGGGCCGTGACTTCGAGTCGCTGCTGCCAGCGCTTGCTGATGCCCCACAGGGTGGTGGCGCGGCTGTCGCTCACGCGGCGGCTCCTCGCCCTGGGACCGAGCGCAGACGACAGCCAGTACCGGGTTACGATTGGCCGTCTACACCCCATCCACCGTGATCAAGCCGTGCTGCCGACCCGCGATCGCGGCGATCGCGTCGTCGATCACGTTCGCCATCCCATGACCCCCGAACTCCGAGGCCGCGCTGCGTTCCGCCGGACTGTCCGGCGTTTCGCATCACGACCCCCAAGGTTTCTGGCGGTCCGCCCGCGACGGGGGCTAAACCGTCAGAGAAAAGCCGCAGGCGCGAGGGAAACACGTGACGCGCCCGTCACACCTCGCGCGTGCGACGCCACCACCCGCCCGCCGGCGCGCCCGGCCGGCGCGCCCGGCCGGCGCGCCCCACGCGAGCCGCTCGACCATCGGCTCGAGCGACTTGCGCGCCCCGTGCTCGATCAACCCCGCAGATACGTGCCGCCGTTGATCACCTGCACCAGCCGGTTCGCCGCCCCGCCAACACCGCCCCCGCGAACGTCTCCACCCGATCCGCCACCACCGACGGCGCATCAACCCGCTCGCTCACCGCGACCATCAGCCCTCCTCACCTCGGCTCGACGCCGTGGTGTGGTGAGGTTCACACCCGAGGGGCTGTTTTCGTCGCGGTGGTGGGCTGATACTGCTGATGGGTCGCGATCGGCGGTCCGGCTAAATCGGCGATCGGGGCTGTTGGCCCCCGAGGAGGAAGCATGAGCCTTATCAAGGTCACGTCGGAGGATCTAGAGAGCCTTTCGGTGAATGTGGCGTCGGGCTCTGAGAGCATTCAGAACCAGCTGTCGAAATTGCACAGCGACGTCGCGAGGGTGGTTGGGGCGGACTGGAGGGGTCTCGCCTCGGGTGCGTTCAACACCAAGTATGAGGAGTGGCATCGTTGCGCGGCGGGCTTGAAGGATGCGCTGGACGGGATCAGCCAGCTGCTCGCGCAGGCCGCGATCAAGTATCAGGAGACCGAGGACGGGATCCGCAGTATGTGGGCTGCCTGAGGGCAAGCGAAGCCGGAGCAACAAGCGACCAGTCTATGACTACCTTCACAGTCGACCCTTCAACCCTCGACGCCCTCGAGGCCACGATCTCGGGACTCTATGATGAGCTGTCGGGCATGCATTGCATAGCGCCCTCGTTCTCAGGCATGCTCGGCGGCAGTGACCTCGAGGGCGAAGTCAGCCACTTCCTGAGTGCTTGGCATAGCGGTGTCTCCCAGATCGAGGGTGACATGCAGAAGGTCGTCCAGGCGCTCGGGCAAGCGGCCCAGCGGTACGGACAGACCGAGACCTCCATCAGCGCCGCCTCCGCCTCCTGTGGCGGGTAGCCGCGTCGCCTGAGTAAGGCCCTCAGTTTCCCTACGGCCCCGCGTCTGGGCCCGTTGGCTCAGTGCCCGCGGATCTCGGGGATGAGAGGCTGCGCGGCGCGGGCGTTCTCGGGTGTGGTGAGGTTCACACCGGGGAGGCTTTTCTTGTTGGTCCGGTGGGCTGATACTGCTGGTGGGTCGCGAATGGCGGTCCGGCTAAATCGGCGATTGGGGCTGTTGGCCCCCGAGGAGGAAGCATGAGCGGATTCACCGTCACGTCGGAGGACGTCAAGGGCCTTTCCGGGCACGTGAGCACTGGCTCTCAGAGCATCCAGGAGCAGCTGTCGCGGCTGCAGAGCGAGGTTTCGAGCGTGGTTGGTGGGGAGTGGATGGGTGTCGCCTCGGGTGCATTCGAAGCGAAATACGAGGAGTGGAATCGCTCCGCGGCGGGCTTGAAGGATGCGCTGGACTCGATCAGCGTGATGCTCGCGCAGGCCGCCGGCAAGTATCAGGAGAACGAGGATGCGGTCCGCGGCTCGTGGGCCCACTGACGGCAAGCGGCGATCACGGTCCTGACGTGAAATGAGTGGGGATCCACGAGACGATTCGAGGGCCCAAGCCCTGCTGTCGGCGGACCCCGGGTTGGTCAACTCGCTGGTCATCATGTTCCAGGGCGTCGCGCAGCAGGCGCAGGACACGTCGGACGGGCTGCGCGGCGTCGAGGGCAAAGTGACCTGGACGGGTGGCGCCGCGGATGCTTTCGATGTCCGCGTCGGCAAGCTGCCTGGCGATCTCGGCAAGGTGACATCGTCCTATCAGGAGGCGGCCGACGCTCTGAACGGCTACGAGAGTCAGGTCAGCATCCTCAAGTCCGGGTTTCAGAACGTCGCGTCGCAGCTCGCGAGCGCCAACGCCCAGCTCGCCGGCTCGCAGGCGCAGCTTGCGAGCGCTCAGGCAACGCTGGCCTTGGCCAAAGCGACGAAGGAGATCGTGGCGCTGTCTCCGTTCTCGCCCTCGCCGTTCCCAGCCCCGATCCCGTCTGGCTCGCCGCTCATCACCGCGGTGAACGGGGCGAACGGCGCGGTGCAGAACGCCCAGGGTGACATCGCCACTCTGTCGAGTCTGGGCTTCAAGCTGCTCGACGAGTTCGACAACTCCCGGACCACCGCCAAAGGCAGGGTCGCGGGTGCAAGCAAGGTGCCTCCGCAGGCCAGCTTCTGGGACCGTGCCTGGCACGACATAGGGAACTGGGCGATCGACACAGGCCATTTCCTGGCCGCCGTCGGCAAGGGCATCTTCGACTCGGTCGGGGGGACAGTCGGCGCGTTCCAGAACTTCGTCAACCATCCGACCCTGGCCAACTTCGGCAAGCTCGCCAGTGACGTCGCGGTCGATGCCAGCATCGTCGTGCTGGCGGCGGCGGCGCCGGAAGCGTTCGGGCTCGTCGCCGCTGCGGAAGCCACCGCCGAGGCCACCGCGGAAGGCGCCGCGGAGGAGGGAGTCGGCTTCGCGGCGAGGCTCGCGGCGATGGGGGCGCCCGCCCAGGACGTGGCCACGGTCGCGGGATCGGCGAATGCTGACGCGGAGCTCTTGCAGGGTCACTTCGCGAATTACGGCGTCGACGCTGCCTTCGCGTACCTTCCGGGCGGCGACGACCTGTCCAGCGCCCTCGGCGTGGGCGAGAAAACGGTCGAGGAGACGGTGAGCAATGCGGGGGCCATGGAGACCTACCAGTTCTTCACCGACCATGGCTTCACACCGGGCGAGGCGATGTCGCTGATGACCGACGACGAAGTGCACTCGGTGCTCCACGACGTCACCAACCTGGATGACCGGGCCGAGGTCGCGAGCGCTACTCAGAACGCCACTCAGGCGGCGCAAAAGGCGGCGAAGAACGCGGCCCGCATCGGCGCGCCGGTAGCCTTTTCTGCCGATAGCATCAAGGACAAGCTGGGGGAGCGAACCCAGGAAAAGCTGGGCGAGCTGCTACACCCACCGACGACCCCGCCCAACGCCTGCACATGTCCCTGATCAAGGACCTCCGGATCGCGCGCGACCCCGAGCGCTACTGGCGCAGTCGCGGCTGGGGCCCAGAATGGCGCTTTCCGGTCCCGCGGCCCGCCGGCGAGGCGCTCGCGCTCTCGATCCGCATCCCCGTCGAGTGGGAGGCGATCGACGTCCTGAAGATGGCGCCCGACGTCGCACAGACTCCTCTGCCGCAGGCGATGGCAACGCTCGCGCGCGAAGTCGACGCTGCGGGCGTGATCACTGTGCTCGGAATCGCCCGTCCCGTCGCGCGCGAGGGGAAGCCCGACGCGCACCTGTTCGCGATCCTCACGTGCGCACTGACCGACGTCGCCGGACCGGCTCCGGACTCGATTCCGGGCGCCGAGGTGGAGCCGATCGAGTTGAACCATCCCAACGCCCCCTACCGCGGCGTGCGCGTGCGCCGGGTTCGGAGCGCGAACGTCTCCGGCAAGCCGCCGATGTCGTTCCTGACCGTGCAGTACCTGGTCCAGACAGGCCACGGTTGGCTCGCGACGACGTTCGCGACGCCGCAGCGCGACGTGTTCGAGCGGCTCGGGCCGCTGTTGGACAAGATTGCCGGCGCCACCTGGCTCGACCCGGCCTGACGGTCCTGAGCCAGCCACCGCCTCACGCCGGCTTCGAGGAGCGCTCGGCGACGGTCATCGGGTGCGCCACCTGGACGAGCTCGAACCCGCCGGCCTGGACCAGATAGCCGCAGCCCGGGCGCGCCGGCGGGGGTGGGCGCCGCGGCAGCGTCACCCCAAGCAGTGCGCCGTCGGTCTGGACGTCGGGCTGCAGCAGCAGCCCGGTCCTCGAGCGCCGCGCGGCCGCGCTCCAATGACCGAGCGAGCGGAGCCCGTCGGCGCGGCCGGCGACGATCGCGTACAGTCCTCCGGGCGCGTCGGCGAACAGGGCGGTCAGCGAGCGGGCCTCGTCCGGGACCATCTCGGCGTCGTCGAACAGGAGCAGATGCGCTCCGCCGCCGGCCCGGAGCTCCTCGACGAGCCCGGGCAGCTCCGTCGCGTCGGTGACGACGCGCTGGAGCTCGGTGCACTCCCGCAGCTTCGAGGGGCGCACTGCCACGCCGGTCAGCGTGAACTCGGGATACGCTCGCGCGACGAGCGCGGCGAGCAGCAGCAGGATGGTCGTCTTGCCCGAGCGCGGCGATCCGGCGACCAGCGCATGGTCGCCCTCGTAGAGCTCGAAGCCGACCGGCTCGAGTCGTTCGTCACCGATTCCGATCGGCACGAACCACGGCTCCCCGGCCTCACGGGCGGCGCCGATCACGGCGTCGAGCGGCACGCTCTGGGGCAGAACGCCGATCGGGGGCGGCCCCCCGGTCGCAGCAGCCGCCTCCTCTCCCGAGCTGCGGTTCGAGACCGCCACCGCGAGCGCGTCACGCGGGCGCGCCACCTGGATCGCCTGTCCGCTGCCCCCGACGACGGCTCGTCCCGGTGAGAAGCGGGGCACGTCGGATCGGTGGATGCCGAACTGGGCATAGTCGGGCAGGTCCGCGAGCCGGAACACAAGCCGCTGCTGGGCGAGTGAGGCGAGCGCGTTCGGTACGGCGCCGGCGCGTTCGGCGCTGATCGCCGTGTGGATGCCGACCTCCGGACCGTCGGCCCAGACGCGGGCGAGCGCCTCACGGGTCGCGTCGCCCGCGAGGTCGTCATGCTCGGAGGCGAAGCCGGTGTAGCCATCCAGCAGGAGCACTATCCGCGGCGCGCCCGCGCGTGAGGAGGCGTCGAGACGCCGTCGCGATTCGAGCTCCCCGCGTAGCCGCCGGAGCAGGCGCCGCTGGCGTTCGTGCTCGGGTGGGGCGATCACGGCGCCGACGTGCGGGAGCGCCGTCAGCGGCGCGAGCTCGCCGGCGCCGAAGTCCATCACGTAGAGGTGGGCGCGATCGGGGGACGTGGTGTCTGAAAGCGCGAGGGCGATCGTCGCCAGCGTCGTGGTCGTCCCGCTTCCGCCGAGCCCGAACAGCAGCAGATTGCCCGCGTCGAGGTTCCACCCGATCGGATACTGGGCCTGGGCGTCGGGATCATCGGCGAGAGCGAGCGGCACGACCAGACCGCGCTCGCCGGCGATCGGCCGCGGCGGGCCGAGCGCTACCAATTCCTCCAGCGGGATCTCAGGGGCGAGCGGCGCTAGCCACGGCCGGCGTGGAGCCGGGATGCCGAGCAAGTCGAAGGCGTCTCGCGCAGCCCCGACGAGGCGCTGCAGGTCCGAGCGCGCGGGCTGGGCCGTCCCCGCGACAGCGCCGTTCGTGGGAGCGAACTCGAACGTCCGCACCTCGACGGCGTGGGCAGGGCCGGCGGCCGTTGCCCCGGTCACCAACGCGGTCTGGATCGGAATCAGCTCCGAAGGTCCGAGCCTGACCTGTGCGCGTCCGGGCTGCGTGCGCGCGATCCGTGCCGCGGCGGGAGAGTCGATCACGTCGGTCGAGTCCTGCGGGGTCTGCACACGCAGGCAGATGCGGAGGTTGGCGTTGGCGCGAATGTTCTCGTTGACTGCGCCCGAGGGCCGCTGCGTGGCCAGGAGCAGATGCACGCCGAGGCTGCGACCGCGCTGGGCGATGCCGACCAGTGAAGCGACGAAATCCGGCAGCTCAGCGGCCAGCGTCGCGAACTCGTCGATGATCACGAGCAGGCGCGGGAGCGCGGGGGCGCTGAGCTGCTGGTAGGCGATCAGATCCCCGGCGCGGTACTCGCCGAGTACGCGCTCCCGGTAGCGAAGCTCGGCCTCGAGGCTGCGCAGCGCGCGTGCTCCGAGCTGCTCGTCGAGATCGGTGACCATGCCGACCGTGTGCGGCAGCTCGGCGCACTCGGCGAACGCGCTGCCTCCCTTGTAGTCGATCAGGACGAAGTTCAGTCGCGCCGGATCGTGGCTCGCGGCGAGCGCGGCCACCAGGCTTCGGAGCAGCTCGCTCTTGCCCGACCCGGTCGTCCCGGCGATCAGGCCGTGGGGTCCGTCGAGCACCAGATCGAGGCTGAACGGGCCGTCCTCGGCGAGCGCGAACGTGGCCTCGAGCGTCGGTCGCGGAGCGGCTTCGCCCCAGCGCCGCACCAGCGCCGCGGGCTCCGGCTCTCCGAGTCCGAGCAACGGCAGCAGCGAGACCTCGGACGGCAGCGATCCTCCCGAGAGCTGGAGGTCCGCGTCCTCGAACCGGGCAAGGCCGAGCGCGCACTCGCGCGCGGTCGTGATCGAGAGTCCGGCGACGAGCAGCGGGTCGACGCTCTCGCCGGCCTGCGGCCGGCGCAGGACCGCCTCGGCGGTGCCCTGTTCGAGCTCGAGCACGCTCGTGCAGATCGCGGGGAGCCGCTCACTCGAGCGAGCGATGACAACGCCCCTGACCATCTCGCCGCTACGGAGCAGCGCGCGCCCGACGGCCCCGCGCCCCTCGATCAGCGCGTCGCTGTCGAGCACCGCGAGCAGGCGCCGCGAGTCCGCGGCGTCGCGGTCCATCAGCTCGCCGGCGAGCTCGCTCACCGTCTCCGGGTCGCACGCGAGCAGGCGCGCGTCCCCGCCCCGCGACGGGTCGCGCGCATGCGGCAGCCACTTGGCGAAGTCCCATTCCTCGCTGCGCTCGGGCTCGGTGAGTACGGCGATCTGAAGGTCGGCCGGTCCGTGCAGGACAGCCGCCTGGCAGACGAGGCTGCGTGCCGTGGCGAGCGCCGCCGCCCGCGGTCCAACGATCCCCACCGCCCCACCCGAGGACAGGTCGATGAGGACCGGGGCCATGCGGAGACGCTCGCGTTCTGCGAGTACGGTCTCGGCCTCGTTCGAGGGCACGCGGCGCGGGTCGAGCGGCGGGCGGAGCTTGCGGTCGCCGAGACCGGCGCTCAGCTTCAGGAAGTCATCATGCTCGGGCCTACGCTCCCACAGCCGGGGGCTTGGCTCGGTGGCCCGGCGGACGATCTCGGCGGGGTCGGGGAGGGACCGCCGCAAGTGGGCGATCACCTCGGCGGCCCGCTCGCTCACGTCCGTGCTGAACCGCGCGAGCTGGTCGGCGTGGTCGCGGCGCGCGCCGCGGGTAGCCCGACCGGTCTGGCGGCGGCTCTCCCACCAGCTGCCGATCACCATCACCGGGCTGAGCACGCAGAAGAGCGCGAACAGGATCTGGTGGGTCAGGACGACCATCGCACCCCCGAGGATCAGCGGGGCGAACGCTGAAACCATGCTGAACCGCTGAGCGGTCTGCTCACGGACCTGCTCGGGTGGGCTGAGCGCCTCGTCGGGCCCGCTCACGCGGGAGCGGGGTGGTCTGTTGAAGGCGACCAGGCCGCCAGCGCCGGCCTGCCGCTGCGGGTCGATCTCGAGGCGGTCCTCGCTCGACGGGACGAGCGTGAAGGCGATGTCGCCGGCCTCGAACACGGTGCCCGGCGAGACCTCGGTCGGCTCCTTGATCCGGCGGCCCTCGACCCACGAGCCGTTGACCGATCCTAGGTCCGTGAGTGTCGCTCGCAGGCCACCGGGGCTCGGCTCGACGCGCAGGTGGCGGCGGGATACCCCGACGTCGGATACCGCCAGCTCACCGTCGTCATCGCGTCCGACGACCGTGCCGTCGGGTGCAAGCGGGATCCGCTGCCCACAGTCGAGGCCGGCGACCACATGCAGCTCGAGGGCCGTCGCCGCCGGCGCTTGCGCCACTGGGATCCCCGCGGCCAGACGCACCCGCGCACCCTCGTGCAGCCCGATCTCGTCGAGGGAGAGATCGGGATGACAGAAGCGCCCGTCCAGCACGACCCCGGTCGCGGTGCGCCCGTCGGGGAGCTCGTGCAGTCGCTCGTCGCGCAGCGCGTCGACGAGGTCGCCGACGGTGGCGTCGCTGCGCTCGACGAGCAACTCGACGTCGGCGGCTCCCCGCCCTGGATTGTCGAGGACGACATGCATCGACACTGGAAGCTAGTACCCTCGCCGCGTGCGTGCCGAGGAGCGTGCGGTGCTGGGGTCGGAAGCCAGCCCGAGCGAGTTGCAGCTTCTACTACGGGCGACGCGCAAAGGCGCGCCGTTCGTGTTCTTCCGCGACGGCGAGCGCGTGCTGCGGCTGGTCGGGCTCGAGGGCGAGCAGATGGCGATCGGACGGGCTCCCGGCAGCGAGCTCGAGATCGCGTGGGACCCGCGGGTCTCGGGCGTGCACGCGCACCTGGAGCAGCACGGCCGCCAGTGGGTGATCGAGGACGACGGGCTCTCCCGGAACGGCACCTTCGTCAACGGCGAGCGGCTACGCGGCCAGCGGACGCTGAGGGATGGCGACCTGGTGCAGGTCGGAGACACCGTCCTCGCGCTTCGCGACCCCCAGCCCGGTGAAGTGGCGGCCACGATCGCCGTCCACACGATCCCGGCGCCCCACGTCTCGGACGCACAGCGGAGGGTGCTGGTTGCGCTCTGCCGTCCGTTCCGCGACGCGGCGAGGTTCGCCACCCCGGCGACCAACCAGGAGATCGCCGACGAGTTGGTGCTGAGCATCGATGCGGTCAAGAGCCAGATGCGGGTTCTGTTCACGCGCTTCGGGGTCGAGGACCTGGCGCCGAACGAGAAGCGCACCCGCCTGGCGGAGCGGGCGCTGGCGGGCGGAGTAGTACGGGCCGAGGATCTCGAGTAGGGACTTCGGGCACCAGATGGCTGCTGCGGCTACGCTTGCACGCGCCAGAGTTCGCACGGCTCGGCGTGGTGCGCGCTGCGAACCGGCGGTCGGCGCGGTGCTAGCCGATAGACGTGGTGCCGGTCCCGCTGCCGCCGCCCCCGCTGTGGTGCCTGACGGGGGGCGGGGAGGAAACGACAGGAGGCTGCGTGTACGCCGGCGTGGATGGCGTGGTCACAACCGGGGCGACTGCGGCGGGCCGGGCATGATGCTTGATCCGCTTGGGGCGCGGGAGCTTGAGCGCGGCCGGCTGCCCGGTAAAGCTCGCCGCGACGCTGCGCGCGGCCGGGTCCGCGAACCTGCCCGGCTGAGTGTGCGTCACGGTGCGCTGCGGAGCGTTGTCCCCCGCGCCGGCGGCGAAGAACGCCGCCGCGAACGACGCCACCGCACACACGGCCATTGCCGCCCCGAGCCTCAGCATGGACAGATTCTACCCGGGGGCACGGCTGCGGTAACTTACGCGGGATCAGTTTGGCCGAGCCCGCCGATCAGACGCATGACGCGCGGCCGGACCGAATGTTGGTGCGGGAACGTTGGGCGCTGCTGTTACTCGCCGTAGGTACGGCTGCGTTTCTTCCCGAGGCGCTCAATCGCTTCGTCTTTCCGAAGCTCGCGGTGCTCGCGCTCGGCGTGGCGCTGGCGATGACCGTTCCAGCGCGGGGAAGGTTGTCCCGCGCCGCGACCACGATCCTTGCGCTTGGCTCGCTGGTGCTGCTTGCGTCGGCCGCCGCGGGCGCGGCACCGCTGGCACAGCTTCTCGGTCGGCCGCCGCGCTACGAGGGGCTGCTGGTCCTGCCGGTGTATATCGGCGCCGGAGTTGCCGCGGCGCGCCTGCTCGGGCCGGGACGCGCCCGGGGGTCCACCGCATGGTTTCTCGACTGCTTGGCGATCGCGGCGCTGGCGATCGCGATCGAGGCTGTGCTCGAGACCGCCGGCCTGAGGCCGCTACAGAGCGACGTCGCACGCCCCGGGTCGCTGCTCGGCAATGCCAGCGACGAGGGCGCATGGGCGGTGCTCGCGCTCGGGCCGCTGGCCTCCGTAGCATTGCGAGCCCGCGAACCGATCTACATCGCCGGAGCCGTCGGCGCGGCCGTCACCCTCGTCTGCTCGGCTTCGCGCGGAGCGCTCGCCGGAGCCCTCGCCGCCGCGGTGGTCCTCGGGCTGCTACTGCCGCGGGCCCGTCTGCGTCTGGTGCTCGCCGCGGCCCTCGCCGTCCTCGCCGCCGCGGTATTCCTGGTTCCGGCCACTCGCTCGCGTGTCACCGGGACCAGCCGATACGCGGGGCACACGACGACGGGCCGCGTGCTGCTGTGGGAGGAGACGCTGGATCTCCTCGGCTCTCATCCGGTGCTCGGCGTCGGACCGAGCGGCTACGTCGACGCGATTCCGGCTTACCATGACCGTCGCTACGAGGTTCAGGTCGGGCCGGCCACTCCGCCCGACAGCCCGCACAACTGGATCCTCCAGGCGGGCGCGGCCGGAGGGCTGCCGCTGGTGCTGCTGGCGCTGGCGCTCGCTGCGTTGACGATCCGGCGGGGCCTCGAAAGCGTAGGCCGGCAGCCGACGGGTGGCGAAGCGGCGGCTGTCGCAGGGATCCTCGCAGGACTCGCCGGCTACGGCGTCGCGCTGCTGTTCTTCTTCACCTCGCCCGGTACCGCGCCGCTCGCCGCGATCCTCGGTGGAGTGTTGCTCAGCGCTCCCGTCGCCGGCGTGACTCGACACGGACGGGCTGCGCGGATCGTGGCCTCCAGCGTGTTCGCGGCGCTCGCCTTGGTGCTCGCCGGCGCGGCGTTTGCCGAACTGCCTTTGCGCTCCGCGATCGAGGCCGCGGCGAGCGGTCGGCTCGCGACCGCCGATCGGGATTTCCGCCTGGCCCGGTTGCTACGCCCTTGGGACTCCGGCATCGACGCCGCCGCAGGGCATGCCTTTGCGGCATTGGCGCGCGACCGCGTGCCCGGAGCGGCGGCGAGTGGAGTGCCCTGGGAGGCTCGCGCACTCGCGGCGACCCCGGACTCGATCGAGGTGCTTGCGGACGCCGCAGAGATCGATCTCGCGACATCGCGCGTGCGCGAGGCTGCGAGGCTCCTCGCCGTCGCGCTGCGATATGACCCGAGCAACCCGGACCTGCATACGCAGGCGGCTCGTGTGGCGCTGGCTCTGCGCAAGCTGGGTGCGCCTACGCACCCTCGCCGTTGACACGCCGAGCGCTCGCTGTGATACTCAGGAATCAGGAGCTTTGTGCGCCGCCACACCGGCGGCCGGGCGATTTTTTCGAGGGGCTGACTTGCCGAAACCTATGGAAGGGGCCTGATGCGCGAGCCATTGATGGAGGGCAGTCCGCGGGGTGCGATCAGTGCCGACTGGCGCCCGCGGCATCATGCGCTGCCGAGCGCGCGCGTGTTCGTCGCTGGTGTGCTGGCGGCGGCGGTTGTTGTCCTCGCGGTCGCGTTTGTGGCGCGGAATGTCGCTTCGAGCTCAGGGTCTCGTGCTCCGCTTCAAGGCCGTGAGCTGTCACAGCACGGAGTCTGGGGGCTCCCGACGGCCGCTGCTCTGGCTGTGGCGCGCGGCCTCGGAGCCGACGATCGCGCGTTCTGGGTGCGCCCCGGAGCTCGTGGCCTCGTCGCGCGCGACCGGCCGGCCGGGATCGGTGCGCGCTTTACCCGCTCGGGCGTCGCCGTGAGGACCTCACACGGAACCGTAGGCATCTCGCTGGTGGCTGACGGCGCCGGCGGGGCTCTGCGCGCCGTCGCGAAGGCGGCGCCGGTCGCGCACGTCAACCGCGTCTTCTACCGGCGCGCCGGGCTGTCGGAGTGGTACGCGAACGGCCCACTTGGGCTGGAGCAGGGACTGACGATCGCGAGCGCACCGCTGGCGTCAAGCAGCACGTTGAGCTTCGCCTTTGCCCTGTCGGGCACGCTCAAGCCACAGATTCGTGCGGGCGCGCTCACATTCCGCGATCGGGCCGGTGGCGCGGCGCTCCGGTACAGCGATCTCGGCGCCACCGACGCCCGCGGTCGCGTTCTTCCCGCCAGGATGGTCCTTCGCGGCGGCAGGCTGATCCTCCGCGTCGGCGCCGCCGGCGCGCGCTACCCGATCAAGGTCGACCCGCTGCTGACGCCCGCTTCGGCGGATGGGACCACGTCGGGATTCGGTTACTCGGTCGCGTCAGCGGGCACCACCGTGGTCGTGGGGGCGCCGGCCGAGGGCACGAACATCAACGGCGAGGGAAACGGGGCGGCATACGTCTTCGTCGAGCCGCAGAGCGGCTGGCAGAATGCGACTCAGAACGCCGAGCTCACCGCGAGCGACGGCAAGGCGGGCGACCAGTTCGGGCAGAAGGTGGACCTGACGAACTCGTCGTTGGGCGCGACCGTGTTCGTGGGTGCTCCGTACCATAACTCCGACGACGGCGCGGTATACGTCTTCAGTGAGCCGTCGGGCGGCTGGGGGACCGGCACCGCGCTCCACCAGACTGCGGAGCTGACACCGGGCGCGAGCCTGGCCTCCGAGGTTGGGTTCGCGGTTGCCGCGACCGCGTCGCCGACCACCGGCCTCGGCACTGTGGTGATCGGCGCGCCGGCGGCTAACGCCGACGCGGGCGCCGCCGAGGTGTTCGTCGAGCCGTCGACCGGTTGGGCATCCAGCTCGACGCCGACAGCGAGCCTCGCCGCGACCGGCGCAACAGGCCTCGGAACCGCGGTCGGGATCACGACTTCGCCGACGACCGGCCTCGCCACGGTGGTCGCCGGCGCGCCCGCGACCAGCTCCTCCGCGGGCGCGCTCTACGTGTACGTGGAGCCGGCGGCCGGCTGGGCTGATGCGACGCTCACGAGCACGCTCACCGCGACGGGCGGCGGAACCTTCCCCAGCCTCGGCAGCTCGGTCGCGATCACGACGTCCTCCTCAGGCTCGACGACGGTGGTGGGAGGAGCGCCCTATGCCACGGTGTCCGGTATCGGTTATGCCGGCGCCGCCTACGTGTTCGTCTCGGGTTCGAGCGGCACGTGGACGCCGTCAGGCGCCGTGGCCGCCGAGCTGACCAGTTCCGCCCCCGCGCAAAGTGACCTTTTCGGGGGCAGCGTCGCGACCACCGGCACTGCCGTGTTCGTCGCTGATCGCGGTGTTCCCAACAGCAACGGGGTGGGCAGCATCGCCGGAGTCTGGGAGTTCGACGAGTCGGCGTTGGGATGGGGCGATGCGGCCCTGCCGGCGTCGCTGACCTACTCCGGTGACAGCAGCTACTCCGACGGGCTGCTGGCGGTAGAGGGAGATCCGACCACGTTCCTCGGCGAACCGGGCCTCGGCGACGTAAACGTGATCTGCCCGGGTGGCGGCGCGTGCCCGCCGATCACGGCGACGCCTCGCACACCGAAGCTGACCGCGACCTGCACGCCGGACGCAACCGGTGGCCCGTACCCGTGTGACGCGCAGGTCAGTGACGCGAGCGGCCAGCTGCCGGCCAAGACACCGACGGGGGCGGTGACGTTCAAGGCCAGCAGCGGCACGTTCACCGGCGTCTGCACCCTCGCGGCGGCGTCCGGCGGGGGCGCGAGTTGCGCGGCCACATACAAGCCTTCGTCGTCCAGCAGCCCGCGGGGGGCCACGGTATCCGTCACCGCGAGCTACGCCGGCGATCCCAACTTCGCCGCCGGCTCAGGCAGCTTCCAGCTCACGATCCCGAAGACCTGCAAGGTCCCGAAGGTCGAGGGCGACAAGCTGAGCAAAGCGAAGACGGCGATCCGTCGCGCCAACTGCAAGGCCGGCAAGGTCAGCAAAGGCAAGTCGCTGACTGCGCGCAAGGGACGCGTCGCCTCCACCAATCCCAAATCCGGCGCGATCAAGAAGACCGGCACCAAGGTGAAGATCGTGATCAGCACCGGGAAGCCGAATTGCAAGGTCCCGAAGCTCAAGGGCGACAAGCTGAGCAAAGCCAAGAAGGCGCTTCACGATACGAGCTGTAAGGTCGGCAAGATCACCAGGAGCAAGTCGTCGAAGGTGGCCAAGGGAAAGGTGATCTCGAGCAGCCCCAAGCCAGGCTCGAGCCACAAGCCCGGCACCAAAGTGACGCTCACGGTCAGCAGCGGCAAGCACTGATCACGGCGGAGACGCTACCCGCAACCGTGGTCGTGACTCAGAGCTTGATGCCGGCGAAGTCCTCGAGCGCCTCGATCAGCGCCGCGAAGTCGTCGTCGCCGTGGCCGCGGCCGTCGGCGGCAGTGAGGATCTCGCGTACGTAGGCGGCGGAGGGGAACGGGGCGCCGATGGCTTGACCTTCATCGAGGCAGAGCCGCACGTCCTTGAGCATGTGCGCAAGCCTGAACAGCGTGCTGTAGTCATGGTCGATCATCGGCCCGGCCTTCAGCTCGAGCATCGTCGAGCCGCCCGAGCCGGCCGCCATGACCTTGACCAGGGCGTCGAGGTCGACGCCGGCGCGCTTGGCCACCAGCAGCGCCTCGCCGACGACGGTGGCGTTGATGGCTGCGACCGAGTTGTTGATCAGCTTCACCATCTGGCCGTGGCCGAGCGGCCCGGCGTGAACGATCAGCGATCCCATCACTTCGAGCACCGGCCGAGCGCGCGCGAAGTCCTCGTCGGTGCCGCCGGCCATGATGGTCAGGGTGCCGGCCTCGGCCTTGGGCGAGGAGCCGGTGACGGGGGCGTCGAGGAGGTTGACGCCGTGGTGCTCGAGCACCTTGGCGATCGCCCGGGTCGTCGTCGGGCCGATCGTCGAGCAGTCGATGCACAGCAGGCCGGGGCGAGCGCGAGTAGCGACGCCGTCGGAGCCGAGGAGCACCTGCTGGACCTGGTCGCCGTCGACGACCATGGTGATGACGATGTCGCTGACCGCGGCGGCCTCGGCGGGGGTGTCGAAGACCGTTGCGCCGTGCTCGGTGGCGAACGCGTCAGCCTTCTCGTGAGTCCGGTTCCACACCGTGAGCTCGAATCCCGCCCGGCTCAGGTTGGCGGCCATGCGGGAGCCCATGATCCCGAGTCCGAGGAAGGCGATGCGATCTGGCACGGCAGGCATCATTACGGTTTCCCGTGGCCGCCGCCTCCGGGTGTCTCGATCCGCAGGCGCTGGCCGGGGCGAAGCTCGCCGACGACCTTGGCGGGGAGCTCGTCGCCATCGAGGAGGTTGCGTCCAGGTTTCCCGGGCGACCCGCCGGCGGCGCCGGCGGGGGCGTGTCGCCGGCGCTCGGTGATCAGTGAGTAGTGCAGCGGCGCGAGCGCCTCGAGCTCGCGGACCACGCCGTCGCCGCCTTTGTGCCTTCCCTCGCCGCCGGAGCCGCGCCGCAGCTCGTAGCGCGTGACCCGGAGCGGGAACTCGAGCTCGAGCGCCTCGACCGGGGTGTTCAGGGTGTTGCTCATCGCCACATGCACTCCGCTCGGCCCGTCGGCGTCGGGGCATGCGCCCTGGCCACCACCGATGGTCTCGTAGTAGGTCACCTCCTCGGAGCCGAGCGTGAGGTTGTTCATCGTCCCCTGACCGAGCGCCCGGCCGAACGCGCGCAGGACAACGTCGGCGATGCGAGAGGAGGTCTCGACGTTGCCGCCGACGACGGCGGCGGGCGGACGGGCGTTCAACAGGCAGCCCTCGGGCGCGCGCACGTGCACCGGGCGGTAGGCGCCGGCGCTCGCAGGGATGTCGGGATCAGTGAGCACGCGGACCGCGAAGTAGCAGGCGGATCTCGTGACCGCGAGGGGGCAGTTGAGGTTGCCGCCGTGCTGGGCGGCGCTGCCGCTGAAGTCGAGCGTCACGTTGTCGCCGCGAATCGTCGCCTCGAGCACGAGCTCGAGGTCCCCTTCAGCGGCTTCGAGTACGTCGCGTGCTGTTCGCGTCCCATCGCCGAGTGTGCGGATGCAGGCGCGGGTGCGCCGCTCGGCGTAATCGAGCACGGCGGCGAACGCTTCCTCGAGCGTGTCGCCGCCGGTGCGGTCGTGCAGCTCGGCCAGCCGGCTCGCGCCGGCTCGGCCCGCGGCGAGCTGGGCGCGCAGGTCGGCGCGGCGCTGGGCCGGCTGGCGCATCATCTCGCTGAGCTCGTCGATCGCGCGCTGGTCGAGGATGCGAGGGGCGATCACGACCCCCTCGTCCGCGAGCGTGTGGCTGTCGGCGGGCATCGAGCCCGGCGTCGGCCCGCCGACGTCGGCGTGGTGGGCGCGGCTGGCGGCGAACGCGATCAGACGACCGGCTCCGCCGGCGGCGCCCCCGGCTCGGCCGGCGGCGTGCCCGGCGGCGTGCCCGGCGGCGTGGCCGGCGAACACCGGCAGGATCACCGTGATGTCCGGTAGATGGGTGCCGCCGGCGAAGGGATCGTTGAGTATCCAGGCGCGGCCCGGCGCGTGGTCCTCGCCGAGCACCGCGGCCACCGCCGCCGGCATCGCGCCGAGGTGGACGGGGATGTGCTCGGCCTGCATGACCATCTCGCCGCTCGAATCGAACAGCGCCGTCGAGCAGTCGCGGCGCTCCTTGATGTTCGCCGAGTGAGCGGAGCGGATCAGCACGGCGCCCATCTCGTCGCAGATCGAGCGGAGCGCGCCGGTGAGGACCTGAAGGTCGACAGGGTCGATCATCGCTCGATCCTGATCGCGCCGGTGGAGTCGACCTCGCCGGACCAATCTGGTGGGACGAGCAGGGTTGCCTCGGGAAGCTCGACCACCGCCGGACCGGAGATTCGCGTGCCGGGCGGCGGGGCGCCGCGCCAGAGGCTCAGATCGCGGGATCGGCCGGCGAACCTCGCCCGGCGGGCGGGCTCCTCAGAGCAGGGCGGCCCATCGCCGGGGGCCGTCAGGTCGGGCTCGGCACCCGGGAGCGTGGCGGCGACGCGGACGGTCACGAGCTCGAGGTCTTGTGCCGGGTCGCGGTAGCCGTAGCGCTCCTCGTGCTCGGCCTCGAATGTCTCGCGCAGCTCATCCGGGGTGGGCTCGATCCCGGCTGGGATCGCCAGCTCGAATGCCTGACCGCGGTAGCGCAGCTCGAAGACGGCGCTGAGCTCGGCACCGGGCTCGCCGAGCGCGCCCCGCGCGGCGGCTCCCAGCTCCGAGACCGTCTCCCGGACGGCTTCGGCGCTCAGCGCGTCGCCGCTCAGCAGCACGGTGCGCTGGGCGTCGCGCCGGCGAGGCGCGACGATCAGCCCGAGTGCAGCGAGCACGCCTGACGCGCGCGGGCAGACGATCGTGCGGATGCCGAGCTCGTCGGCGATCGCCGCCGCGTGGAGCGGTCCGGCGCCGCCGAACGCGAGCAGCGCGTACCTGCGCGGATCGACGCCACGCTCGACGGTGATGACGCGGAGCGCCCGGACCATCTCTGCGTTGGTGACGCGGATGATCCCCTCGGCGCACGCGATCGGTTCGAGCCCGAGTTCGCCGGCCAACGCGCCCACCGTTGCCGCCGCCGCCTCCCGGTCGAGCGCGACGCCGCCCGCGAGCTCGTTCTCTGGGGACAGGTAACCGAGCAGCAGGTTCGCGTCGGTGACCGTCGGCTCGGTGCCTCCGCGCCCGTAGCATGCCGGTCCCGGATCGGCGCCCGCCGAGCGCGGACCGACCCGGAGCGCGCCGCCACCGTCGCGCCAGGCGATCGATCCGCCGCCGGCGCCGACCGTGTGCACGTCGAGCATCGGGAGCGCCAGCGGCCGGCCGGCGAGCACCCCTGAGCTCCGCTCCCGCACGGCGCCTCGATCCACAACGCAGACATCGGCCGAGGTGCCGCCCATGTCGAGACAGAGCACGTCGGGCGAGCCTGCGGCCTTAGCTGCGTAAGCGCCGCCGGCCGCGCCGGCGGCCGGCCCGGAAAGCACCATCCAGGAGGCGTGGCGGCCCGCCGCGGCGGCGGCGATCACGCCGCCGCCCGACTGCATCAGCGCGGGCTCCGGGAGCCCGGACTCGCCGGCGCGCTCGACGAGGCGGTGCAGGTATCGTCGCAGGAGCGGAGTCAGTGCAGCGTCGACCTCGGTCGTAGCCGCCCGCTCGTATTCGCGGAAGGTCCCGACGACCTCGTGTGACAGCGAGACGTGCGCTTCCGGGAGCGCCCGTGCGAGCGCCTCGCCGATCGCGCGCTCGTGCTCCGGATGACGGTAGGAGTGCAGCAGCACGACCGCGACGGCCTCCGGGGCGGACTGCGCGACCCGTCGGGCGAGCGCCTCGGCGCCGTCCTCGTCGAGCGGTCGCAGCGGACCATCCGGCGTCATCCGCTCGGGCGCCGCGAAGCGCAGCTCGTCTGGTACCAGCGGTGGCGGCCGCGTCGCGCAGAGCCGGTACAGGTCGGCCCGGTTCTGGCGGCCCAGCGCGACGATGTCGGTGAACCCCTCGGTGGCTACGAGCGCTGTGCGTGCGCCGCGTCCCTCGAGCAGGGCGTTGGTGACGACCGTCATCCCGTGGGCGAACACCTCGACCTCGCACGCGGCCCGTCCGGCGCGCTCGAGCGCCGCCTCCACGGCTGCGATCACTCCCTCGGACTGATCCTCCGGCGTCGTCGGAGACTTGGCGGTGACGATCCGGCCGTCGACCGCGAGCACCGCATCGGTGAAAGTGCCGCCGACGTCAACGCCCAAGAGCACCGCGCGGACGCTATCCGACCGACCACCGGCTTGGCTCCGAGACAGGGGAGGCTTTCAGCCCGTGGCGACGGCGCGCGCCGCAGCTAGCAGTTCGCGCGCCTCGCGCGCCGGCGCGCCGGCGGCGATGAGGAGGTTGAACGCGATGACCATCGGCACGACCGCCGCGACGCGCACGTCGACGGTCTCGGGCGGGATCTCGCCGGCGGCGGCGGCACGTCCGAGCGCGGCATGGACCCCGTCGCGCAGCTCCGCGCGGTAGCGCGTCGTGCGCGCCGCGATCGCTGGAGGCGCTTGACGGAACTCCGCGATCGAGTTGACCGCTAGGCAGCCACGCGGTGGCCTGATCCGTATCGTCGCGGTGAGCCGCTCCAGGAAGGCGTCTACGTCCGCGAGACCCTCGGAGCCGTTCCGCAGCGGACCGACCATCCGGTCGGCGATCCGGGTGTCGAGATAGCGGTCGAGGGCCGCCTCAAAGAGTGAGAGCTTCGAGCCGTAGGCGTTGTAGAGGCTTGAGCTCGAGAGGCCGGTGGCGGCGGACAGGTCCGGTACCGAGACGCCGGCGTACCCCGAGCGCCAGAACAGCTCCATCGCCGCACCGATGACCGTGTCGTCGTCGAACGCGCGCGGCCGGCCACGCGCCCGGCTCCTTAATTTTGAATTGACCATTGCAGAAAGGATCGCACTTCTGTAGTGTTCATTTCAGAATAGCTCAACGAGCGGAGATTGGTTCTGGCGCACGTGACGCTACTGATCGCAGCGATGCGTCCGGCGTCGCGACGTAACTGCTGCTCGTTCAACAAACGCGGGCGCCATGAACGGCCAGATGAGATGCACGGAACTTCTCGCGCTACGCCGGTCACGCCAGCGCAATGCACACCGCCACCGCCAACAGGAAGGGACTCCGCTGACAAATGCCAAGTATCTACGAAAAGAAGACCGCCGTCGTCAACGGACGCCGGATGAGGTACGTCGAGCAGGGCACCGGTGCTCCCATCGTCTTTCAGCACGGCAACCCGACATCCTCGTACCTCTGGCGCAACGTCATGCCCCATCTCGAGGGCCTGGGACGCCTCATCGCATGCGATCTCATCGGCATGGGCGAATCGGACAAGCTCGAACCGTCCGGACCGGATCGCTATAGCTATCGCGAGCACCGCGATTACCTTTTCGCTCTGTGGGAACAGCTCGGAATCGAGCACGATGTCATTCTCGTGCTGCATGACTGGGGTTCTGCGCTCGGGTTCGACTGGGCCAACCAACATCGCGATCGGGTTGCCGGAATCGCCTACATGGAGGCCTTCGTCACCCCCCTAACCTGGAACGACTACGACCCCCAACGCCGCGATGTCTTTGAGCGCCTGCGGTCACCTGCCGGCGAGAATCTAGTGTTAGAGCAAAACTCCTTCGTCGAAGTGCACATGCCCAACGGGATCTTGCGGACCCTGAGCGCCGAGGAAATGGCGACATACGTCAAACCATTCGCAACCCCAGGCGAAGATCGACGCCCCACCCTCAGTTGGGCCCGTCAACTCCCCATCGACGGAGACCCGCCAGATGTCGACGGCATCGTTCGTAACTACAGCCGCTGGCTGGCGCGATCAGAAGTGCCCAAGCTCTTCATCAACGCCGACCCCGGAGCTTTGCTCACTGGACGCCCACGAGAATTCTGCCGAACCTGGCCCCACCAAACCGAAATAACGGTCCCCGGCAAGCACTTCGTGCAGGAGGACAGCCCCGACCACATCGGCGAAGCAATCCGCCAGTTCGTCCAGAACAACCGTCTGCGAAACGCCTAAAGGCGAGAATACCCCGTCGCGCAGCGGCGGAGGTTCGAACACTCGCATTGCATGTGCGAGCGGAAGTTCTGTGGGCCCGTTTGAGGGTCGGCTAGCGCTCGTGGCTGAGCGGTCGATCGCCGATCCAGTAGCGCGGTCCTGGGCCGTGGGCGGCGGCACGGTCGTCGGGGTTGGCGAGGCGGCAGCGGTCGAGAGAGAGGCAGCCGCACCCGATGCAGTCGGTGAGGCCGATCTTCAGGCGCTGGAGCTCGGCGATCCGGGTGTCGATCCGGTCCGACCATTCTTTCGAGAGGCGCGACCAGTCGTGGCGCGTGGGTGCGTGGTTGGCGGGCAGCTTGGCCAGCTCGATGCCGATCTCCTCGAGTGTGACCCCGACTCGCTGGGCGTAGACGATGAACGCGATGCGACGCAGGACGGGCCTGGGGTAGCGGCGGTGGCCGGACCCGGCGCGCTCGGAGATGATGAGCCCGCGGTCCTCGTAGAAACGCAGCGCCGAGGCGGCCACCCCGCTGCGACGGGCGACCTCGCTGATCGGAAGAAGCTCGGGCATCAGACTTGACTTAAAGCTTACTTGAACTTGTAGCCTGTCTCTATTGGCCTGCTCCGACACCGCCGAGGAGATCTACCATGACCACCACCGACCCTCCCACCACCGGCCGCATCACCACCGGCCGTCTGACCGCCAGCGAACGCATCATCGCCGAGGTTACGTCCTGGCCGGGCGTCGTCGCCGGCCCAGGCCGACTCGACAAGTTCGCGTTCACGGTCGGCGGACAGGCGCTCGGCCACCTACACGGCGACGGCGCGGCGCACTTCACCTTCCCCAAGGCCATCTGGGCGCAGCTGCGCGCGGAGGGCCGGATCACCGAGCACCCGGTCTTCCCCGGCGAGCTAGGTCCGGGCGAGCGCCCCATTCACAGCGAAGCTGACGTCCGGGATGTGATCGCGCTGCTGCGGCTCAACTACGACCGCGCGACAGGGTGACCCAGTGCGCACGATCGAAGTCCCCCGCTTCGGCGGCCCGGAGGTCCTGGAGCTCCACGAGCGGCTCGAACCCGTTGCCGGCCTCGCCCAGGTCGTGGTCGACGTCGCGGCGATCCCACTGCTCTGGCTCGACACCGCCCTGCGCACGTGGTCGAGCAACTCGCCGCCGCCGATCAGCCCGTGCGCGCGGTCGCCCGCAACCCGGACCGCGCGGACCTGCCCGACGGCGTCGAGCTCGCAGCCCGCGACCTTCCGACGCCGCAACCCTCGCGCCGCACCTCCTGCGCGGCTCGTATCGCGCTGATCGCCGAGAGCATGCAACTTGGCGGCGCCTCGTCGGTGCCTCCAATGTCTTGGCGCACTGGAGGGCGGTTGGTGCCAGTCGACGAGCTCCGTCCGGTACCGTGCCGGAGTAGCCTGAGGTCTGTGGGTACATCCTGGGACGCGGGGACCTATGACCGCTCGAGCCAGCCACAGCAGGAGTGGGCCTCAGACGTGCTCGCGCGCCTCGACACCGTCGCGAGCGACGCCACGATCCTGGATACGCGCTATTCGTGCTGACTCTCCAACGCGATCAGATCTCGGCCATCACATGGTTCGCCGACAGCAGCGTCTTTCCGCAGTTCGGCCTGCCGCGAACGCTGCGATAGAACAGACCGGCGAACCGCCCGCCGACGAGCCCCACGAAAGTCGCGGCGGCGGATCAACGCCACCATCATCGACAGCTCCGGAGCGATCCAGCTTCCATTCTGCGTTGGTGTAAAAGCCAGGTCGTGCTTTCGCCCAGGCGGACGTGCTTGGCGTCGCTGACCACCCCGATGTCGGGCTCGCGCATCGCCGATTGCGGGGCGCTGGAGCGCGTCGCTCCGGGGCCGCCGATGCGTAGGCATTTCGTGGAATCTGCACGCGGCGCTGACGGGTGGTCGCCAGTCGGTGCGGAGGGGATGCGTCTTGAGTCTCGCCGGCCCCTTGCCGCCATTGCGCCTGTCAGCCGTCCGCCGACGGCACGCTGAATGCGGTCGGCGCTCCCGTCTGAGCGGCGACCGTCGAAACGCATGACCACCGGTGGCGCCGGAGTGCAGTCTTGATGCGCTTGCGCTGACCCTGGAGCAGAGTACGATTCATGTCATGCCGGTCAAGGACCACGGTCGGACGCTCGAATCCCTGCGCGAGATCGAATCGGCCGTCGCTGACGCTGTTCGCGAGGCTGAGAGCGCCCTGGAGCGCAAGCTCCAAGAGATCGTCGGGCCACTGCTTGAGGAAATCCGGCGCATGCGCGAGGTCATTGCGAGGTTTGAGATCTCCGAGGACGCTGTGATCGCATTTCTTCAAACGATCAGCGAACTGCTCGGAGGCAAGCCGCTCGCAATCAAAGATGCACGCCGCGCTGGCATGATCGCCGCAGCCGGAACGACTTGGCGCAACGAGCTTGGACCGATGCTCACAAGTGCCGACGTCAGGACGCTGCTCGGGGATGTCTCCCGGCAGCGGGTTGACGAATTGCTGCGCGGGCACCGTCTGATCGGCCCGCAGGACAGCGCCGGGCGCCGGCAGTTTCCGCTCTTCCAGTTCGAAGACGGACAGCCCACGGACGCTCTCGTGTCCGCGTTCTGGACTGTTGCTGACGGAGCACTGAGCGAGTGGACCGCGGCCTCGTGGTGCATCACGCCCGATGACGCGCTCGAAGGGATGTCACCTGTCGAGTGGGCTCGGGCCGGCAAGGACCCCGAGCACCTCTTTGCAGTCGCGCGTCACGACTCGGCCCGATTGGCGCGGTGACTTTGCCACGCGGGTTTCCGCTGGCGACACTCCGCGGAGACCAAGAGATCTCACGAATTCACCGTTCGGCGCGGGACCCGTGGTGGTTCTCCACCGACGGAAGTGGCCGTTTCGATCCTGTGGGTTCGGGCTCGGGTAGCTGCTACTTCGCCAAGGAGCCGATCGGCGCTTGGATCGAAGTCTTCCGCAAGCAGATCCTACTCGCAGACGACGAGGTGAACCAGCGGTCGCTCTACAGGCTGCGTCTCGGGCGCGATCTCAAACTCGCTGACATCACGTCGCGCCGCGCTCTTCAGTTCGGCGTGACGGCATCGCTCGGGGCCAATGAGGACTACACCACCAGCCACACGTTCGCAGCTGAAGCCCTTGCAAGCGGGTTCGACGGCATCCGTTACCCTCGTCCGGCACGACCCCGCTCAAAAGCTCTACGGATACGTACTCTTCGGCCAGCCAGGCAGCGGGGCCGCGACGTTCGCGTCGTCTGCCGCCGCCATCGACGATTCGATCCCAGACACTCTGGTCGACGAGGCCCGGCGTCTATTCGGCTACAGGGTGCTACCGACGCCATAACGCGGCGGGTCGTGCGGACAGAGGCTCAAGTGCCGCGCCGCCAAACCTCGCGGCCAGCCGGCTGACCCAACGCCGCCGATCGAGCGCGAGCTTCGATCGCTCTGCGGACGTGTTCATGAGCTCGGTCGTGATCGTCGCCGAAGGCTCCTATGTCAAGCAGATCGTGACGGGGACGCTATTGGGGTCGCATAGGAGGTGGTAGACGCGTCGGACGAGGTGGCGTTTGAGGCTGCGGATCGCTTCTCGGTTGGTCTTGTCGTTGCGGCGTTGTTTAGCGAGGTAGACGGCGGTCCGCGGGTCGCGACAGATCTTGGTGATCCCGAGCATGTGGAAGGCGTGGTTGAGCTGTCGGTTCCCGCCGGGGTCCAGGCGGTGGCGGGCAGTCCGTCCGGATGAGACCGGGATCGGTGCGCATCCGGAGATGCGCGCGAGTTGCGCGTCGCTGGTGAACCGGTGGATTCCGGCGATCTCACCGATCAGCTTCGCCGCGATCAACACACCGAGGCCCTTCTCCGCCAGCAGTTGCGGCGCGACCTGCTTCACGAGCTCGGCGAGCTGCTCATAGAGCTCGGTGATCGTGCGGGTCAGCTCGCGGACTCGGCTGATCATGTCGCGCGCGATCTGGACCTGTACGGTCCTCGTCGCTCGGCTGAGCCGGTGCGTGACCTTGGTCTGCCAGGCCGGGTGGATCAGTACGCGCCTGGGGATCGCCCACTCCGGCCAGAGATCGTGCAGCTGCCAGCGCAGCTCGTTGATCAACCTGGTCCGGGTGTCCACGAGCCGCTCGCGGTGCAGCGCGAGCTGCCGGATCTCGAGCTCGACGCGGGCAAGCCTTGCGGCCGGCAGCGTCTCGATGCCTTCCCGGAGCGCGGCGCGTGCGATCGCGAGCGCGTCGATCGGATCGGACTTCCGCGCTCCCGGACCCCCTGGCGGGCGTCGGCCATCAGCCGGGGCGGGAGCCGAATGACCGTCTCGGCACGGTCGATCAGGAACCGCTCCAGGCCGCCGGAGACGTGCCGGAGTCCTCAATCACCCACACCCGCTCTGGGTCGAGGTTGCGCCCCCACTCCAACCGCTGACCGAACCCCTCACGCCTCGCTGCGACCGTCCGCTGCGCGATCTGCACGCCGAGCGGGTCGACAGCGACCCCGGTGTGCGTCTGCTTGTGCGGATCGACTCCGATCGTCACCATCATGTCCGTCCCTTCCTCGAATGAACCCGATGAGGCGGACTCCCGGCGGACAGTTTTCAGTTGGGGCCCTGCCAGGCTCCTATCAGGTCACGCCGGACGTCCTTGACGGCTATTGGGCGACACCTTCGGCGAAAGTCAGCCAACCGGCGACCAAACCAGGGAGAGTGAGCCCGAAGCCGTCAGGGACAATCCACCACGCGCGCCAACAACGCAACGCCCTACCAGCTTCTCACTGAAAACCGGGTACCCCACCGACGCCACCCGGTCGGAGGCCACGCAGGCGGCGGTCCTGAGAGAGACGGTCGCCGCGGTGGAGGGCGTGGGCGCGGTCTACGGCGTCACCACCTCCAGTGGTTCTCGCTCCGCGACGCCAACACGGCCAGCGGCCAGCTCGAGAACGGCTACGGCTTGCTCCGCGACGACTACAGCCCCAAGCCCGCCTTCACCGCCTGCCAGCAGATCATCGCTGCCCAGGGCGTGTAAGGAGTATGCCCTCGAGGGCTTGCTGCGCTCGCTGGTGAGCAAGTGCCGCCTCCTCGGCGCGGTCGCGGGTAGAGGCGAGCGCATCCTCGGCATCCTGCAGCGAGCCGGCGGCGCGGTCGCGGCGCTCCTGCGCGGCTTGGAGCTCGCGGGCGGTGCGCTCCGCTAGGCGGCCGGCGGCGGTCTCGGCCTTGCGGGCGGATGAGAGCTGCGCGGCGCGATCGCGCTCGGCTTGGGCGGCTCGCTCGCGCTCCGCCTGCGTGTCGCGCTTTGCGTGCGTGTCGGGCTCGGCGTGCGTGTCGGGCTCGGCGCGCTTGGCGCCCCCGGCGCGCTCGCGCTTGGTGCGCGGGTTGGGACGCTCGGGTGCCGGCGCGGTCCGGGGTGGCGCGCTCACCGCCTCGCCGGCGCCGAACCCGACGCGCCGCAGCTCGCGCTCGAGGCACGCATCCTGCATCCGGGCGCGGGCGTCCTCGTCCAATGCCGCCGCGTGAAGGGTCTCTGCCACCCGCTCGAGCGTTGCCGGTGTCGGCTCGTGGCCGTCGGAGCTGAGGAGTCCTCGCGCCACCTCGGCCAGATCCCCGACCGCTGCGCGCTCGCGCTGAGTCGCCTCGCGCAAACCAGCCGCGTCGCCCACCCCGCCGACCAGATCTGCCTGGGCGCGCTGGAGCTTGTCCCCCGCCTCGAACAGCACTTCCACCGCGCGGCGCTGGGTCCTGATCAGCTGGTTGACCGTCCACGCGGCGACCGACGGCTTGCGCAGCGAGGCGACCCGCGCCGCCTCCTCGCGGTGCCCCTCGCCGCGCAGCGCCTTCGCCAGCGCACCGCGTTCGGCGACGAAGCTGCCGAGCGGTAGACCGTAGAGATCGCGCGGGTCGGTCACGACACAATCATCCTCCGCCCGGGCTCGCGAGGACCCGAGAGCGGTGCCGGAGCGCCGCGGGCAATAGCATGCTCCGGGTCGCGGCCGGACGAGGGCTGGGGCCCGGGCTCTAAGAGATGCATATCGACCCGTACATCGTCCTTGGAAGCGCCATCATCGGCCTGCTCGTGGGCATGACCGGGGCGGGCGGCGGCGCCCTGATGACGCCGATGCTGATCCTGCTCTTCGGGGTGACCCCGTCGACCGCGATCTCGAGCGATCTTGTCGCCGCTGTGGTGATGCGCCCGTTCGGCGCCGCTGTCCACCTGCGCGCGGGTACGGTAAACCTGCGCTTGGTCCGCTGGATGGTGTTGGGCTCCGTGCCTTGCGCCTTCCTCGGGGCCTACCTCCTGCATTTGCTGGGAAACGCGAAGGCGGCGGAGCACAACATCCAGGTGGCGCTCGGCGTGGCCCTGCTCGTCGGGGCGGCGGCGATGGTCATCCGCTTCGCCCTCGACCGCCGCGCCGGCCAGAATCGGACGGCCGTCGTGCACGACCTCGCCGTTCGCCCGTTGCGGACGGTTGCGATCGGGATGCTCGGCGGGATCATCGTCGGGATGACGTCCGTCGGCTCGGGGTCGCTGATGATCGTGCTCCTGCTCTTCGTCTACCCGACGATCGGCGCCAAGCAGCTCGTCGGGACCGACCTGACTCAAGCGGTCCCACTGACTCTCGCCGCCGCTCTCGGCGCGCTGGCCTTCGGACACGTCCAGCTGGCCGTGACGGCATCGCTGATCATCGGCAGCGTACCCGCCGTCCTCGTCGGGTCGCTGCTCTCCTCGACGGTCGCGGATCGCTACATCAGGCCCGCGATCGCGTTCGTGATCCTCGCCTCCGGTCTGAAGTACGTCGGGCTCGGGACGACCGAGCTGGGGTGGACGCTGTGCGCGGTTCTGCTTGCCGGCGCAGCGCTCTGGCTGGTCAGCGCCCGTCCCTGGCAGCAGCTCACCGACGCCGCCTCCGATCCATCGGGAACGCCTCCTTAGTCCTGAGCTCCATGGCTCGAATGGCCCGGCCGCGAGCGGTGCCCTATGTCGGCGATCCAGTTGCTGCGACGGACGCGTCACGTGTTTCCTCACGCCTGCGGCTTTTCGGGTGGTTTCGGCGTGCGCACGCCGTCGCGCTCGAGACTGGAGGGGTCGTGGTTGAAAGTATGGAAATAGTCCATAGAAGTGACCACGGGGCCGCCCGCGACCCCTCCGGCGATTCGAGGCAGCGCCGCCTACACCGCCTCTACGACGGGTGTGCACGCGGTCGGGCACCGGCCGGTCTCTCCCCACGAGGACGCGATCGCCGCTGTCCTCGCGAGCGGCGGCGCCTGCGCCGCGCTCAGCCACAGCTCCGCCGCCACCCGTGGCGCATCGCGAAGCGCTGGCAGCAGCCACTCGAAGTGAACGCCCGCCCAAGTACCGGCACCGCTGGCGCGTGGCGAGATCGTCGAGCTTGAGGAGCATAGAGTCGAGCGCATCGGGCAGCGGCGCAGGCCCCGCTTCGACGCGCCCGAGGTCGTCGTGGACCGGCGCGACGCTCGCTTTGATCTGCGCCGACTCGGCCTTCAGGACCCCGAAGATTTTCCTGGATGACCTCGACGTCATCGGCGTTCGGATCTGTCCAGCATGCCGGGCGACTCCGGCGCGAGCATGTAAGCGAGGCTACGATCGGCGGTGTGCGTGGGCTGCTGGCAGTCGAGGAGTCAGGCGATGGTGAGGCGCTCGTGCTGATCCATGGTCTCGCGACGACGCGGCACATCTGGGACAGGGTCACGCCGGCGCTGGCGCTGACGCGCCGTGTCGTGACCTTGGACGTGCCGGGCTTCGGCGAATCGGCGCCGGCGGGTCCCGGTTTCGAGCTCGAGGCGGTCGCGCAGCGAATCGTGCGCGGGCTCGCGGCGCGCGGGGTTTACGCGCCGTACGACCTCGTCGGTCATTCGCTCGGTGCGGCGATCGCGCTGACGCTCGCCGCGGCTCGCCCGCGATTGGTGCGGCGGTTGATCCTGGTTGCTCCTGCCGGGCTCACCGAGCTCAGCTGGCCCGCTTCGGTCGTGCTCGCGGCGGTGGCGGACCGGCTGCTCGCGGCGCGGCGGGCGCTCGGCCCGCTCACCGACCTGCGATGGGGGCGTCGACTGCTGCTCGGGATGGCGGCCGCCGACGGCGCGGGCATCCCACCCTTCTACGCGCGGCTGATGATCGACGCGTCGGCGAGCTCGCAGCGGACCTCGACGGCGCTTGCCACGGTCACGCGCGGCGATCTGCGCCCGCTGCTGCGGCGGACGGCGGCGCCGCTCGGAGTCATCTGGGGCGTGGAGGACCGGACGATCCGAGCACGCAACGTAGCGCTCGTGCGCGAGGCGCGGCGGGACGCACGAGTGACGATGATCGAGCATGCCGGTCACGTGCCGATGCTGGAGCGCCCGGACGCGTTCGTCGCTGCCCTGGAGGGGTTGCTCGCTGGATTTGACAAAGACGCAACAACCACCGCCGGTGGCGCCATTACCTTGTCTTGAGCAGACCCATGCGCTCTGAGTCGACATTCGTGCGTGGCCGGCTGCGGCTCGCCGACGGCCGGTACCTGACGTACTCCGACACCGGGCCCCGCGACGGCGTCCCGGTCGTTTACTGCCATGGCGCGATCGGGACCCCGCTGGAAGCCGGCGTCGATCTCGAGACGATGGTCGCCGAGCTCGGGATTCGCTACCTGGCGATCAGCCGTCCGGGGATCGGAGGCTCGGACCCGGCGCCCAGCCGCACGATCGTCGAGTTCGCCGACGACGTAAGGCAGCTGGTCGACGACCTCGGGATCGAGTGCTTCTCGGTGGTCGGCGTCTCGGCAGGCGGTCCATATGCGCTTGCGACCGCGCGCGAGCTTGGCGCTCGCGTGAGCCGCGTGGCCGTCTGCAGCTCGCTTTCGCCGCTCTGCGCGCCCCATCGGACGCCCGGGATGCAGCGCCGGATCCGCTTGGCGCTGTCCGTGCTCGCGCACGCACCGGGGCTGTGCACGGGGCTCGGCGACCTGGCGCTGCCGATCGTCCGCCGCCATCCTGACCTGCTCAGCGGCGTGATCGCCGCTCATGCCGCCCCGGGCGAGCGCCGGCTGCTCCAGCGCGCCGACGAGCGCTCGGCGGCGAGCACGAGCTTCCTCGACGCCGCCAATGGGGGCGTGCGCGGGATGATCGAGGACTACCTCGTCTACTCGGGCGAGTGGGGATTCTCGGCGAGCGAGGTGATGACGGACGTGCATCTCTGGCACGGCCTCGAGGATCCGCTCGTGCCGATCGAGCATGCCCTCGAGCTCGCGATCACGCTCCCGCGGTGCCGAGTCTTCTTCGATCCCGACGAAGGCCATCACTTCTTCCGCCGGCGCCTATCGAAGATCCTCGCGGTGCTCGTCGGCCGGGTGCAGGATCCCGGAGAGGAGATCGCCACGACGATCGCCGGCGTCCGGGCACTCGCCGGCAGTCGCTCGGCTGCCGCGCGGAGGCGGGCGCGAGACTGACCCCGGTGGAGTCAGTCGCCGGGGTTTGGGTTTGCGCTGCGCCGCTTGGCCTCTTGCCGGTCGGCTTCCGCGCACATGACGCATTGGATGGCGGATACTTGCGCCGCGATCTCAGCCGCGGGGACGCCATGATCCACTAGCTGCAACTCGACCCGTCGTTTAGCCACCGAGCACGGGAAGCAGTCCATGGCGTCGATGCTAGCGGTCGGTCGCGGCCTCGATCCTCTCCGGCGGGCCGATGGTGGCGGCCTCGCGGCCGAAGTCCTCGGCGTAATGGGTGTGGAAGTCGGTCCACGTCCCCGTCGCTTCGCGGGGGTGCTTCCCGCCGTCCAGCGCCGCTTCGAGACTGTCCAGGCAGATGTGCCAGCCGGCGCCGTCGCGTGCTCCCTTGCCGCGTTCCTCGAGTGTGTCCAGGAGCGTCAGCTCGGTGCCTTCGGGGATTGCTCGCAGCTCGAGGCGGACGATATCGGGACCCCAGCGAAGCTCCATCAGCGACTGCGGGTCGCAAGCGATCATTTCGCCCTCGAAGGGCGGCCACTGCCCACCCGGAAACGAGAAGCGCAGCGGCGCGCCGGCGGCGCGCCCGCCCTCGATCGTGGTCGGGAACCAGTGGGCGAGGTGCTCTGGCTCGGTGATCGCCCGCCACACACGCTCCGGCGGATGGCGAAGCCGGCGCGTGAAGCGAAGCTGCCAACGTCCATCGTCGAGCTGCTCGAGGGTTCCGTACATCGTCTGCTCCTTACTCGCGGTCGTCACTGGCTTCGATTGCGTCGAGACGCCGTTCGAGGTCGTCGAGGCTGGCGGCCCAAAGCGCCCGGTACGGGCCGAGCCACGCGTCGATCGCGCGCAGCGGCTCGGGCCGCAGGCTGTAAAGGCGACGCTGCGCATCGACTCTCACCTCGACGAGGCCGGCGTCGCGCAGGATCCGCAGGTGCTTGGAGACCGCCGGCTGGCTCAGGTCGAGGCGAGCTACGAGCTCGCCAACCGAGCATTCGGAGGCTCTCACCAGGTCAAGGATTCGCCGGCGGTTGGGTTCCGCCAGGACTTCGAACACCGACATCCAGCTAGTATGCCGACTTGGGCATATAGCTGTCAAGCAATACGAATTTAGGCTTGTCTACGCGGCGAGCAGCTCCTCGGTCTCCGCCAGGTGCTGGTGCGACGGGCAGTATCCGTTGTGAGGTAGCGGCATCCGCTGACAGGGCGAGCCCTTGCGCGTGGTGGCGCGGCATTGCAGCGGGTTGCCGTGGATGTCGTACCCGTTCTGCGGCTGCTGGCGCAGGACGGCGTCGGCGCACGCGAGGTAGCGCTCGATCACGTGCAGCACGCGCGGCTGGGCCTTCATCGGGAAGTACCACCGGATGTCGGTAAACAGGGTGCGGGCTGGGTGCGCGAAGTAGTGGCGATCGGTCGCGAGCCGCTCGATCACGGCTTCACAAGCGCGCAGCACCCGCTCGTGGTTGGCGGGCTGCCCGAGGCAATGGGCATCCTCGATGATCTCGCCAGCCAGCTCCCTATAGATGGCCCGACTGAATCGATACATGCAGACTGACTCTCCTTTCGTCCCCCCCGGACCCACCGTGAGCGGCGGGAGTATTGCGCCGACTTGTGAAGCCAACCTCATTGCACGTATTAACTGTGTGTTAAGTTCCCTGGACGCACGGGCCTCGGCCGGGCCGGCCGTCCAGCCGCAGACGCCGTCGTGAACCGTCAATAACTTTGGTCGCGAGCCCTTAGGCCCAGCGATCGAAGGCCGGGCGCCCCGAGGGCTCCATCATCACGTGCAGCCCCTCGAACGCCGGATCGAGGTCGGGAAAATCGCGGCGCTGGTGCGCGCCACGGCTCTCGGTGCGCGCCAGCCCGGCGTCGGCGATCAGCCGCACGAGCGGATGCGGGTCGTCTCTGAGGGACCAGAGCCCGTCGCGATCGCGCTCGATCCCGGCGTGCTCCCAGAGGGCCTGCCGGCTCGCGGCAGTGAGCGTCGGCGGCCGCGGAGCGGGCTCAACGCCGCATAGCGCGTCGAGCTTGACGGCCGGTTCGGCGAGCGCGGCGCGCGCGGCTCGAGCCCCGAACACAAAGCACTCCGAGAGCGAGTTCGATGCGAGCCGATTCGCGCCGTGCAGCCCGGTGCATGCGCACTCGCCGACGGCGTAGAGGCCGGGCACGGTCGAGCGGCCGTAGAGATCGGTCGCGACCCCGCCCATCATGTAGTGGGCGGCGGGCGCGACCGGCACGAGCTCGCGCGCGGGGTCGATTCCCGCCTGACGTAGGGCTCCGACCACGTTCGGGAACAGCCCCGGGTCGACCCGGCGCATGTCCAGCGCGACCGAAGCCGCGCCGGTGTCGATCATCAGCTCCTGAATCGCGCGCGCCACCTCGTCTCGGGGCGCGAGCTCGTCGACGAACCGCTCACCGCTTGAATCCAGGAGCAGCGCGCCCTCGCCTCGGATCGCCTCGGTGATCAGGAACCCGTCGACGCCGTTCGGCGCGGCGACCGCGGTCGGGTGGAACTGGACGAGCTCGAGATCGGCGAGAGTGGCCCCTGCCGCATGCGCCAGCAGCAAGCCGCCGCCGGTCGCGCCGGCCGGATTAGTCGTGCGCGCCCACAGCGCCGCGGCGCCGCCGGTCGCGAGCACGACTGCGGCGGCAGCGACCCGGCCACAGTCATCGAGGATGATGCCGGCACAGCGGCCGTCGACGATGATCACGCCGACTCCGCGCCGGCCCTCGAGGACGTCGATCGACGCGTGCTCGGCGACGAGCGCAGAGAGCTGGCGGGTCACGCGGCGGCCGGTCGCGCTGCCGCCGGCGTGAACCACACGGCGTGCGGAGTGCCCGCCCTCGAGCCCGAGCGCGAGCCTGCCGCGCCGGTCGGCATCAAAGCGAACGCCGAGCGCCGCGAGATCGCGCACGATCCCGGGGGCCTCGTTGCAGAGGACCCGCGCCGCCGATTCGCGGACCGCCCCGCGGCCGGCGCTGACGGTGTCACGGAGATGGCGCTCGGGAGCGTCGTCCGCGGCCAGCGCGGCGGCGATCCCGCCCTGCGCCCAATAGCTCGCTGACTCGGCCAACGGTGTGGCGGACACGAGCATCACCCGCCCGCCCTCGCGCGCCGCGCACAAGGCCGCGTACAGGCCGGCCGCGCCGGCGCCGACGACCGCTACATCGGTTTGCAGGGACTCCACGGCAGGTACCGTAGTGACAGGCGGCCCGTTGCGAGCGCCGCGGGCGAGATCAGCCACGGTTTCTGGTCGCTACGCCTCGCTGATCAGAACAGCTGCGTGTCCGTTGCAGCCAGCGTGCCGTCGCCGGATTCGACCCAAATCCTAAAGCGATAGCTCGCCTGTCTCCGAGGCAACTGCGACCAGAAGGCGAGCGTTGCGGTGACGCTCGACGGGTCGTATCCGGGCCACTCGCGTATGCGAGCGTACGTGAGCTCGGGCTCGACGGGCACCCCAGCGCTGTCGAGCAGCGACGCGAAGAGCGTGATCGGATCATTAGCCGTCAGCCCTGTCAGATTGACGGTGACGCCCACCCCCTTGGCGACGAACGTGTTCCCCACGCGGTGTCCTGCAGCCTGAGCCGGGCCGAGCGCCGAGGCCACCAGCTGGCTGGCCTCCGCGGCGTTTCCGTGGGTCCTCGCCAGCTCGCGATCGACCAGCGGCCGCAACGGGCAGTCGACTGGGAGCGCGGCCGTGCATGAGGCTGGCAGGGCGATCCGAAGCGGCGTGCTCAGCGGCGACGCGGCCACCATCGGCAGGCCGGACAGGACGCTGCGGTCCTGAAGCGGCGAAGAGTTGACGTCCGTAGAAGCGCACGCGGCAGGCGTGCCGGTGGTTGTCGTGCCGGTGGTGCCGGTGGTGCCGGTGGTGCCGGTGGTGCCGGTGGTGCCGGTGGTGGTGCCGGTGGGGAGGCAATTCAGAGCGGGGTCGGCAGCAGGCGCGGGCAGAGGCGACGTGCCGACTGTCGACGTGGCACTGAGCGCGGCAGTGGCCGCCGGGTGCGAAGCGGTCGGGGTGACAACGGAGGGGGCGGACCTCGCGGTGCTGGTCACGGGCTGGGGGCCCTGGCCCGCGCTGTGTTCGCACTGCGGTGAGCCTGGAGGAGGCAAGTCACCGCAGAACTGGATCAGCGTGACCGGGTGCTGAGGCTGGGGAGCCGAAGCGAACGTCGCGCCAGGTGGCGCGCCTGCCTTCGGCAGCAGGGCCACGATCCCGCTGATCACGGCGAGGAGTGCTGCCAAGAATCCCACCACCGCGACGACGCCTCGGGGAATGCCTACGATCGACGATGCCTCAGGCTTGGCAAGCGGACGCGGCTGGCCCGTCCCCTCGGCCCGACTTCGGACCTTCCCGGTCTTTCTCCTCCTACGACCTGCCATGCCCCTGCTCCCGGTCACCGCCCCCCATGGCGTTCTGGCGCGCTCGGCACCATGCTTCGTGGAGGATAGTCAATAGGGACCGCAATCAACAGGGGCACTCTGACTAGACCGTATGGCCGAGGCTGACGGTACCTTTAGCGGAGTGTCGGCACCGCGCCTCGCCGCAGACGGCCATGTCTAGGCACCAGGGCGCGAAGCCCGGGGCGCTCCGTGAAGCATTCGGCAACGAAGGAGGGAGTGGGCAGCGCAGGTACCGGCGCCTGCCCATCCTCCCTGCTCCCACCGCGAATCTGGTTGGCCTGTCGTCCATATCAGTAGCGTGGGCGCATGATGGTCGCGGTGTTCGACGGACACAACGACGCGCTCACGAGGCGCGACCACGCGGACCTCGCCGCCGGACGCAAGGGTGGCCACCTCGATCTGCCGCGGATGCGCACGGGCGGGCTTCGCGGCGGGATCTTCGCCGTGTGGACGCCGTCGCCGCGCGATCGAAAACGACCGCTGCCGCGTCAGGACGGCGTGATCGAGTTTGAGCTCCCCCCAGCGGTCGCGCATGCCAGGGCCGCGGCATTCGCGAGTGCTGCTGCCGGGAGACTGTTCGCACTCGAGCGCGCCGGGGATGTTCGCGGGGCGCGTCGGATCGCCGATCTCGACGCGGCCCACGAGGACGATGGCCCGCCCGTCGCCGTGCTGCATCTCGAGGGTGCGGAGGCGATCGATCCGGGACTGGAGGCGCTGGAGACTTGGTACCAAGCCGGGCTGCGGTCGCTCGGGCCGGTCTGGAGCCGGCCGAACGCGTTCGGTCACGGGGTTCCGTTCATCTCCCCGTCCTCGCCCGACACCGGGCCCGGACTCACCGACGCGGGTCGCGCGCTCGTGCGCCGCTGCGCCGAGCTCGGAATCCTCGTCGATCTCAGCCATCTCAACGAGGCCGGCTTCTGGGACGTGGCCGGGCTCGAGCCGGGGCCGCTGGTAGCCAGTCACGCCGCGGCGCACGCGTTGTGCGCCGCGTCACGCAACCTGACCGACCGCCAGCTCGACGCGATCGGCGCCAGCGGGGGCGTGGTCGGGATCGTGTTCGCGTGCATGTTCCTGCGCCCGGACTTCCGCGACGTTGCCGACACCCCACTCGAGCTGATCGCCGCGCATGCCCGCTACGTAGCCGAACGGATCGGCGTCGAGCACGTGGCGCTCGGCTCGGATTTCGATGGGGCCACGATCCCGGCCGCGCTCGGCGACGCAGCCGGCATGCCACGCCTCCTCGTCGCGCTCGCCGAGGTTGGGTTCAGCTCGGAGGAGATTGCGTCGATCGCGTGGGGGAATTGGCGCCGCGTGCTGGGCCAGTGGTGGTCGCGCGATCGCGGAGAATATGCCGGGTGATGACGCCGGCGCCGGTCTTCCTCCACCACCGCTCGTCGCTTGATCACGACACGGGCGCGCATCCCGAGCGCGCGGAGCGAATCGTCGCGATCGAGCGAGAGCTCTCGGGGCAGGGCTGGCTCGGGTTCGAGAGGGTGGAGTCGCCCGCGGTGGCGCGCGAGACGCTGACGGCGGTCCACCGCGAGAACTACGTCGAGTGGATCGAGCGCGCGTCCGCGCGCGGGGGAGGGGCGCTCGACCTCGACACCATGATCAGCGAGCGATCGTTCGAAGCGGCGCTGCATTCCGCCGGCGGAGCGGTGGCGCTGGTGGATCTGCTGCTCGACGGCTCGGCGCCCACTGGCTTCAGCTCTCACCGGCCCCCGGGCCACCACGCCGAGCCGGCGAAGGCGATGGGGTTCTGCCTGTTCAACAACATCGCGGTTGCGGCGCAGCACGCGGTGTCGGCGCGAGGGCTCGAGCGGGTACTGATCCTCGACTTCGACGTCCATCACGGCAACGGCACCAACGACATCTTCCGTCCGAGCCGCGAGGTGCTCTTCATCTCGATCCACCAGCGGGCGCTGTACCCTGGCACCGGGGCCGTGACCGACTTCGGCGTCGGCGACGCCGCCGGCTACACCGTCAACCTCCCGGTTCGCGCCGGTTCGGGCGACGCGGTGTACACGTCGCTGGTCGAGCACGTGGCGGTGCCGCTCGCGCTCGCCTACGAACCACAGCTCGTGCTCGTCTCGGCCGGCTACGACGCGCACCGCGACGATCCGCTCGCCGGCTGCGCCGTGACCGACGGCGGGTTCGCCGCGATGACCTCCTCGATGCGGCGTGTGTGCGGCGAGCTCGAGGTGCCACTCGGGGCCGTCCTCGAGGGTGGGTACGACCTGGGCGCGCTCGCGCGCTCCGTGGTCGCGACGCTCGAGGTGCTCGGCGGGGTGGCGGCGGCGCCGGTCGCGGCCGACGACCTCGAGGTGGCGCCGGAGGCCGTCGAGGCGCGGCAGCGGCTCGAGGAGTGGTGGCCGGGGCTGGGGTAGCGAGCTGCGGGCCGCTGCGCGGGTCAGTCCTCGACGGTCAGCACGGCCTTGCCGTTCACCTGTCGGTTCAGCAGCGCCTCGATCGCACGGCCGGCCTCCGTCCACGGGGCAACGAGATCGATCTGCGCATCGAGCTTGCCGGCCGCGACCAGCTCTGCCAGACGCCGCAGGTCGGCGCTGCCGGTGTTGTGCCTGGCCAGCTCGGCGAACACGTACAGGCCATAGATGCGAGCTCCCGGGGCGCGTCCGAACAGCGTCCTGGTCGGGAACGAGACCGGCTCGCCGGTCGTGGCCGCGAAGCTGACGATCGTGCCGGTCGGCGCGATCCTTCCGATCGCCGCGCCGAGCGTGGGACCGCCGACGGCGTCGATGATCACGTCGAAGGTCGGGCCTTCCGGCTCCAGGCTGTCGAGGAGCTGATCCGCCCCGAGCTGGGTCAGGCCGGCGGTCCTGTTCGCATATGCAGTCACGTGGGCGCCGGCGAGCTTGGCGAGCTGGATCGCGAAGCGCCCAACGCCGCCGCTGGCGCCGGTGACGAGTACGCGGCGCCCCAGCACGAAGCCGCCAACCTCGAGCGCTCGGAGCGCCGTCAGGCCCGCAACCGGGAGCGTGGCGGCATGCTCGAAGCCGACCTCGTCCGGCAGCTCGGCGAGCGCGTCGGTGGGCACCGCTGCCAGCTCCGCCCAGGCGCCCAGACGCACGAGGCCGACGACCCGAGCGCCCGGCGGCGGGCCGCTGCCGTCGGCCGCCGCCGACCTGACGACGCCCGCCAGGTCCCAGCCGGTCACCGATCCCGGCTCCATCGATGCCAGGCGCCTCGTCTCGCCGCGGTTGAGGCTGAACGCTCTCACCTCGACGAGCGCCTGACCCCGGTCGGGCTGCGGGTCGGAGGCCTCCGCGAGCTCGACGTGCGGCGGCGTGCCGGAGGAGACGAGCGCGCGCACGGCGGTTCTAGATATTGCCGTCCCCGTCCGAGGGCCCGCCGTTGTTGTCCGAGTCTTGGTCGCCCCCGTTGTTCTGGGGGATGCTCGAGGACTTGGAGGTGGTCTTGGTCTTGGTCGTGGTCTTGGCCGGCGTGGTGGTCGAGGTTGTGGGCGTCGACTGCGCGGGCGTCGATGCGGGCGTCGAGGTGGTCGGGGAGCTGGAGCCGCATCCCGCGACCACCAACGCGACCAACACGAGCGCGCCGCCCGCAAGCCGCCGAATAGATCCTGAGATTGGGGTACTCATCGCTTGGCTCCAGTTCTGTCGCTGTCGTGATCGCTTGTGTTACTCGCTGCCATGAGCTGACGTGGCTCGTTGACTTGCTCCAAACAACAGGACGCCCGGCGGCGCCGATCCTTCCCGTCGCGAAGCTGATCGCCGCGACGGCCCGAATGCGGACAGCTTAGGGTTCGCGCAGGACTTATTCCTGCGTGGGCCTTTTGCCGGGGCGGCACGGGGTGGTCTTCAGCGGCATCCGGCGTTGATCTAGCAGCGCTATTTGGCGCATTGAACGCAACGGAGGCCGGCGTGGTTCCCCGTCGACGGGTCGAGCGAGCGAGCTTGGCCAGTGTCCAGTAGCGGCGTCCGGATAGCTGGGCTCGATGCGAATCGCTGCCGGACACCTCATGTGCGACCCCGGGTCGCCCACGGGCGCTGCTCAACCATCATGCCGAGCGCACACCTCGGCGCGCGCGAGCGCGGATAGTTCTGTGAGACGTCTGAGGGCGACAGCAGGACGCGATCGCCTCCACGGTCCCCTCCTCGCTCAAGCGTCGAACCGTCGTGGTGAGAATGTCGGCCGCTGGTCACAAATCGTGGGGCTCGTGTGAGTATCGGTGTTGATGCGCCGTGATTTGGAGAGCGCGAGCGATGCTGAGCTACTCGCATTGAGCGAAACCAGCGATGCCGCGTTCGCGGCCTTCTACCGCCGCTACGAGAGATTGGTGGCTGGCTGGCTGGCTCGTGCGGCGGACCCGTCAGCCCGAGCTCGCGGCGGATCTGACAGCGGAGGTCTTTGCCGCGGCGTATCTCGCTGCGCGGAGGTTTCGGGCCGGACCTGAACCAGCCGGTGCGTGGTTGCTCGGGATCGCGCGGCACAAGCTGTTGGCAAGTGCGCGGCGCGAGAGATCCGCCGACGCGGCCCGGCAGCGGCTGGCGATGGAGCGGGTTCAGCTCTCGCGCGAGAGCATCGAGGCGCTCGAGGCGCTGGTAACCAGCGGAGCGCTTGAGCTGCTGGACGGACTTCCGGAGGATCAGCGTCAGGCGGTACGCGCGCGAATCCTGGACGAGGTCGACTACGACGAGCTCGCCGCTAACGCAGGCGTATCGCTCGCGGTGGCCCGTAAACGCGTGAGCCGGGGGCTGGCGGCCATCCGCCGACGGCTCGAACGACAAGGAGACGGCGTATGAGCTTGCTACCCGAGGTCGAGAGCGCGCTGCTCGAGGCAATCCGCCGCGACCAGCGCGCACACGCTCACGACCTGCGCCAGGAATCGACCGAACCCCTTCCCGCCCCCCCGATCGGACCACTTCGCGAACGTCTCGACGCACGTCAGGACGCGAACCAGCGAGGGCTAGAGCGTGCACCCGGTGGCGGGTCATCCGGGCGCCCCGCGCGACGTGGCGCGCTGGGCCTGGGTCGGCTCAGCTTCGGCGGACTTTTCACCACGGTCGCGGTCATTGGCGCGATCGCGATCGCCGTGGTCGCACTCGCGACCCTCGGGCACCGCCGGGCAGGAAACGCGACGGCAACACACCCGCCGAGCTCGACGCCCGCAGTCCCTCACCGCGGTTTTCGCGGCCCGCAGGTCGCCCTGACACCGTCGTACGGGCCGACGCTAACCGAGTTGCTGCACAACTTCGCGTTCCTGCGCCGACCGCAGACCAGCTCCGATCGGTCCGGAGCGGTCGACGCCGCATGCGGCTGCCGACTGCAGTACATGCGGCATGTCAGGGACCTTCCAGGTGGCAACCGGCTGTTCGTCGGCGTACAGCAATTGGGCGCGGCTGGCGGTGTGCAGTTGAGCTATTTCGTCATGGAGCCCAACGGCGACTCCTACGGCGCTTCGTGGAGCGGTGGCTTCTACGACGCCCTACCGGACGAGGTCCCGGGGCGCACCTACCTGAGCTTCGTCCCCGACGGGGTCGCGAGCGCGACCTGGACGTTCGCCTGCCGCGGCACGCCAAGCCGGTGCGCAGGAGTCCCGTCGCGCACGGTGACGGTTCCCGTACTCGGCAACATCGCAGCGACGAACGTCCCCTTCCCCACGTGCGCGTCGCCGGCGGACATAGCGCCGAGCGAGCGCCGCAGCCGTCAGCGGATGATCGCGGCGATGTCCAATTGCCTGGCGCCGCGCGCGACCGCCTGGCACGCCGCCGACGGCCAAGTGGTGGCGTCATTCCCGCGCGGATACGGCAACCTTGCCGCACCGCCATTTGTGAAGGGCAGCCGGGGCGCCCGGAATCTGAAAGCGCTCGACTCTTCCGGGGTCGGCCCCACCAAGTTCGGTGAGTCATTCACCGCCGCCAGCCGCGCGATCGACAGTCTCCTGGGGCCGTTGTCGTTTACCCAGCAGCCCGTTGCCGAGAGCTCCTGCGGCATCCATCGGTCGGTCTGGGCCAGCCCGGCGACCGCCACGCCGCTGACGATCTACGAGCGTGGCGGTCGCTTCGTCGGCTACCAGTACGGCGTGCCGGTGGACCTGATTGGCCTCGCCCTCGGCCCGGGTGCGACGCTGTTCACCGCGGACGGCCTGACTATCGGCGACACCGTCCGCTCCGCCCAGCGGATCTACGGTCCCGGGTTCAGCGCGCACGTGACTCCCGGGCGCCCAAACAACAACGAGGTCTGGCAGAAAAGCGGTGCCGGCGGGGCACTCAGCGGCACGCTTGAACCGAGTATCTACCCGGTGCGCAGCGTGACCGCGGGCGCGCTCGTCGCGACGATCACCGCCGGCCAAACCAACTGCGGCTGACGAACGACAAGCGCGTTGCTCGAAGCCAGGGCCGACTCGTCGGGAGCTGACAGGAAAATAAGGTTCAGGCAGCCGCAGCCTCCCAGGGTGACGCGGTGGCCGAGCGCTTCGAGTTGGGCGATGAGGCGTCTGGTGATGCTCTGAGCGCAAGCAGCGTGCTTCAGCGGCCAAGCTCGTCCGCTAGGGT
>Ga0302325_10001010_pt1 | contig 73834 bp, 66 predicted proteins | sample Palsa_T0_2_FD_201948 | JGI IMG/M metagenome (GOLD analysis project Ga0302325, IMG submission 201948) | Peat permafrost microbial communities from Stordalen Mire near Abisko, Sweden - Palsa_T0_2 | ecosystem: Environmental > Terrestrial > Soil > Palsa > Peat permafrost | place: Sweden: Abisko...
GAACAACGCGTTGGGCTGGCTGATCTTTCTAGCAATTTTTTTGCACAAGGCGCCGGAGGGATTCACGATGGCGAGCGTGATGCTTGCCAGCGGGCGCAGCCGGACGGTGGCGTTTTATTCTGCTGTGGCGCTGGCTGCGGCCACGCTCGTGGGGGTGCTTGTGATCGAACTGGCTCCCTCGTGGATGCCGTACGGGCTGCCGATTTCGGCGGGAGTGGCGCTGTATGTAGGAGCGAGCGACTTGGTGCCCGAGGTGAATCGGGAACCGGGGATCCGCATGGCTCTCGTCTTCTTTCTGGGAGTAGTTGGGTTTCTGCTGATGCGGACGCTGCTTCCGGCGCTCTAGATTACGACTATTCTCAGGCGCTATGAGCGCAACGCGGCAATTGGCACGAGGTCATGTTGCGCCGTTGTCGTTCCGTTCAGGACGCCGCGCACCGATTCGAGTACGCGCTCGGGCGTGATGAGGCGCATGCAGACGGCGTCGTTGCAGGCCGAGTTTTTCTGGTTCGCCGCGGTGACGCAGGGCGAGCAGGAGAGCTCGGCCCAAATGGCCTCGGTGTTGCCCAAGCTGCCATAAAGCTTCGGCGTCTCGGGGCCAAACAGCACAATGGAGCGGATCGGTGTGATCGCAGAAAAATGCGCGGGTCCACTGTCGTTCGAAACCAGGACTTCGGCCACATTGTAGAGCGCGGTGATGACCGTGAGCTTGTGCATGCCGGCGAAGCTGCGGAAGCGCGGATGAGCGACCTTCTCCTGCATGCGCAGAGCCTCTTCTCGCTCTGCGGGAGAACCCGTGATGAGAACGAGCACGTCGTTCCATTCGTTGACGATCAAAGCGGCCAGGGTGCCGTAGTTCTCGCGATCCCATCGGCGTTGGGGCAACAGCTCGGAGCTGTTGGGGTTGATCAGAACCACTCGGTGATAGGCGGGGCGGTATTCCGGATACACCTTGCGGATCAGATCGTGGACGAATTCCTTTTCCTGGTTTGAAACTGGCTGAATTGGAACCCGGATTTCCTCGTCGGAGACGAAGGTTTTGGAGTAAGGGGTTTCGGGCTTTGGCGCCAGAAGAGCGTTAATCATGCAGATGAAGTTCTTTGCCATGTGAATATGGCCGTTGTAGTTCACGCGATGGGTGAGCATTTCTCCGCGGTAGAGGCCCTCTGCATGGAATCGATGGAAGCCCACGCGGCGGCGCGCTCCGGAGAGCCCGGTGAGCAGGCCTGAATAGCGGGAAAAAAGCTCCATGTCGACTACGGTGTCGATCTTTGCTTTGCGCACCCAGCGCAGAAAGCGCAGAGAGTCGATGGCCAAGGCAAAGACGCTAGTCTCGCGGATGGTGACGATATTGGATTCGGGGACGGTGGGCAGAAGGTGGAGGCATTCGACGTTGCGTTCGAAGATGAGGAAGAAGATTTCAGCGCCGAGCGCATCCTTGGCTTTTTGCAGTGCAGGATTGGCAATGACCGTGCTGCCCATTTCCGACAGCTCGACGAACAGGATGCGGCGGGGTTTTTCCGGACCTTTTGGGGCGCCCAGCAGACGCACAACCAGCGTCCCGAGGAAGCAAAGCGGTATGCCGATCCAGTAATCAACCGCCCGCATGGTTCGAAGTTTCATGGTGTCAATCCTTGGCCGCAGCAACGAAGCGGAGCGCGTAAACGGCAACCTGCAGTTTCCGTCTAACTAACAATCGAGTGATGGCGTCGCCGGGGCGCAACCGAAGGCAATCTGACTGAATTTCAGACAGGTTTCGCTTGCGTCCACTACAATTCGGATTATAGTTTGCTGAAAGCTTTTCCAGCCCTTGCGAAGGGGTCAACACGGTTACTCAAGTTGATCCTGCGGGATGGTGCGAAAGGTCTCCAGTTTACGTGAAGGGTTACAGGTTTCTCCCACCTTCAACGCAAGCGGATTGCAGACTTTCCCCCGCTGAGCGTGACCCGCAAATAAGGTATAGGACTGGAGAAGGTGGAAATTCTGCGCAAACGCAACGTCTGGCTCATTCTTGCATTCTCGATCCTCGCACTGCTCGTGATGGGCTACCATCCCGGGATCGAAGATGACGGGGTATATCTCACCGCGGTCAAGGGCGACCTGGATCCGGCGCTGTATCCGCACGACTCAGAGTTTTTCCGCGTACAGCTTCAAGCCACTTTATTCGACAAATGGGTCGCCGGGTTCATCCATTGGACCCACATCCCTGTTTCCATTACCGAGTTCCTGTGGCAATTCGCGACCATCGTGCTGATCATCTTCGGATGCTGGAGCCTCGCGCGCTGTCTTTTTTCAGACGAACGCGCGCAATGGGGTGGCGTAGCGATGGCGGCCGCGATGATGACGCTGCCGGTTGCGGGCACTGCCCTCTATCTCGCAGATCAGCATTTGCACCCGCGCAATGTTTCCACGGCGATCATTCTGATCGCTGTCTCGCGGATCATGAGCGGCAAACACTGGCAGGCTGTTCCGCTTCTGCTGCTCAGCGTTGTCCTGCACCCGATTATGGCGGTGCTAGGCATTTCGTTTTGTCTCTTTCTTACTGCCGCCACGCTGGAACCGGTGCATGTCTGGCTCCGCTCCCTGCGCGATTCGCTGGCTGCCGCAGTCCCGCTCGGTTGGATCTTTGAGCCGCCGACGCCGGTCTGGCGTAAGGCGCTGGAGACGCGTTCTTATTTCTTTCTCTATCGCTGGACCTGGTACGAGTGGCTCGGGGCACTTGCGCCGCTGTTCCTTTTCTGGCTTCTTTGGCGCATCGCCGAGAAACGCGGTGAAACGAAGCTGGCCCGGTTTGCCCTTGCTGTGTTTGCGTATGGAGTGTTCCAGCAGGTGGCAGCGATGATCATCCTTGCGTCGCCAGGAATGGTCCGCATCACGCCGATGCAGCCTATGCGCTACTTGCATCTGATTTACTTCTTCATGGCGCTGGTGGCCGGTTGTCTTTTGACGAAGTTTGTCGTCAAAGCCTCGATTTGGCGATGGGCCGCGTACCTTCTGGTCATCAACGGAGGCATGTTCGCGACGCAACGCGCCATGTTCGCCAGCAGCGAACACCTCGAATTGCCGGGAGTTCGCACCAGCAATCCGTGGCTGCAGGCCTTCGCCTGGATCCGCACCAACACGCCTACCAACGCTTATTTCGCGATGGACCCGAATTATCTTGCCGCGCCAGGTGAGGACTACCACAACTTCAGAGCCCTGGCTGAGCGCAGCCAACTTGCCGATGCCATCAAGGACACAGCTGTGGTAACGCAGGTTCCCGAACTGGGTCCCACATGGGAGCGACAAGTCGCGGCGCAAGCCGGCTGGACGCACTTCACTCTGGCGGACTTCGAGCGGCTCAAGTCGGAGTTCGGCGTAAATTGGGTGCTGGTCGCCTATCCCCAGCCCGCTGGGCTCGCTTGCCGTTGGCACAACAGCGCACTTTCGGTCTGCCAGATCCCCTAACAGTCGCCTTGATCGTTCTGAGGGCGGTTCGGCAAGAGCAATGGCGGGGATTTTGCGGGATGAGGGTGTTTCCGCCATTATGAAGTGAGCAACGATTCCGGCCCGGAGCCCGGTTCATGCTGAATCTAAGCCAGCGTCTGATTCTCGGCTGCGTTCTGCTCTCCGCTTTCACCGTGGGTCTTGCCATCGCCGCGCGCCACGCGCTCGGCGACGCCGGCCTGGGAAGGCTCAGCCTCGCTTTTGCAGCTGTTTCGCTGCTGACCTGCGCAGGGACCATTTTCCTGGTGCTGCGGCCGATTCACACTCTGTCGCGCGACGCGAAGAGCATCGCTCAAGGCAACCTGGAGCACCGGGTCGAATGGAACAGCCGTGACGACTTCGGTGTGATTGCCAGCGAGTTGAATCGCATTGCAGTGCGTCTCCGCGACCTGCGCGACAGCGAGGCCGGCCGCAGGCAGATGGAGTTTCAGCTCTCCGATGCCGTGCTGCAATCCATTTTCGAACCTATTATCGTGACCGACGCCAAAGGGCACGTCTTGAAAGTGAATCAGGCCGCGGCCGAGGTTCTGGGCGAGGCGGCGGCCGACCGGATGGCGCTCACCACGACTCCCGGAGGCGAAAAAATCCTGAGCGCCATTCGCGACGCCGTTTCGATGCAGAAGCCCGTGGCTGCCGAGGGCGACGCGGCGATGCTGCCCATGCGCATTGGAAAACAGGAACGCAGTTATCGCCTGCGCACCATGCCCATGCGCGACTCCGAAGGCCGTCTTCTGGGCACGGTAACGACGCTTGAAGACGTCACAAGTTTGCAGGATGTGGACCGCTTCAAGACGCAGTTCATCGCCATTGCCAGCCGCAAACTGCGTGACCCGCTTCTGCAATTGCGTCGCGGTCTTTATGCGCTGGGTCAGGGCTTCGGGGGCGCTCTGGAACCACTGCAAGCCGAACTGGTGGCCGCTGCGAGCAACGAATCAGAGAAACTGAACGACTTGATGGCGGACCTGATTGAAGTAGCCGAGCTGGACACCGGAAAGCGCGAGCTTCACCTCGATCGTCTGCGTCCCCTGCCCTTGCTCAACGAGGCCCGCGACCGTTTTTGCGAAGAAGCCTCGGAAAAGCGCATTCGTGTCGAAGTACGTGCCTTCGCGGATCTCTCTTTTGTGCAGGCGGATCGGCGGGCCGTCCGTTCCATTTTTGACAACCTGATGTCCAATGCGATCCGCTATACGCCTCCGGAGGGCGAAATCCTGCTCGCGGCAGAAGAGATCAAGAACTTCGTGCAATTCACTGTGCGCGACACCGGCCGTGGCATCGAAGCCGACCGCCTGGGCAAGCTCTTCGACCGCTTCAATGCCTTTTCCGATTCGGGAACGGGTCTTGGGCTCGCACTCGTGCGCCGGTTGGTCGAATCGCTCGGCGGGCAGATCGCGGTAGAAAGCCGCCTGGGGAACGGTACGACGTTTCGCTTCACGCTGCCCGTGGCCGTTGTGGAAACGGTGCAACATCCGGTTGAGGTCGGCTAGGCCCTAACTATGTCAGAGATTGTGCTCGAGCGGCAGCAGGAACCAGCCAAACTCCGTGTGTATCTCGGGGCTGCGCCCGGCGTGGGCAAAACCTATCACATGCTGAATGACGCGCTGCTGAAGCGCAAGCAGGGTGTGGATGTTGTGATTGGCCTGGTGGAGACCCACGGGCGCAAAGAGACCGCGGAACAGATTCGCGATCTTGAGATCGTGCCGCAACGCGTGATTCCCTACCGGGGTGTCGACCTGAAAGAGATGGATGTGGACGCGATTCTTGCGCGTCATCCCGACACCGTGATTGTGGACGAACTGGCCCACACGAATGTGCCCGGCAGCAGGAACCGGAAGCGTTACGAAGATGTTCTGGAGTTGCTCGACGCCGGCATCAACGTAATGACCGCCGTCAATATCCAGCACCTTGAGACGTTGAACGACGCCGTCAATCGCTCCGCGAACACCGTCATTCGCGAAACTGTTCCTGACAACTTATTCAAGCGGGCCGATGAAGTGGTCAACGTCGATGTCACGGTGGAGGAGTTGCGATCGCGGCTACGCGAAGGCAAAATCTACGCGCCGGAAAAGGTTGAGCAGTCGCTGGCGAATTTTTTCCGCAAGGGAAATCTGAATCTGTTGCGCGAGCTTTCGCTGCGCGCTACCGCAGAGCAGGTGAGCAAGCGCGCCTCCGATTATCGACGCACCCAAGGCTTGGAACAGGCGCCTGTCCCGGACAAAGTGATGGTCTGTCTCAGTTCCCGTCCCGGCACCGAACGTCTGATTCGCGTGGGTGCGCGCGTGGCTGGAAGGCTGGCTACGAACTGGTACGCGGTATATGTGGCCCGGCCCGACGAAGATAAAGGCCACGGCGATCCGGAAGCGTATCAACGGATCGAGGAATATCAGCGCATGGCGCGGGACCTCGGCGCGCAAGTAGTTGTGCTGACCGACAAGAACGTATCCGATGCGCTGATCCGATTTGCGCAGCAGGAGAGTATCTCGCACGTCATCTTCGGCCAGCCAGTGCGGTCGCGTCTCGATATTCTTCTGCGAGGCTCGGTGCTCAACAAGTTTCTATCCCAGATCCGCGATGTCACGGTGCAAGTTGTGCCCATGCACAAGCCACTGCGGAAGGTGTAGGACGCGAATTGCCCTTGGCATCAAACTCCGAGTTTGGCGGCGGCCAGCGCAGTTCCCTCCACACGCGCGCGAATCTTGGCGAAAGCTACATCGCGAGCCGTTGAGGTGTCGTCGGCAAACGGGGAGAAGCCGCAGTCGTCTGTGGTTCCGACCCGGTCGAGGGGGAGGATCGATGCTGCTTCGAGCACCCGGTCCCGCACCTCCTCCGGCGTTTCTACACGCGGTGCAATGGGATCGATTACGCCCACAAAGATCTTCTGCCCTTCACTGGACAGTTTGGCAATCAAACGCAACACACGTGCGCGATCTGCTTCGCTGGCGAGCTGCAGATAGAATCTGCCGGCTTTCATTGCGAAGAGCGCGGGCAGGAGTCCGGCGTAGTCCACATCGGCGGAATGGGTCGAATCATGGTCGCCACCAGGACAGACATGGACGCCGATGTTTTCGCGCTCCGCATTAGAGAAGCGCTCCAGGACGCGGTTGTTCAGATCGACAAAGCTGCGCAGCAATCCACCGCTGGGATCCAGCTTCAACGAGAGCCTTCCCTCGGTAAAGTCGATCTGGACAGTTTGAGCACCGGCGTTGAACGCAGAGGCAATATCAGCCGCCGCCTCGCTGACAAGATCCTCAATAAACTTTTCGCGCGGATACCCGGCAATGCCGCCGGTCGGATAGAGCAGGCTCAGCGCCGAGGCTGAGATCACAGCCTGTTTCAGTAGGCGATTCGTGAGTGGCTTGGTCCGCCTTACATACTCACCCGCGTATTTGCCATAACGGAAAGGCCCTTGAGTCAGCCGCGGAAGCTGGCGCGTGTGGCCATCCTCAAAAGGAATCACGACCCCATCGGCGGCGAGTCCGGGCAATCCCTCCAGCGGATAGGTGGCAAAGCTCGACTTTCTCTGTTCTCCGTCGGTGATTACCGGCGAGCCGGTGGCTTCAAAGCGCTGCACGGTATCCAGCACCGCATCGTCGTAGGCTCTGTCGAGTGTTTCTGCTGGAACATTTCCTGCGGCATGACCCGCGATCGCACGAAGTAATTCAGGAGGCCGTGGAATGCCACCAATGGGTTCGGTCGGAATGGTCATGGCCGGGAGTCTAGCTTGGTCCGATGCCATGGGACAATCGACCGAAGGATGGAGTTGCCCTCGATGAGCCGCTCAAAAGCGCAAAAACTTCATTCGCAAAAGACCTTCACTTTTGTCGAATTCCCATCTTTTCCATCCACGTCGACGGTCAGGTCTTCGAGGTGGTCGACCAGCTCCTCCAGATTTTCAGGCTTGATCTGCGACAGCGTGATGGGCACACCGTGACGGCTCATTGCCTCGTCAAACTGCTCGTGGGCCTGTTTGGGAATGAGGCTCGCCAGACGCACGCCCGCGCGAAGCAACTGCATGGGCACGCGTACGTTCACCGTTGTCGGACCCTTCATCCCGGTCATCGATTCGTCCGCCTCGACCTGCACGCGCAGATACTTTGCGTGCGAATTCGACTCCGCGCTCTTTGCGCCGCTGCCCACCCCTGAGGGCTCACGTGCGGTCGTTCTCGTATCCGGTTCAAGTGCGGCCAGCAGTTTCTCGGCCTCGTCCGCGGTAATCTTCCCCGCGGCCAGCATTTCCAGAATTTGACGGCGATTCTCGTTCATACAATTCCTCCCAACCAATGTGTGACACAGGCTAGCGTGTGGTGCGCTATTCCCAGCAGTGCCGGCATCAGCGCCACAAGCGTGTGCGTGATTTCGGTAAACATCTCTCTCAGTCCGGGAAGCGCCAGGGCCGCGAAAGCGAGACAGAGAGCAAGCCGCAGAATGGCATCGTCCCCGTCGGGCCAGACGGCAAGCAGGCGCTCGGCCTCGCGCGGCGTGATGCGACCCATGGCTACCAGCGACAAAATGGTCTGACGATCGGTGTTCATACGTACCTCTACAGATTCGGACTAGAGAATTCGAGCTAAATCACTCGAACTTGGACCTGGGTTCCATCTGCCCTGACATGCACGTTTGTTCCCGGCAAACTGCACACGATGCCCCAGAGGACTGCAACCGCACTCCAGAAACTGATCTGCAACCCAAGGCAGACCACAAGCAGCACCAGGAGGATCAGCGGCGAGATCAGAATCACGGGAATCCAGAGCAGGAAGAGCGGCAACCATAGGTGAACCCCTCGCCAGTACGGCTTGGCCACATGGACGACAGCGATGCTTGGGATCATTTCAGTGCCTCCAGTTCACGGATCGCGTCGGCGGGGGTGATCTCGCCGTTCTTCAGGCGATCGAGCACCTCTGTGCGCGAAGGAGATGGGTTGTTGTCGACAAATTCGAGCAGACCGGCGATGCGGTTCAAGCGCGCCTTGATGGTCGGATAGCTGACGCCGAAGATCTGCTCCATCTCCTTGATAGAGCCGTGGGAGCGCAGAAACGCGGTGATGAAAACCTGGTCTTCGAGGCTGAGGCGCGCCAGCTCGGGCAATGTGAAGGAACCTTCGAGGGCGATTCCCTTCTCCGGGATGCGGACGCGTTCGATGATTACCGGGGAACCCTGAGCGATCCGGAGCAAATCCTGCCAATCGGAAGCTTGTTTTGCGTCGGACCCCATTTGCCGAACCCCATTTCTTTAACAACACGAGAAACAATAATAAAGTTTATGAACTATTGCAAGAGAAAAAATTGATTAATTTAATATTTTCTTATCAGGAGCGTACCGAAGACTCAAAATCCTCATTTCCAGGACCCGAATCCATGCATGGTGGCCGCCAACTTAATCAAGACATGGATCGCCGGACAGGCTCATGGGACCGTCTCAATCGCTGTGGTAACTTTGAGAAAGCGGCCCGAGAGCTCGTAGCTCAGTTGGTAGAGCAACGCCCTTTTAAGGCGTGGGTCCTGGGTTCAAGTCCCAGCGAGCTCACCACTCAAAATAAATGACTTATCTTAGCCCGAGTGGACATCGATAAAGGTCGCTGTGATACGAAAGTGATACAGGCGCACCCTCTCCGGGGAATGCAGTTGACTCGAAATGCGAGTTTGGGGTGGTGCACTGAATCGCACGTGCTCGCATGCAGTCGCACTTCGCTTTAATTGCATGAGCTGTATTTGAAGCAATCGGCAAGCGTCATTTCGGGTGAATAGACGCGAACTTCGCACCGTCCGGTGTCGCCTCGATGATGCAGCTTTATATACGGCCTTGGAATACCAGAACAGGTGCTGCGGGTGCTGAAGAACAGGAGCCTGGTCATTTGCGGGAATGGCGAGGTAGACGGCGTGCGGAACCTGCGTGGTCATCCTATTAAATGCGAAAGCCTAAATCAGACACAACTGCCGAAGAGCGGTATACTCCGAGCAAACTTGGGCTGAAAAAGGATATTCCAGATAAAACACCTAAGCTGACCTGACAATCACCGTAGCCGAATCGTGTTCCACTTCTCTTTTTGCATTTCCGCCATCTAATCCTCCCAGCAACTAGGATGTTAGTCCCAATCCCTGGAGGCATCATGCGCACCACTCTTCTCACCGTGCTCCTCACCGCCACCTTCGCCGCCGCCCAAACCGCCCCACCACCACAAAACGCACCCGCCGCCGACCGGGCCACCTACCAGCAGGCCCACAACAGCTACGACGCCCAGGCCGACGCCTTCCGCGCCGCAGTGAAAGCCGCCCTCGCCGCCGAGGGCACCCATGAAGCAGCTTTCATCTGCCCCAACGTCGCAGACCCAACCGAGATGAACGGCTGTGTCGCTCACGAGAACGACATCACCACTGCCAACTACCAGGCCTTCACCACCGCTCTCCGCAGTCTCCTCGCCCTGCCCGGGCCGCCCGCGCCCAGCCCGCAAGCCACACCCGCCTCCAGCGCCGCTGCCTTCGACGCCGCCGAATCCACCTGGCAGGCCTCCACCAAAACCGAATGCGACGCCGAGCAGGCCAAGTGGAGCGACGGCAATATCGTCAACTTCATGGGCAGCGAATGCACCATTCGCCAGTCCCGCGCCCGCCTCCGCGAACTGGCCGAAGTCTACCGCAACAATCTTTACCTCGACTGACATCGCGCCGCACAACAGGTCGGCCGCCCAAACCTAAGTGGTGATCGAGCATCGCTTCTCTGCGTCTGCGAACCGAATTCGAGTGTCTTAGGACCCAGGTTCCTGAACGGTGAACATGTATCCAATATGCGGCAGAGTTCGAATATAGCCAGGATTACGCGGATCGTCTTCAATCTTCTTGCGCAGCTGTCTCATGTATGTCCGCAGGTACTCAAACTCGTTTCCATACTCCGCCCCCCACACAGATTTCAACAATTCCGAATGGGAGACCGCCTTGCCCGCGTTAATCATTAGATAACGCAGCATCTCGAATTCCTTGGGTGTCAGATGAATTGAATGACCGCTCTTGAGCACGCGGTATTTCACCGGATCGAGCTCGAGCTGGCCAAGGCGAATCGACGAGTCCGGGCTGGTACCAAGCGTATTCCTCCTGCGAATTAACGAACGCAACCTTGCTGTCAATTCTCGAATTCGAAAGGGCTTCGTGATGTAGTCGTCTGCCCCTGCGTCCAATCCCCTAACTTGGTCATCCACGCTATCCATAGCAGACAACATTAGGATTGGTAGGCGCGCATTCGAATGCCGGATGTTCTGGCAAATTTCCACCCCACTCATTCCAGGAATATCCACGTCCAATAGCACTGCATCGAGCTTTGTCAATTGGACCAGCGCCAACGTCTCTTCGCCACGCGACGCTTCTACTACCGTGAAGCCCATGCCAGACAACATCACACTCAACACTCGCCGCACGGCGCTTTCATCGTCTACCACAAGAATGGTTCCCTGTCTCGGAGTCGACTGTTCCGGATTCAAGGTGTCCTCCTACCGACAATTGGAAGGGAAAGAAAGAATGTCGTTTCTTCCTTTTCGTTGCTAACTACCCACACATGCCCGTGATGGGCTTCCGCTGCTTTCTTCACAACCGAGAGTCCGATGCCGGTACCCGGCACGGAATGCTCTGTTTCCGGCACTCTGTAAAAGCGGTCGAAGATCCGCTCCCTATCTTCCGTCCGAATAGTCGATCCAAAGTTACGCACCGAGATTAGCAACTCAGCATGACTCCTTCGCGCTTCAATCTCAATCGGAGTATCCGGCGTCGAATACTTCCACGCATTGTCGATGTACTGGGTCAGAATCATTGCTAGCAGCGCACGGTCTACATGAACCGTCAACGCCGGTTCCTCCACCATAACCTCGATCCGATTTCTTACTCTTTCCGCGGATCGGCTATTCAACACCTCAGTCACCAACTCCCGAACATTCACTTCGTCTGTCTTCAAGACAACCTGCTCGGACTCGAGCTTTGCAGTCAGGAGCAACCGCGTACACAGTTCGTTCAAACGAACAGCCTCGTCATCGATCATCGTAACCAGATCGAGTTGCGTCTCCGTCAAGCCTCCCAGTTCCAGCAGGCCGGAACTGGCGGCTTGAACCGTTGTCAGCGGTTGTTTGATCTCATGCGCCAGTGCATCCATTACCGCCGCACGTAACTCCTCACCTTTCCTTGCCGCATCAGCCTTTTCTTCCTTCTCAAGCGACTGGTGCCGATCAATCGCAATTGCGGAGAGAGAAGCGAGCGAATCCATTACAAGAGGGCTTAATTCTCCACGGACTACCAGCGCGCCCACGGGTCCAGATCCAGCCTGCAATATGCGCCGCGAGGTCTCGGTCTCGCGGTCGTCTCGCGCAGCATCGCGCAGACAGCATTCTTGCGCCAGGTGTTGTTCGTCGGCGAGCCAATCTCCCATCCTGTCTTCTCGGTTAAGACCCTTATCGAACAATGCAACCGCGCTTACTTCAAATATCCTGTAAATAAGAACCGCAAGCTGTGGTCCCGGCGGCTGACGCAAATCCAGCAAAAGAGAGTGTCCGCTCAACTCATACAACTTTTCCATCCCTGAGCGATGAATGGCCGCCTCTTTCGTGCTCCTGATTTCTCTCGTTGACAATCTGCTGATTACAAGTGCCGTAGCCTCAAACGTCCCAAGTGTTACCCAGTCCCGAGGATCACTAACGTTGAAGCGAAGAAGAGGCGGCATGAAAAAATAGTCCAGGCAGCTCACCGCCACGAACGAAGTTAGCGAAGCCTGCCAGAAACCGCAAAACGATGCAAGCGCGACGACAACGAGCAAATAGAGACTGCTGATTGTGGTCATATTGGCCTGCAGGACGAACCCGCAATAGGTCAATAGTGCGATTCCAGCTCCCGCACCTAGATTCTGAAGCAGAATGCGATACGTCCGGTGCGGTGCGAACCATCTCGATAAAACTGGAATTCTCATCTTTGCAACATCTTGATTGAACGGTCGCGCCCATTACAGCGGACGTTCCTTTGCGTCAATAGTAGACCTCTCGCAAAGCTCGAGCGTCTTTAACCATTGTCAGATACCTGCCAGCCAATTCAGTGATACGATCTGCCTGGCGAAAGTGCAAAGCCTCCCTGGGCAGCAGCTCTCCACCCACGCCGATAGCAGTTGCGCCGGCGAGAATGAAATCGGACGCCGTCAACTGATTTACGCCGCCTGTAGCAATCAGTGGGATTTGCGGCAGCGGCACCTTCAGTGCCCGCAGGTATTGAACGCCGCCCACATGGCCGGTCGGAAAAATCTTGACAAAGTCAGAGCCGGCCTTCCAGGCTGCGATGACCTCGGTCGGTGTTAAGGCGCCCGGAAACACTACGACATCCGCCTTTCTTGCATACGCCACTACTTCCGGGACAAACCCTGGGCTCGTCAAGAACCTGGCGCCTGCGTCGATGCACTGGCGCGCCAAATCCTCATCCAGCACGGTGCCAGCGCCGACCGCTAAGTCCGGAAAACGCTTCGCCAAATCATTGACAACCTGCAGCGCCCCAGGCACGGTAAGTGTAATTTCGACGATTGGAATTCCTGCCGAATATACGGTTTCTGCCGCAAAGAGCGCAAGGTCCTGCGACGATACACGCACAGAAGGTAAAATGCCAATGCTCTTAATAAGTGCGCTTACTTCTTCTCTTTTCATTGACCGGCCCTTTCCGTGCCGCTATTCGATCGAACGAGAACGATTAAGCTGCCCACTCATGGTTGGATCTCTTCATGACCTATTGCGAGATTCAGTTGTCCGGCAGCCGTCAAATAGGCCCCGAGCAGCTGGGCGTAGGCTAGTTGCACCTGGCGATAGTCGCTTTGCGCGTTGAGAAAGTCCATCAGCGATGCGCCGCCGTGTTCGTAGGCAAAAGTGACTGTATCGCGCACGCGCAGAGCCTGGTCGTTGTACTTCGCCTTGTACGGTTTGAGCAGCTCAATGTTGCTGCGTACCAATTCATAGGCAGTATCCACGTCGCTGAATACCTGCGCCCGCGTGGCGTCTTCAGCTTGCTGGCTGCGGTCGATATCGATCAACGTGCGTTTCTTCTCGCCCTGATTCTTGTCGAATATGCGCAACGGAATGCTTACGCTGGCGCCGAGAGTCTGGTTGGCATTCGGGTTATTCGTCGAGGAGTTGTACGTGTACCAGGCACCAAAGGTGGGATCGGTGGAACCGTTGGCCACGGCTAGTTTGTGGTTAGTCTCCGACTGCTGAATCGTCTGCAGCGCGGCTTGAAGATCGGGCCGCGCGGCAAGAGCATCATCCCGGTAGTTCTCCAACGGCTGTAAGGCATCGCTGAAATCGAATGGACCGGTAACGTCGAACTGGTCAACCGGGGTGCGGTCATTCAGCATCTGCAAGAGCTGAATTTTGGCAGTGCGCAGGTTGACAATCGCGGTTTCGATCTCCGACTCGTATTGCACTCGCAGCAGCTCGATGCGATCGAGGTCGACTTGCGCCAGATCTCCGGCCTTGAAGCGGGCGCGGCTGATGTCGATGATCTTGTCGTAATACTCAAGGTCAGCTCTCGCCAGATCCAGCACGAATTTGGCTTGCAGCGTCCCCACGAAAGCCGCGCGAAGAGCGAACACCATGTTCCGTTCCAAATCCTCATGCTGCGATTGCGTGATGCGTGTGCCTTCCTTTGCGCTCTCCAGGCGCAGTTCGCGCTTGTGCTCGCGTTCATGCAGATAGCTGAAGTTGGGCTGCTCAGTCGTTCCCTTGAAGGGAGTCCAGACCCCATTGTGCGGTGCGGGTTGGTTGCCATCGACTGATAATGTGAACTGCGGATTGGGACGGAGAAAGGCTGTGATCTCCTCGGCGCGCATCTCGTCCACGTTGTCGGCATCGGCCTTTAACGCCGGATTGACTGCTTCAAACTTCGCCTTCACCTGATCCCAAGTGAGCGCCTGCTGCGCGCATGCCGAGCTCGCAAGAAAAAGAAAGCCTATGATACAGCCGCCGATATTTCGCGTGACAATGGGAATCTGCTTAGACTTCAAGGGAAACCTCCGGTTTCGGGAGCTTGTCACCCTCTCTTGCGATCCAGACATAGAGCGTCGGTAGAAGGAAGATGCTCATCGCGAGGGATGCCATGAGTCCCCCCACAATGACAATGGCAAATGGACGCTGCGAGTCGGAGCCGATGGCGTGGGACATCGCCGCCGGAAGAAGTCCCAGGGTCGCTACCAGCATCGTCATCATGATGGGGCGAAGCCGCAGGACGGCGCCTTCAATGGCAGCGCCTTCAGGAGTGTAACCTCGGGCTCGAAGCTGATTGATGTATTCAAGCATGATGACGCCCGTTTGAACCGAAACTCCAAAGAGCGCAAGGAAGCCGACACCGGAAGACACGCTGAAGAATGTGTGGGTCATATAGAGAGCGAGCAAGCCTCCAGTGGGAGCCATGGCCACGTTGAGGATAATCAGCAGCGCCCATTTGAAGGAACGAAACATGGTGTAGAGAATGATGAAGATAAAAAAGATCGTAAGTGGCAGGATAAAGAGCAGCCTCTTTTCGGCGCGCGTTTCGCTATCGTATTCTCCCGACCATTCGAGGTGATAACCACGCGGTATCTGCACATTTTTTGCGATCTTCGCGATGGATTCCTTGACCGTGGTGCCCAGATCGCGCCCGCGTACTTCAAAGCGGATGGCCACATAGCGAGATCCATCTTCCCGATAAATGTCGTAGGCGTCATCGCGAACCTGGGCTTTGGTCACCTGAGCCAGCGAGACGCGCTCTCCCGAGGGAGAGAGCAGTCGAATATTCTGGATGGCCTCCTTGGTATCGCGATACGGTTTCTGATAGCGCACGACCACGTTGTAGACTGCCTCTCCCTGCAACACCTGGCTAACAGAATTACCTCCGACTGCGGTCTGAATTGCATCTTGTACATCGGCCACATTGATGCCGAAGCGCGCAGCGGCCAGACGGTCAACGGTGAGATCGATATTCGGCTGACCCGTATCGCGTTGAATTCCCAAATCCTTGACCCCGTCAACGTTGGCCATGACATCTTTGATCTGTTCGCCCTTTTCCTCGAGAACGTCCAGGTCTGGCCCGTATAACTTCGCACACAGTCCGCCTTTCGTGCCGGTCATCGTTTCATCCACGTTGTCCTCAATGGGCTGGGAAAAATTCCAGAAGGCCCCTGGATGTTTCTCTACTTCCCGATCCATTGCTGCGATCAGTTCCTCTTTACTCTCATGAAAGATGGGTCGCCATTGGTCCTTGGGTTTCAAGTCGATGAAATATTCCGTGTTGCCGAATCCTCCCGTATCGGTTCCATCGTCGGGCGCCCCCGCTTGCGAGACGACCTTGGTGACCTCGGGGAACGAGGCGAAGATAAAGCGGGATTGCTCGGTGAAGCGCGTGCCTTCCGTCTCGCCTATGCTGTTCGCCATTGCGCCACGGGCCCAGATGGCGCCCTCGTCCAAGTGGGGCAGAAACTCCGAGCCAATGATGCCGCTGAACGTCAGGAAGACAGCGATGGCCATCGAAGCAAGGGCAGCGCCAAAAGTGATCCAGCGATTCTCGATCGCGAACTTCACCGCGCCCCGGTACCGATCCTTCAGGAACTCCATAACCGGGTTGCGCCATTCCTTGACACCGCGCGGGAAAAACAGGGCAGCAAGCACAGGCACAAGGAAAATGGAGAAGACTATGGCGCCGAGTAGTGCGAAGGCAACGGTCCAGGCCATGGGCCGGAACAAACGCCCTTCGACTCGCTGGAGCGTGAAGATCGGCATGTAGGCGGTGATGATGATGCCAATTGCGAAGAAAACCGGCCGCTGGACCTCGTGAGCGGCATCACGGATCATCTCAACCGGCGTCTTGTGGCTCATGGTGATGCGGCCCGCTTCAGCCGAAACGTTCTTGCCATGATGGCCCAAGTGCCTCATGATGTTCTCCATCATGACAACCGCGCCGTCGACGACCATCCCAAAGTCCAGCGCGCCAAGGGAAATCAGGTTTGCGGGGATGTGGCTCAGGTTGAGAAATATAGACGCAAAGAGCAAGGAAAACGGAATGGTGAGCGCAACAATGAACGCTCCGCGAACATTCCCGAGAAACAGAAAGAGGATGATCGTTACCAGGATCATTCCCTCGCCAAGGTTGTGCAGCACCGTGTGCAATGTGTAATGAAGCAGATCGCTGCGGTCGAGCATGGGAATGACCTTCACACCCTCAGGCAGGATATGATTGTTGAGCTCGTCCACCTTCTGGTGAATCGCTTCGAGTGTGGGGCTTTCTTCGGCCCCCTTGCGCATCAGTACGCCGCCCTGGATGACGTCGGGCTCATCGACAATGACGCCGTCCGGACGATGATCGGCTCTGGCCATGTGCCCCAGGCGAATTCTGGGGCCCCATTCGACGACCGCGATGTCCTTTACGCGAACCGGAGCCCCATTCGAAGTCGTCAGTACGGTATTCTCGATATCCTGAACACTGCGGAAAAGTCCAAGTGCGCGGACGTTCAGTTGCTGCAAGCCCTCTTCAACAAAGCTGCCGCCCGCGTTCACATTGTTGTTGGTCAATTGGTTCTCCACCTGGCTGATGCTCAAGCCGTAGGAGATGAGCTTATTTGGGTCGACGCGCACCTGATATTCGCGCGCGGTGCCGCCGAAGTCGCTCACGTCCACCACGTTCGGAACTTTCCTGAATTCTTTGTATAGAGTCCAGTCTTCAATGCTCCTCAAATTCATCAGGTCATACGCCGGGTTCGTGCTCCGGATCGTGTACCAATAAATCTGGCCGGTGGGGCTCCAGTCCGTACCGATTTGAGGCAGCACGCCCGCCGGCATATTGACCTGCGTGAGCCTTTCGAGCACTTTCTGGCGGTTCCAATCGTCGACGGATTGGTCGTCGAAGATCAACGTAATCAGGGAAAGGCCAAAAATCGACTCCGACCGGACCGTCGTGAGATGCGGAATTCCAAACACCTGAATTTCTACGGGAACCGAGACTTGCTGTTCCATTTCTTCAGCGGAATGCCCGGGCCACTGGCTGATGACGTTCACGTAATTATCGGCGATGTCTGGATAGACCTCGACGGGCATGTTGTGAAACGACACCGCCCCCCAGAGAAGCAACAGCACCCCAACCGCCAGCACCACGTACCGGTTATTGAGTGCAAAATCTACGAGATTGCGAATCATGGTTTCTTCCTCGGGCCTCGGAGTCGAGCGTTATTCGTTGTCGATCACATTTTGGAGATTGATCGCGTTTGTCACAACCTGCTGGCCAGGCTGCAACCCGGATACAATCACCTGCATATTGTTCGGCAACTGTTCGCCGCTGATGACCTCAATCCGCTTAAACTTCCCATCCACAGGGGTGTAGACCCAATCGCGGTCGTGCAGATGCACGATGGCGGACGCCTGGACAGCCGCATAGTTCTGCTTCCCCTTGCCGAACAATGTGACAGAGGCGAACATGCCCGGCCGCATCATCTCGCCCGGATTGGCCACTTCGATACGGACCTTCGCGGTGCGGATATTCGGGTCAAGAATCGAGCCGATGTTGCTGATGTTGCCCTTGAGAACTTTGCCTGGATAGGCATTCAGCTTGATCTCGGCGGGTTCCCCAACGCGCACGTTGGCCATGTCGTTTTCGTAGACGTCACAGACGATCCACACGGTGGTTAGGTCCGAAATTGTGAATGGGTTCGGCGTAGAGTAGGCCTGCACGACCGCCGAGTTCGTCACTTCCTGATCGGTGATCACGCCGGAAACCGGCGCGACGATATCGACGATCCCCTTCGGATTATCGGGATCGCTGCCGAGCAGGTGAAGATGCTCGGTCGCAGTATCGAGGGTGGTTTTGGCGTCGTCCTCGGCGTCTTGCGCGACCTCCAGGTCTCCCAGCGCTATGGCCCCGTGCTCGTACAGAATCTTCGCTCGATCCAATTGCTTGCGCGCAAGAAGCTCATCGGAGATGGCCTTGCGATAAGCGTCGAAGCCTCCCGAGATGTCGTCGCTGCGAACACGCAGCAAGAGCTGGCCCTTCTTTACGGCGTCGCCGAGGCGAGCGCGGATGTCCACAATGCGGCCGGAGGCGAGCGAAATCACCGGAACAGTTCGCGCGATGTCCGGAAATACCGTACCGGTCACGGACAATTGCGACGGGGCCTGGTATTCGGTTGATGTTGCGATTGGATACTGCTCCGGATGCTCGACCGCGAAAAAGTTGACGTCCACTCCGGGGACCACCTCGGCCGGCGGCGGCGCTTCTGCGTCCGCATTCACCTTGTCGCTCTTGCATCCGCTTGTGGCCAGAGACGCGGCCATTGCCATCAGCATCAGGCCAAATGCAAAATATCTGCTCTTCATACGAATTCTCGCACCCCTCTTTTGCGTCCCTCTTTTTTTCAAAGACACACTGCAGCTATGAGGACAGAACTATTCAGACGGGAATTCTTCTTGAGTCTGAATGTCGCTGCTGTAATTCTTAGGCGACGCGCCGTAAAGGAGCTGTAAGGAGATTGCATAAAATCCCGTAAGTGCCCAAGACTTCTTTAGCAATATCTAAGTTTCTATCTGGAGTTAGGGCCGAGAGAACATATTCATGCATTCTTTATGTGATCTCATATAACTTGCTGCCGCGTCCGGTCACCCGGACGTTGGATCTATCGCGCCATGACCTAGACGCGTAACAACGTTAACCAGAGAACCTGGCAATAAATTGGCGTCTCAGGGTCATTCTGGCGCACCAAAGTGACTCAGCAATTATGTGCTGAGAGTGGCGGCCGCAGATAGATAGGGATGAATTGAGTTTCTCGAACAGCACCGGAGTTGCAAAATAACCCCGATGCTGCTCGTTCCATCAGTGTTTCTATTCGCGCTCACAACGGCGCGGCTAGGTGGACTCTGCGGTTAAAACCTCACCATGATTGCGATCGTGGAGACGGTTTGATTGGTACGGAGGTCGGGCCACCAGATTGCACTCGTGTCCGCGCCGGTTCCGCTTCCTGTGGCATAGCAAGCTGTTTCCGCCAGCGCCAGGCTGCCGTATCCGTAACCGGAGGGAGCGCCGCTTGCGCAGGCGTACTGCGCAGGCTGACCGTTGTTGGTAGGAGGGCCCCCTGCGAAGGCCGGAGGGGTAATGCCACCGCGGCCCGTCCAGTACGGGATGTCAGAGAAGCGATAGCCAGTCTCCAACCGGAAGGTGATGAACTGGGCCGGCATGTAATCGAAGGTAACGGTTCCGTCATGCATCTGGGCGCGATCACCTCCATTCTCGGTAAAGTACGGGGTTCCGGTAATCGCAGTGGCGCCGTTGATGGGAGGCAACAACGTCAGGTAACGGCCGGGGTTGTTCATCAGGCCACCTCCCAGAGTCACCGCGTAGCGGTCCTTGTCGAACCACCCCCGGAGGTATGCCATTGTGCCAACGAACATCTGCTTGGGCTTGCCATCGCGGCTGTTGTGGCAGTTCACTCCGCCGGCGTAGGTGGAGCTTGATCCCATCTCGGGCGATGAACCGGTCGGACTGTAGGGTCCACTAGCAGATCCGCCGCCGTATTCGCAACCCGCATCACCGGTAATTGTAAAGGCCATCTTGTCCAGCGAGTTCTTCGGCTTGTCATAGAACTTGACCTGCGCACTATAGTCGGCGTGAACGCGCGAGCGACCTGGATAGCCGATATCGTCTTCTCCCAAACCGTAGTTGTTGAACACGAAGTCAAGATACGACGTGGGGCGATAGAGAATCTGACCGCCCAGGCCCGGTTTGCCGTTGGGACGCGCGTAAGTCTGCCAGCCATTGATGATCCATGGCTCGATCTTCAACTTTGCGGTTGGGAAGTACTGAATACGAAGGCCGTTGAAGAACCATGGTGTATTGGAGGAAACGAACGAAGGCTGATAGGTCCAGTTATCGAAATTGTAGTAACTGAACAGGCCGATGTAAGAGACGAATATACCAGCATCCACATTCACGCCGTGAGCATAATCCCAGTGGTAACCGCCCCAGGCCTCAGAAACATATTTATACGCGCCAGCTAAATCCCATTGGCCTCGACTGGGACTGGCGTCATTACGAACCGTCGTCGTAGCGAACAGGCCATCCATGGTGAGGATACGCCCGCGTACGTTTTGAATGCGGATGTCACCACCGGCACTGATCTGCTCAAGTTGCCATTCGTCCGAGCGAAACGTCTCAGTCGATCCGCCCAGGCTGTCGTCGTGGGGATGGTTGTAATCCAGCGTGTAGTTCGCGTCCGCGCGGAACTCCGGTGTAAAGTACTTTGTGCTCATCGGGCTGTCCACGGCATGCCCGTTGCTGTTGAGCCAAGTCCAGTCGCCGGGGAACGGTTCGCCCTTGGTGGTAATCTGAGCGTCGATCTCAGGAGGCGCCGGAGCTGCAGCCGGAGCGGGCGCTGTTGCTGCTTGTGTCCCTGGCGCCATTGAACTGCTATCGCCTGTCTCCGCCGTACGCAATTCGCCGGCATCCTTCTCCGCATCATCTGCTTGCTTGGCCGTATCTAACTCGGATTCGAGCTTGCCAATCCGGGCCTTCATGTCGGCTTCCATTTGTGTTAACTGGGAAAACTGCTTTTTCATGTCAGTCAGCTCTCTGATGACCGCATCGCTCTTCATTGGGACCGCCGCGGGAACCGAGGCTGCATCCGTTGAACTGGAAGAGGCCGCAGCAGCGGAAGCTCCAGACGCTGTGGAAGAGGAATCCGTAGTTACAGCCGCCGCTTCCATAGGCGGTATGCCAGGTCCCGTCGAAGGCGCTTCCAAGGCCGCAAAATTGACTAAAGCCGTTTTACCGGGAGCCGTATTGGCGGCTGCTCGCGTCGCGGGCTTCTTGTCATCGTTCGATGTTGCGTTTTGGGTCTGGCAGGTAAGCTGCCCGGTGAACCCACATATTACAGCACCACATATGACGACCGTCCTGAAGTTACTCCTCATGCGTATCTGATCTCCTCGACGATTGGCGTCGCCAGGTTAAAAAGCGTTGGCTCTCACGGAGAGACGGCTGGTTCATATCGCCCCCTCAGTTAAAAGTCTTATGCGACGCGCCATAAGATTGTCGTAAGGAAATCCAGAAATGTAACTAAGTGAGAAGTCTGCAGCTTATAAGACGCACTATCCCTCAGGTCATCCTTTCACAAAACAAGAATGCTCCCCTCAAGTCGTCTTATCTCAGGTTATTTGCAATGTAACTAGGCCGACATAAAAACCGCATAAACTAATCCTAAAATGATCGTAGTGTTTTCTGCTTCCGTCGTATGGCGCGCTTAAGCGCATGGGGCATCCACAGCTCTCCATCACTTAGACTGTAAGTCCGAACCGGCTCCAGTCGATCGAAGGCAAAAGACGGCAGACGATCTCCTTGGTTGCCGGTTCGTTAACATCCGGCGGAGCCATTCGTATCGGAGCCATTGCCAACATCCAACGTGCAAAGTCGGGAAGAAATTCTACGCTTCTGCTGATAATCTCTTTAGCAACTGGACCTGTATTTCGGTAGTCCAGCGGTCCAGAAACTTTCAGATGCGGGAATCAAGGAGACGCAAAATGACCCGTAATTTATTTGTATTCCTCTGCTTTCTGGTCTTCGTATCAGTGGTTGCGAACGGCCAGATGGTTTCCAACAGCACAATTCAAAACGATCCAGCGAAGGAAACGCTCTGCGCACGGAGAGCAAAGGTCAAGCCGGTTCCGTTTTTGATCGATCAGAATTACGCGGAAAGCACCCGCGCCGTCCATCCCGATACCACCTTCATCGCAGAAGACGGCGTTATCCCAGAACTCATTGAGTGTCGTGTGAACGGAAGCACTGGAAAGTATGAGCCGGACTCGCTGACTTCGGAAAATTCATCCTGGCACCTGCCCCGTCCACAGCAGTTCACGCCCAGCATCGAGACGGCGGCTGGACAAATCAAGGCAGCCGATGTCTGCCTGAAAGCAGCTCGCGACAGGGTGAATCGAGAAGGGTTTGACCATAGTTTCAGTCCCGGAGCAGGAGTCTATGAAATCAACTTGAACGTAGGTCCGTGGTACAACCCCGGCGTACGATTCGCCGGTATGAAGGCGGAACGATATGACATCGCGGTCGAGGGCAAACTATTCTACAAGTCTTCTGGGCCCGATTTAGATGCCGTCAGGGTCAGTTGCCTGCTTTCGCCGACGTTTGAGGTGAAATCGATTCAAGCAAAGTAAGGAGCAGTACGCGCGTCTCCGTATCGCTTAGAGCCATTCCACCATCGACGTGCCCTCTCAAGCTTCGGGCAAGGTGCCATTTTCTTGAGGAAAATGTCACTCGAGAGCGGAAGTTTCGGGGGCGTCGGACGTCACCAGCTATACGTGTACCCGATGCTGGATATCGTGTACCAAGGAACTGTGACCACCTTGCTGTAGCTTTCCTGAATCCAGATCGAGTTGTTGTTGTTGCAGTGAACGATGGCACCGAGTGATAGACCGCTGTCGAGTCTGTTTTGCACACGAGCATTGCCGGTGGAGCTCGTAATGCCGCTCCGCAGCCAGGTGTAGCCGGTCGCAGTCTTTGTCTTGGGCAGAGAAAAGTTCTTCATCGCTCCGGCGGATTCCGTGTGCTCGCCGTAGGCGGTGTGAAGGAAGCCGTGGGTTCCTGCGTTCTCGTAGGTATATCCAAAGGTGAGTTCGTCGCCGATGGGGTCTTTCTTAAGGAATCCGAATGTGTGGCCGATTCCGATGTTGTAGTTTGCGCGAGGAACGAGATTTCAAACGCAGTGCTTCATTCGGAGAGGAACGCGTTTCCGGTCTATACTCTTCACGAGTAGGCCGACGGCTGTAGTGAGTTGGCCTACGCCCTTTTAAGGCGTGGGTCCTGGGTTCAAGTCCCGGCGAGCTCACCATACTCGAAGCCGCTGTCCCTGCCAGATTACCTAACCGCCGCGCAAAGATGAAGGCGTATCTTCATCTGGGGAAGACCATGAAATCGGTCGAGGCCGCCAAGTTCTGGGAAGCCAACGCGGAGAACTGGACGCGCTTTCTCCGCGCCGGCTATGACGTCTATCGAGACGCCCTGAATACGCCTGCGTTCCTGGCCATGCTGCCCGATGTGCGCGGCCTTTCTGGCGTCGATATCGGATGCGGCGAGGGAGCTGAAACGCGCAAGCTGGCGAGGCTCGGTGCCCGTATGCAGGCCGTCGATATCGCGCCCACCTTTATTCGCCATGCGCAGGCTACGGAGACAGCCGCACCGCACGGCATCCTGTATCAGGTGGCCAACGGAATGGACCTTCCCTTTGCCAGCGGCACGTTCGATTTCGCTACCGCCTTCATGTCACTAATGGACATGCCCGACCACGGGGTTGCGTTGAAAGAAGCAGCACGCGTGCTGAAGCCGCGCGGATTTTTTCAATTCTCCATCATTCATCCGTGTTTTTCGCCGCCGCATCGCCGTGTGCTGCGCGACGCGCAAGGCAAGGTGAGCGGCATCGAGGTCGGGCAGTACTTCGAACCGATGAACGGGCAGATGAACGAGTGGATGTTTTCGACCGTACCGGCGAAGGAACGCGCGCGCACCAAGCCGTTTCGCGCGCCTATGTTTCATCGCACGCTCAGCAGTTGGGTCGATCTGATCTGCGGCGCAGGCCTGTCGATTGAGAAATTCGGCGAGCCCACGGCCAGCAACGCGCTCGCGGATGCACAGCCGGTGGTCGCCGATACGCTGGTCGCGCCGCTCTTCCTGCACATCCGCGCGCGCAAGCTGGCGTGACCGGCCAGTCTCAGGGCCAGAAGTGATTCTCTGAACAGGCGCGGAGCCGCTCCGCTGCGCTTTCCGGCGTGATATCGCGCTGCGGCATCCCCAGCATTTCAAAACCCACCATGAATTTGCGCACCGTGGCCGAGCGCAGCAGGGGCGGATAAAAGTGCGCGTGGAAGTGCCATTCCGGATGAACCGTCCCCGGCTTCCCTTCACCGCCTGTCGGGCTCTGGTGGAAGCCCATTGTGTAAGGAAAACTCGTCTCAAATAGATTGTCGTAGCGGGTGGTCAGCCGCCTGAGCACATCGGCAAGCGCGCCGCGTTCCACGTCGGTCAACTCCGGCAGCGCGCCGAGATGACGCTTGCTCAGCACCAGCACTTCAAACGGCCAAACCGCCCACCACGGAACCAGAACGGCGAAGTGATCATTCTCCATGACAATGCGATCGCCCGAGGCGCGCTCGGTGGCGAGATAACTGCACAGGAGACAGTGGCCGGCTCGATCGAAAAACTCGCGCTGTGCCTTGGTTTCAGCGGCCGGTTCGTCGGGGACAAATCCAGTGGACCAGATCTGGCCATGCGGATGTGGATTGCTTGCGCCCATCATGGCGCCGCGATTTTCGAAGATCTGCACGTACTCGATCCAGTCGATGGCGCTCAGTTCTTCATACTCGTTCGTCCACGCATCAACCACGCAGCGAACCTCGGGCTGCGTCATGCGTGCCAGCGTCAGGCTGTGGTTGGGATGAAAGCAGAGCACCTTGCAGAGTCCCCGCGCGGGCTCGGCGAGGAGCAGAGGCGATGTCGAAGGAGTCACTGCGGCGGGCAGGTCGGGCAGCAGTGCTGCGTAATCATTGACGAACGAAAAGATCGAATCGTACGTTGGATTTACTGCCCCGCCTGCGCGTTTGTTGCCGGGACAGAGATAACACTCCGGATCGTATGCCACGCCGGAAGGAGCGGCCTTTTGTCCCATCTCCCCTTGCCATGGTCTCTGCGTGCGATGCGGCGATACCATCACCCACGCCTGCCGCAGCGGATTCCAGCGGCGATGAGGATACTGGCCTGATGTTTCCATTCTTGCTCCCCGGCCATTGTAACGGGCGCAGACACCGTCCTCGCTCGCGGCACTTAGGGTTGGAGATCGAATGCCGGCCGCAGACTTCCATCCATGTAGAAGGGCACCGAGGTGTGCTCGTGCACGATGCGCCAGTTTCCACGGATTCGCTCGAAGCACATGGTCTCGCGCATCCAGAAGCGGACGGATCCCTCAGGTCCTTTCTTGGTCCCGCTCATGTGAAGAAAGCAGTGAGCAAACGCAAAGTCGCCGCTCACGGTAACTGACAGGTCGCGCGAGACGATCTCGATTGGTGTCTCCCAGCTATCGAACCACGCTCGCTTTTCCTGCGCGTTAACGCCATGATGGACCAGCGGCGGAGCAAGATTGAAGATTGTGGCGTCGCTTGCATAGGACGCAGCCGTCGGCTCGGCGTCCTTGACGTAGTGCGCTCGGTGAAGGCCCGCGATGACTTCGCGGATTTTCTGCTCATCTATGGAGATGAACTCGCGTGCGGAATTCTCGATCAATATCGTTGAAGTCATGGGGTTCCTCCTGATTTGGCGTTTTGGATCGGTGCCGCAAGGGGAAGTTTGGGTGCGTCCAGATTCGTTTTCCGATTTCGTTTGCATCGCTTGGCATTTATCTCGCGCGTTACGCTGTGGGGATAAGAATTTCCGTGACCAACTGGTCGGCAGGTATGACCCGCGGGTCGTTCACGTAGTTCTCAACGGCGAAGTCGTCGCGGACCTGAATTCTCTCGCCTGCAATTGCCCACGCGCGGCCGGATGCCTGAGGCAGGTCGGTATACGGTCCAGTCAACACGAAGCGACTGTATTTGCCACCTGTGAACTTCTAATACTGGAGCCCATCGGGAAGTTCCTTCGGGGGCGCGGCCAGCGAGAAACCGGCGCGGTAAATCTTTGGACCCATCTTGTAAAGGCTGGTGTAGCCGGTGATCTTGTTGTTCTCAGAGAGCGCGGGGATGAAAGTATGCGCCTTTTGCCATGCGGCGCCGGCGTTTTCCATGAATGGCCCGATCTTCTCGACGAAGACGTAGTGGGTTTCGGGCCAGTTGACGATCTCGGGATTTTCGGTGAGGTTCATCCTGCTCTCCTTTCAAGTTGAAGAAACTCCGGTTTCAATCTCTCCGCGGAATTGGCCGACTTTGGTTCAGCTCCCATTCGGTGTGAGGCGCGACTGGTAAGCGATGGTGGCACAGACTTCTCAATGTTGATGCGTTGCGGAATCATCCGCTGAGCTTCCGTCGGACCAATGGTCGACAGGCACCATAAAAATGATTTCGGGCTCCGGCCCCGGGTCGTGATGAAACGTGTCGACCACGACCGGGGAGTCATCCAGGTTCGCTCCCCAGCTCGCGGCACCCATGCGGGGGAGATGAAACATCAGATGCGAATGCCAATGCCCGGGGCCGTCGCCGAGATATTGGTTTTTCGACATCATGTAGGACATCGCTCCCGGCTCGGGCATGGGCAACAGGCTGCTGGCAAGCTCGGCTTGAATCTTCTCGACCATCTGGTCTTTGGTCAGGCCACCCAATATCAGTTTTGTCCTGAGAATGGTGTAGGGCAGGATGGAGCGCACGGCCGGCGGGTTGTAGCAGATGGGACCGCGCAGCTTGGGATTCCAGAAATCCGTGCTGTCGAGGGGAGACATCCACCCCCGCTCGACGATACAGGTGAAGCCATTCTTGCCTTCAACGGCGGTGTGGTAGCCGTCCTTTTCAAGCACGAGGACATTGGCGTCGCTGGAGAGCGCGGGAGGAGCAGCGCTTTTTGCAAGCGCGATCTCGGCGTCGCGATCGGCAATGAGGTATTGGTCAAGAGGTGCCATGGCCGCATAAGGAGCCTTGGTCTCCTGCGCTTGGAAAAGCTTGGGGCTGGATGGCCAAACCAGCAGCAATGAAGCCGCAAAAACCATTCCCTGAACGAATTTTGTAGTCATATTTCTCTCCTGAGTGCGAAGTTTTCGAGGGGAACTTGTGCCTTATTGGGGAAGACAACTTTGCGAACGCGGTTGATTGAATAACAGTTCCAGATACCGCCGCAGATGGTCGATGCACTCTGCGGCAACTTCGCGGGTGTGTTTGGCTTTGGCCAGAATGAATGCGCCTTGAATTGTGGCTTGTGTGAAGATAGCGAGGCTCTCGGCGGTCCAGTCGGTCTTGATGCTGTATTGCTTGATCGCCGCCTGAATGTCGGGCACCAGCGTCGCCGCGTGGCCGCTGATGGAGTGCTCACATGCTTCGCGGATTGCGGGATGCGTGTCGTAGACCTCCTGCGTCATGGTGCCCACGAGGCATGTGAAGTCTGGGAGTTCGCCCTTGAGCAGCGCCTTGCGAAAATCGACATAAGCGAGCACCCGTTCCAGCGGGTCGACCGGCGTGTGATAAGGCGCGGTCGCGAAAAGAGCCGAAGTAATCTCACTCCAATAATCGGCGGCAGCAATTGCCAGATCTTCCTTGGTGCTGAAGTGGTGAAAGAAGCTGCCCTTGGTCAGCCCCGCCGCTTCGCACACGTCCTCGATGCGGGTAGCCGTATAGCCCTTGGTGCGGATCACCGCCAGCGCAGCCTGAAGGATGCGGGTCTTCGATTCGTGTCTGGCATCTGTTGTTTGCATCAGTCGTCTGCCCTATGGTTGGACAACATACCTACTAGTCGGTATGTTGTCAAGTAATTTCTGCGCTTTTGGATAAATTGCAGATAATGCAGTAGCTTATTCTCTCTCGGTTTCTCAGACGAGACGCCGCGTTTACGCGGTTGGCTTCGGCGGGGGCGGCATCTTGGCCATGAACTTCTCGGCGAACGCCACACTGTACCGCTCCAGCAACTCCGCTACGCGCCCCGGTTGCGGCGAGCGCACGATGAGCCCAGCATGATGATGCTTTTTCAACCGCACAACGATTTCGGGCGCATCGAAAGTCGATGTGTCCGGCTCAGCGGTTTTTGCGAGACAAAGGACGCTACCCGCATAGTCGGCTCTCGGTTCGGGACAGACATACGCCTCGCCGCGCAGATCGGCTACTTCGAGTTTGGCCCACTCGCGCCAGAGATTGATGCCTGTTGCGGTCTCCACCAAGTCGGCGATAAACGCACCGCCGACGCGCGCTGCAATCTCGAGAAAGTAGAATCGTCCGTCGGCGTGGGCGCGGATGTATTCGGCATGGGTCACCCCGCGGACCATTCCCAGCGACGGTGCTAGCTTCGCATTCAGTTCAGTCAGGATCTTCCATTCATCGCTGGCTCGGTCCACGGTGCGCGTCGTGAATACTCCGCCCTCGTGCATGACCTGCATCGGAGGACGCCCGTATTGATGTGCAACAGAGAAGACGACCTTCGATTTGCTGACGATCGAGTCGACGTGAAAGATGTCGCCGGGAACAAACTGCTCCAGCAGAAACCGGCTCTGTTCGTCGCCCAGCTGATCGAGCGTGCGCCACAGCTTCTCCGGATCTTCAATTTTGCGAATCCCCAGTGCCGAAGCCTCCGCGCGGGGCTTGAGCAGCCACGGGGCCGGTACCCGCTCCATATAGGCACGAAGATCGTCGTAGAAAAAAACACCGCAGAACTCCGGGACCAGAAAACCCATTTGCCGGGCGCTGGTGCGCATGGCCAGCTTGTCGCGGTAGCGGTTGGCAGTGCTCAGATTCATTCCCGGCAGGCGCATGTGCTCGCGAACGAGCGCGGCCGTTTCCTGATCGAACTCATCCAGGGCCACGACGCGATCGAATCGGCGGCCCCGCGCCATCCACGAAACCGTGTTGAGAATCTGCTCCCGGCTCAGCTCGGCAGGCACCGTTGTGACATCGTCGAGGGCGTCGCGCGGCCAGTCGGCGGCGCGCAACTTTTCTACCGTGAGCAGGGTCGGCTTCACTCCCAGTTCTGCGCACTGGCGGAGGAAGTCCTGTCCTTTTTCGTAGCTTGCAATGCAGAGAAGTCGCTGCGTCGTGTCCGTCATAGCACCCCTGAACATTGGCCTCCGGACGAGGATAGTTCTATCCTAGAGCCTGTATACCGCACATTTTTTATTTTGAGGTAATTCCACCGGTGCTCTCGTCGAATGCGATCGTCGAAATGCACGACCAGCTGACCCGTGCCTGGCACTTTCCGCAAGGCAATACAGATCCGGAAATAATTCCCTCTCCGAATCGGGACAAACAGAAATCCGTCTCCGACGCAGAAGCAGATTTTCTAGCGCACGTGGCACGGCAGCATCGAGCTAACTTCGATCTCTGGCACATCGAGGACGAGGCCCGCACGCCGGGGGCAACCGATACGGAATTGGCCGATGTGAAGCGCCGCATCGATGCGACCAACCAGTTGCGCAACGACCTTGCCGAAGATCTGGATCGTGCGCTCATGAATTGGCTCGCGCCGCAGGGACTGCCGAATCCCGAGGCGCCGCTGCATTCCGAGTCACCCGGCCTGATGATCGACCGGCTATCAATCCAGGCATTGAAGATTTACCACACGTGCGAGGAATGCGAACGGCCCGGGGCCGCTGAAGGACATGGCGAGCGCAATCGCGATCGCCTTGCCATTCTTGAAGAACAGCGCGCCGACCTCGCTTTGTGCCTCGATGCACTCTGGCAGGAAACGGTTGCAGGGACCCGCAAATTCAAGCTTTATCGGCAATTGAAGATGTACAACGACCCTTCGCTCAACCCCGCGATCTATCGCAAACCAGCTCAAGGTAATCGGCATTAGGCCTCTACGAGAGCCAGTCATTTGACGTTCGGCCATCTTCTGGGTATAAAAGTTGCTCAAGTAGCATTTCCCAGGACCGTAGGTCCAAGGCGCCATTGCGCACGAATAGACGCGACCGAATTGGTAGCGGCGTTCTTGCAAAAATTCGGCGGTGAAGACAGGAGCCATGGAGATGCCGAAAGAAGCGCGATTCCCAGGCGCATGGTTTCCGACCGGAGGAATCCGGCTGAACTCATTGTTCCTGGAGATGCGCCAATGGCGAATCATCAATGACGCAAGAGGCCCGATCCGCGGCGACAGGCCGCAAGAAAATTTCCCCCGTGGCTGCCAAACCCGGCAGTCAGTCACCCGCTGCCGACACAGCTGCCTATCAGCACTACCAGGCCGCGGTGCAATTGGTACAGCAGGGCAAGTTCGACAAGGCACTTGCGGCCTTCGAGAAGCTACTCCCCACGGCGCCGTTTGAGATTGCCGAGCGCTGCCGCATGTACGTGCAAACTTGCCAGCGCCAGATCAACAAGCACGGCCTGGCTTTCATCACTCCTGAGGAACGCTACGACTATGCCGTGTCGCAGTTGAATGGCGGCTACTTCGAAGAAGCGGGAGAACAGTTGCGCGGCATTATCGCGGACTATCCCAGAGCCGACTATGCCTTCTACGGTTTGGCCTTGCTCGACTCGATTACGGGACGCATCCAGGGGTGCCTTGACAATCTCTCCAAGGCCATCGAACTCAATCCGAAGAATCGGCTGCAGGCACGCTCGGATAACGATTTCCAGAATATGGTTGACGACCCGAGGTTCACAGAGTTGCTGTATCCTGAAATACCATAAAGAAATCTGTGATTTTTGTGCCGTTGTCAAAAACCGCTGAACACAACCCGGAACCATCCCAGCTAAGCTCGTCTGCCTCTGAAGCTGCGGTGCGTCCTCTTCGAGTAGTAGCAATCGGCGGCGGCACCGGACTTTCCACGCTGCTGCGCGGTTTGCGGCGGCATGTGAGCATGCCCGGCCAGCCATCTGCGGAACCTTCTCAGATCGCGGACCTTTCCGCAGTTGTTACCGTGACCGACGACGGTGGCTCCTCCGGCCGGCTCCGCAAAGACTTCAACATGCTGCCCCCTGGGGATCTGCGCAATTGCATGGTGGCCCTCAGCGAGGAAGAAGACTTGCTGGTGCAGTTGTTCGCACACCGGTTTGGCGGAAGCAATGGGCTGGGCGGGCACAATTTCGGCAATCTTTTTGTGGTCGCGCTGACTGAGATCACAGGTGATTTTGCCCATGCGATCCAATTGGCTTCGAAGATCCTGTCCACGCGCGGACGCATCTTTCCCGCAACCACGGCCAACGCGACCATTGTGGCGCGGATGGATGATGGCTCACTGGTGCGCGGAGAAACCAACATCACCGCGAGCCGCAAGCGCATCGCCGAACTAATGCTGGACCCGCCCGATGCCGCGGCTCTGCCGGAAACGCTCGATGCCATCGCGCGCGCAGACCTGATCACCGTGGGACCGGGCTCGCTCTACACTTCGCTCATCACCAATCTGCTGGTGCAGGGCATTCCCACGGCATTGGCCGCTGCGCGCGGAGTTCGTGTCTTTGTCTGCAATCTCATGACGCAGCCAAATGAAAGCCTCGGGCTTACGGCGTCTGAACACATTCAGCGCATCTACGAACACACGCGGGCACCGATCTTCGATTACGCGATTGTGAACACTGGGCCGTTCTCTCAGCAGACCATTGACCGCTACGCAAAGCAGAATGCTGCTCCGATCAAAGCGGATATTGACCGCATTGAGGCGCTCGGTGTGCGCTGCATTGTTGGGGATTTTGCGAGTGAAGAAACGCTTGTCCGTCACCATGCGAATCGGGTCACAGCCACGCTTCTTGAGTTGGGCAGTTCCAATTCTGGCTCTGACTGTTCCGATTTATAAGTTGTTTTTAATCAATAATATTAGCAGTGAGGAAGGCTTTCGGATTTCGTGAGAATTCTCGCAAGAATCATCCTGGGCAACCTTTTTTTGCGGCCTGCATCTGATTAAAACGGGCGTGCCTGAGCAGCACATCCCATTTTCTGTAGATCTGCCTAAGTACGCAGCAGCCGGCCGTCCCCCCTTGGGATGGCTGGCTGCAACTCTTTTGGCTGAGAATTCGCATCTTCTCGCAGGTTCAAGTTGTGAGGCGCCTCTTGATGCAGGAGTTCCGCCGACTTGCTGGCTTATTTTCCAGCGCGGGTGCACCTGTTTTCCTATTTCGCGGCCTCGATCGTCCTCTTCAACTGACCGCACGCTGCATAGATATCCCTCCCGCGCGGACGACGAACGTAGACTGGCACTCCTTCTGCCACAAGCGCGCGCTTGAAGCGTTCCACCGCTTCAGCCTGTGGCATCTGGTAGGCGATGCCGGGCCCCGGGTTCCAGGCGATCAAGTTCACCTTCACCGGCAGGCCGCTGCGCCGGACCAGTAAGGCCACTTGGTGCGCGTGCTCGGGCCGATCGGTCACGTCTCCTAGCAGTACATATTCAAACGTGATCCGCTCGCGGGGCCGCAGCCGCAGCTTTCGAACGGCGTCAAGCACCGCCCCAATCGGCCACTTGCGATTGATGGGCATAATCTCACTGCGAATTTCGTCGTTGGGCGCGTTGAGGCTGATGGCAAGTTTCGGTCGCACTTCCGGCGGTTCGTCGGCAAGGCGCGCAATGCCTGGCACGATCCCTGACGTCGACACTGTCATGCGCTGCGGACTGATGCCGACTTCCTTTACCAACAGCCGCACCGCAGCCATCCAGTTGTCGTAGTTCAAGAGCGGCTCGCCCATGCCCATGAACACCAGGTTCACGCGCTCCTTGCCTATCTCGACACCGTGCTTGTCAAGCACAGCGACGACTTGCCCGGCGATTTCGCCCGCTGTGAGATTGCGTTGCAGGCCGAGTTTCGCCGTAAGACAGAACTGGCAATTCACGGCGCATCCAACTTGACTCGATACACAGATGGTTGCGCGCTGCCATTCTTTTCCGCTCTCGTGATTCGATTGCCTCGGCACACCTGCGCCGCTTCCGTCACCGGCTTCGCCGCCATCGCCGTCGGGCATCCAGACCGTCTCGACGGTCTGGCCGTCGCGAACTTGGCCTTCCACAAGGTAACGCTCTGTCCCATCATTCGAGACAAACGTCTGAGTTATGCGCGGCCGCCCTATCGCCCAACCCTCAGCAACCAGCCGGCTGCTGAGGGCCTTGGGCAGAGTGGTCATTGCGTCCAGGTCCGCAACCCGTTGACGATACATCGCTTCCGCTAACTGGCGCCCGCGCCAGGCCGGCTCGCCGATTTCCACCATGCGCGCCCCCAATGCCCCTGCATCCAAACCAAAGAGCACTGGCCCGCTTCCCACGACCGGGCGGTTGGTGTCTAATCGAAATAGTTGATTGGTATGCGCGCTCACGGCTGGGCTCAGCATAGTGCATTTCTTCCCTTGCATGCAGCTCCGGCAATCTGACTCGCTAAAAGCGGTTTCCAGTTTTACATCCTCAGGCCAGCACTTGGAGCCTTAGAATTCCCGCCGTCCGACGACGGAGTTTAGAAGCGAAAGATTATGAATAGCGAACGAAATCTTCGACGCACTGTACTACCGAACGGTCTGATTGTTCTGACCGAGCGCATGGAGCACCTGCGCTCCGTGGCCATGGGTGTGTGGGTTAAATCCGGATCGCGCTGCGAACCCGCGGAGACCAACGGCATTTCTCATTTTGTGGAGCACATGGTTTTCAAGGGGACCCGATCCCGCTCCGCACTGAATATTGCGCGCGAAATGGATTCAATCGGCGGCAACCTCGATGCATTCACCGGCAAGGAGACGATCTGCTTCAACGTCAAATCGCTTGCCGACCACGTGCCCATCGCGCTCGACGTGCTGGCTGACCTGGTGCTGAACCCGACCTTCGCATCCGGCGATATCGAACGCGAGCGCGGCGTAATTCTTGAGGAGATCAAGATCGACGAAGACAATCCTGACGTGCTGGTGCATGAGCTTTTCACACAGAACTTCTGGAAGGATCATCCGCTCGGCAAGCCTATCCTGGGGACCACGACTACAGTTGGCAAACTCGACCAGGGGAAGCTCTTCGATTATCACGGCGAACGTTTTCTCGGCAGCAACATGATCTTCTCCGCGGCCGGCAATTTGGAGCACGACCAATTTGTCGAGGAAGTCTCCCGCAAATTTGCCGATCTTCGTCTGGGAGAGGCTGTGCACGAGGAGCAGGCTCCCGAGGCCAGCGCGCGCATTGTGCTGCGCAACAAGAAGGCGCTGGAACAGGTCCAGATCTGCATGGGCGTACCCTCTCCGTCCATTACGGACGACAACCGCTACGTAACGCTCATCCTCAACACGGTGCTCGGCGGTGGCATGAGTTCGCGGCTCTTCCAGACCATCCGCGAAGAGCGCGGCATGGTCTACTCCATTTACTCGGACCTCAACCCTTACCGCGACACCGGTACCCTCTGTATTTACGCTGGCACGTCAGTGGGCAAGGCGCTCGAGGTTGTCGACCTCATCCTGATCGAGCTTCGTAAGCTGAAGGAAGCTACTCTGAGCGATGAGGAGCTGACCCGAGCGAAGGACCAGGTCAAGGGCAACATCCTCATGGGCCTCGAAAGCTCGAACTCGCGGATGGCCAATCTGGCGCGCCAGGAGATGTACTTCCAACAGTTCTTCACCGTGGAAGAGATCATTGCGCGCATCGATGCGGTCCAGGCAGAGCAGGTACAGATGATGGCGCAGCGCCTCTTCAACCCCAATCGCATCGCGGTGACTCTGCTCGGCCGCCTCGACGGCATCAAAATGACCCGCAAACAGCTGGTGTGTTGAGAAACAGGGATCAGGGAACAGGATTCAGGGATCAGAAAAACCCGTTGGAGTTCATTAGAAGTCGCGCGATCAGCTTCGCTGCGCCATTTATCAAGATGACCAAAGAGCTTTGTTGAGCACGGCAGTCTGATCCCTGAATCCTGTTCCCTGAGCCCTGTTCCCTGATCCCTGCACTTTCGAGCGTCCCATTTCCCTTCTGCGTCCATAAGTTGTAGCATTTTGTCGGATGGACCGGTGTGCCCGGCCGCATCAGAGGCATTGGATTCTCATGAAGGGCAAGTTCTCAATTTGTGGCAAACGGCGCGGCGCTGCACGTCGGCCGAACGGTTTTACGTTGATGGAGCTGCTAATCGTCATCTCCATCATCCTCATCCTGATGCTGGTGGCCATTCCGACTGCGGGCAAGATCAAGAAGCATGCCGACGAACTCTCCGCGCAGAAGTCGCTGCAGACGATTGAGCAGGCCGAGTCGATGTACGAATCCACCTACCCGACCAACGGATTTGCGTGCAGCCTATCGGCACTGGCCGGCGACCCAAGCACCGGCACATCGAGCTCCACTGCCGCGGGCATGATTAACGGCGAACTCGCCACGGGCATTAAGTCGGGTTACATTTTCGCGATCACCAACTGCACCAAGGTGACCATCAATAACGGCGACCGCATTACAAGCTACACGGCCACCGCTGTTCCCGCGACGCCGGGGAAGACCGGCGACCGCGGCTTTTGCCTGGAAGCAGGCGGCGCGATGAAGGCCGACCCTGCGGGCGGCACCAATTGCACCCAGATGGTGCAATGATCTTGAGGGAACAGAGATCAGGGAACAGGGGTCAGTCCGCTTCTCCGTTTGCCGCGGTTTTGAATAGAGCATGCGACCAGGCGGACCGGACCAGACACTTTCTCACATTGTGCGCAATCCTGATGCCGGCGCTTACGGCCCTGACGGGCATCACTCTGCACGCGCAACAGGCGGTGCCTGCGCTGGATGTTCACGCGGTAACCCAACTCGCCGATAGCCACTACAACCGGCTCCATTCGCTGAGGGCCAACTTTACCGAGAGTTATGAAGGCCTGGGCATGTCGCGCACCGAGAGTGGCACATTGCTCCTGCTCAAACCCGGCCGCATGCGCTGGGACTACACCTCTCCAGCAGGCAAGCTCTTTCTCATCGACAGTAAATTCGCATGGTTCTACGTGCGCGGCGCAACGCAGGTGCAGCGCATTCCGGCTAAAGAGCTCGACGATCTACGTTCACCGCTGCGCTTCCTGCTCGGCCACACCCAAATCGATAAGGAACTTACCGGGCTTCAGCTCGCTCCCAGCCCCACCGCTCGCGGCGAGTATGTGCTTGTCGGGCAGCCGAAGGGTCAGGAGAATCGAGTGCGCCGCATCTCGCTTGCGATCGTGCCTGACACGGGAGCGATTGCCGCCATCGAGATTGAAGAGACCGATGGCGCTGTCACGCGCCTCACCTTCGCTGGCGAAGAGACCAACGTCGCAATTCCCGAGGGCGCTTTCAAATTCACGCCGCCCGCTGGGGTTCCCGTTGTGGATGCAATTCCGCCGGTGTGAGTAAAGCAGGGATCAGGGGTCAGGGGTCAGGGATCAATTGTTCGTGCTCAAACGGAGCGTTAGACTCTCTCGGCGTTTTCTGTTCCCTGTTCCCTGTTGCCTATTCCCTTGCTTCACTCGTACCTCAGCGCCTCGATGGGATCGAGATTCGCAGCGCGGATCGCCGGGATCATGCCGCTGACCAAGCCTGTGATGATCAGGATCACTGTGGCCACGACGACCGACATGGGCGAAATAATGAGACGGATGTCGGCCGATTCGGCATTCTTGGCCAGAGCGCTATAGAACGTAATGCGTCCCACCAGGGCAGAGACCCCGTAGGCCAGCGCAATGCCGGCCACTCCACCAACGACAGTGATGGCGAGTGCTTCGGCCAGAAATTGAATGAGGATGTGGTGCCTGCGGGCGCCGAGCGCCTTTTCAATGCCGATTTCGCGGGTGCGCTGCTGCACGGCGACCAGCATGATATTCATGAGTCCGATGCCCGCAATGCCCAAGGTCAACGCGCCCACCAGAGTCAGCAGAATCGACAGCGCAATCGACAGCAGGCGAAACACCTTGACCTGGGTCATGAGGTTGGCCACGCCCATTGCGTTGTGATCTGAAGGGCGAAAGTGATGAGCGGCGGCCATGGTCTCGCGAAGGGCTTTCTCGACAAGCTCATTATCGCCTCGGTAGTCGAGCCAGATGCTATCCAGATAATGCGTGTCTACGAGGTCGCTCATGGTGTTGAACGGGACATAGATGTTTCGATTGCTGTCGTCGTTGTCGCCCTCCTGCATTTTGGGTTTCATGACGCCTATAACGGTAAAGATCTCACCATTGAGACGAATGCTTTCCCCTAGCGCCCAGCCACCGGAAAAAAGCTTGGTCTTATTTTCCGATCCAAGGATGCACACATGGGCGCGCTGCTGGTCCTCGGCCCCACTGAAGAAGCGGCCCTGCTCGAGGTTGAGCTTCCAGATCTCCTGATAAGTGGGACGGACTCCGTCGACGGCCCAGGTGTACGTGTGGAGATCGTTCTGCACGGGAACATTCTTGGTGGCGTACGGGGAAATATGGAGGATACCTGGAACGCTATTGGAGACGCGATCGAGGTCGTCTAGGGTGAACCGCACGCGCGCCCCCGCCTTATCGCCGCCGGCCTGCTCACTGGTGCGGCCGCCCCAGAAGATGATGGTGTTGGTTCCAAATTTCGCAAAGATGTTCTCGATGGCATTGGCGAAACCGGCGCCATAGGCCACCAGCAACACCACGGTGGCGATGCCCCAGGCCATGCCGACCATGGTAATGGCCGTGCGACGGCGGTTGTAGACCATCGCTTCCCACGCTTGGCCCAGAATGTCTCTCAGCATGACGACTTAGCCTCTAGCTTCTAGCCTCTAGCTTCTAGCCAGGGCTTTCTGGTTACAACTGAATGACTCGGATCGGCAGGTCTCAGCTAGCGGCTAGAAGCTAGCGGCTAGAAGTGCCCTTTCACTCTCTCCGCAATGCCTCAATCGGATCCAGTTGCGCCGCCTTGCTGGCGGGATAAAGGCCCGCGACGACGCCGCAGAGCACCAGGCAAATCAGGGCCATGGCGGCCGACCACGGCACCAGGCGCGGGGGATCGAATCCCGGCACCTTGCCGGTGAGCAGTTCCTGAAGAATCCACATGCCACCCGCCGAAACGACGATGCCGATAATCCCGCTCACAGCAGTCAGCAGAAGGCCCTCCCAGAAAAACTGGGCAAGGATGCTGCGCTTTGTAGCTCCGAGCGCCTTGAGAAGCCCGATCTCGCGGGTTCGCTCACTGACCGAGACCAGCATGATGTTGATGATTCCCACCGCGCCAAGCGCCAGAGTGACAATACCCACGCCGCCGAGAAAAATATCCATTGCGTTGAAGATGGCGCCGATCATGTGCTCTTCCTGGATGGTGTCCCACTCTTCGAACGCGTCTTTGAGAGAGGGGTCGAAGCCGTGCCGCTCGGCGATGACGCGATGCACGGCGGGGACGGCCGCGGTCGTGTCGCCCTTGGTGGTTGGCTGATACTGGATGGAACTCAACGCATCGTGCGGGATATTGTCACCTTTCATGGCGAACAGTTCCTGCATGACGGTAACGGGGATGTAGACCTTCTGATTGTCGCCGTCGTTGTTGCCGCGGCTGATCGTTGCTACACGGCCGACGACAGTGAAGCTGACATCGTTGATGTTGATGGTCTCTCCCAGCATGGGCCGGCCGGGAAACAGCAGTGTTGCGCTTTTAAACCCGAGCACCACGACGCGGCGGCGGTCGGCGAGATCGGCCTTGTCGATGAAGCGGCCCTCGGCGATGGGGACAAAGCGCACATCGGCATAATTCGGCTCCACGCCCATCACCTGGCCGGAGGAATTCGCATAAGCGCTGACTTCATAGAGATCGTTGCGCTGCAGGAAGCCGGTCACAGCGCGCAGTTCGGGGAGGGAGCGAAGGGCAGCTTCGTCGCCCGGAGTGAACTCATAAGGCCTCATGCCAGTGTGCTGGTTGGCGAGGGCGGGTATGGTGGCGTTCCACATCATCACCACGTCGTCGCCGAACGTCGCCAGTTGCCTGTGCTGGCCGCTGCGGAAACCTTCGCCGAGCCCGACGAGCACCAGAAGCGATCCGACACCCCATGCGATGCCGAACATGGTCAGGAAGCTACGCAGCTTGTTGGCCGCGATGGCGCGGAACACCTGACCAAGTGTGTCGGAAAAGGTTTGCATGACGGTTCGACTTGCCTCGTTCTGAAATGGTAATGCGTTTCGAGCAGGTGAAAGGTCGGAGCCGAATCAAGTCAAATCACGGCCTGTCAGAATATACGCAGTTCGGGAAGACGCAGTTCCCCTGCGGGGACGCACCATGCATACTATCTGGAAAAGGCGGTGACGCATGGAATCAGCCACGAACTCGCCCCAATCGGTGACGAATGCCTTCGTGCGTGCTTTGAATCGGCAGGATGTCGAGGGGATGGTAGCTCTGATGTCGCCCGGCCACCGCTTTGTGGACTCACTGGGGAATGTCGTCGAGGGGCGCGAGAAGATGCGCGCTGGCTGGCTCGGCTACTTCAAGATCGTGCCCGATTACACCCTCGCCATCGAAGAAACCTACGCCAATGGCTCCGTTGTGATCCTGCTGGGCGTCGCGCAAGGCACCTACACATCAACCGGCAAGCTCACTCCGGAAAACCACTGGCACACTCCGATTGCCTTGCGGGCGTTTGCGGAAGATGGCCTGATTGCGGAGTGGCGGGTTTATGCGGACAATGAACCGATTCGCAAGCTGATGGCGAAGAGCAAATGAAGAATTCAGCACGCTAGAGCAGTTTCATTCCGGATATCTTCGCGGCATTTACGTCAAACGTCGCCGTATGCTTGCATCCCGCCAGATGCCCGCTGCGCTCGATAAGACAATCCGCAAAGTCTGCGTTTGCCGCACCAAAGCGGACGATCGCCTGTGCAACCGTGGATTGGCTTTCGATCACAAGCTCGGGGGAGTTTAGCAGCCTCTCCAGACTTTGAATGAGTTCGGATTTGGACAAGTGATATCGGCTTCGCATCAGCCATGCCAACTCGATAAGCGAAACGAGCGAGACAAATCCTGGATCTTGCGGTGAGAGGGTCTGCAGCAGGGAATCTGCCCTCTGACTCTGCACCGCATCGTCCTGAGCCAGGAACCGCGCCAGAACATTTGTGTCGATCCCGATCATCGTCTTAGGCTAGTCATCTAAGGTCAACTGCCCGGACCAGCCTTTTGCAATGGTTTCGTTCATTTCTTCAATGATCACGGGTTTGCTTGTCCACTTGACGATGCCCCGCAGGTCCATGATCGAACCGGTCTTTGGTTTGAGAATGATTTCCCCGTTTTCATTCTCAACAAACCGCACCCGATCCCCCGGCTTGATGCCAAGTTTGACTCTCACCTCGATGGGGATGGTGATCTGTCCTTTGGAAGTGACTGCCGCAGCGGTCATGGGAATGCCCTCGCCAATGATTATCGCGCAATTCCTTACTTTTTGTAAGGAATTTGTATCCTATTGAAAGAGAGTTACTTCTGGTAGTTGAAGAAGCCACGCCCCGACTTCCTCCCCAGCCATCCTGCGTCCACCATGCGCACCAGAAGCGGGCACGGGCGATACTTGGGATCGCCGAAGCCCTCCTGCAGCACCCGCAGAATATCGACGCAGACATCGAGCCCGATGAAGTCGGCGAGAGTCAGTGGGCCCATGGGGTGCGCCATGCCGAGCTTGAAGACCTGATCGATAGCTTCCGGCGTCGCCACGCCCTCCATTACCGCAAAAGCTGCTTCGTTAATGAGCGGCATCAGCACTCGGTTCGAGACAAAGCCCGGCGCGTCGCTCACCTCGACCGGAGTCTTCCCCACCAACACGGAGAGCTCGTGGACCGTGGCGTAGGTCGAATCGCTGGTGGCAAGGCCGCGCACCACTTCCACCAGCGCCATCACGGGCACAGGATTGAAGAAGTGCATGCCGATGACCTGCGCGGGCCGGCCGGTGAGCGCGCCGAGTCGCGTGATCGAGATCGACGATGTGTTGCTCGCGAGAATCGCGCTCTCGGGCAGAATCCGGTCGAGCGCACGGAAGATCTCGGCCTTCATTTCGAACCGTTCCGGCGCAGCCTCAACGGCGAATTCGGCATTGGTTAGGGCGTCGAGGTCGACGGTCGCTGTGATCCGCGCGAGGGCCGTTTCAACCTCCGCCGCATCCAGCTTGCCTTTAGCGGCCTCGCGGCCGAGGTTGGTGCGAATCTGGCCGAGGGCGTGGTCGAGAAAGCGCTGCTCCACATCGCAGAGGAGCACCTGAAATCCCGAGCGCGCAAAGACATGCGCAATCCCGGAACCCATGGCCCCAGCGCCGATGACCGCTACAGTTTCGATATCGACCATGGCTGCACCCTCGTGCGACGCAAGAGGGAGTCTAGCAGGCTCGGCGCCCCGACTCGCAGCTTAAGCCGCACTACGAGGGGAGAGACCCGCAAATCTGCTGTCCGATTAATTGCCGCTGTTGGCGACCGGCTCCATGTGCATGCGCTCGGTCAGCGTCAGCATCAGCACGTCACCGGAATCGAGGTGCGCCTGTGGGTGGCTGATCAGCAGATGTGTCGTCACGATTCCCGCGCCTACGAGACTGCCGGCCAGCGCGCCCACGGGCCCGCCGAGACAAGCTCCCGTCACTGCGCCAACGCCCACAGCGCCGCCGTATTCAATGCCCGCGCGCAGCTTTCGTGAATCGGGAGCAATCACACCTTCGCCACCAACGCGTGTGTGTGTACCCGGAGCGCTCGCGACCATCGCGTGCAACCGGAAGCTCTCGCCGTTGGGAAGCGTAACCGTCTCCGGCCGTAGCATCAATGTGCCGTGCCCGCCGAAGCGGCCGGTTGAAGCCTCGACCACTTTCCCGGAGATTTCTGCGCCGGTAGGAATCACGACATTGCCACCGGAAAGAACATCGGACGCAACGCGGCTGCGGAAGGTCTGGCCTTGCTCTGTAAAGGCGCTCGACAAATCGTTGAGCAGGCGAACGCGAATCATGGTTCCTTCGCGAATTTCGCCGGGCCCGAGCGGAGCCGGATGCACGATGTCGCCATCCGGATCATAGAGTGCAGGAGTCGATGCAAGATTCGGCGCAGTCGCCGAAGGCGGGGGCTGCATCACGCCATTGTCAGCCCCGGCCACGACGGCCGATGGCTTACCGGCGGGAACTGACGGTTGCGCCGATATTGCAGGAGAAGCAATGGTCGGCTGCGTTGAAGGCGTATTGAGAGGATGGCCGGCAGGCGGCTTGGCCTGGGGCTGTTCTCCAGAATCGGTAATGATCGAGTCGTCCGGGGGTGGGTTGGAGGTTCCCTGGTAAGGAGTGGTTTGGCTTGCCTCTTGCGCCAAAAGACTCGCAGTGGCGACGGCGACGAATGCGAAAACCAGGATCGGCCGATTCATCCAAATCTCCTTCTCGAAAGCGGGGCTTCCCCTACCCTGATAAACCCTGCAATCGGAGAAAAGTTCTCCGACGATCTTTGCGCAAGCAACAAACCGCAAATTCCGCCTTGATTTCATGCTACAGACGAGCCGACGGCGGTCCTGCGTCATCCCCGCGGCAGGTGCCTCGGGCGGCACGAATCAATTCAGGCACCTGTCGGATTTAGATGCAGGCCATTAGGCGCATTTGTCTTCTGTGACGTATGCCACACGGCCCGAAGTGACTCGGTTTGCTAGAATCCGTACGGATACATCTTCGCATTTTTCTAGCATTTCCAGGATTGTTATCCCTTCTTGAATTCTTGCGACCTCGCCGCTGCTGGTGATTGCGCACGTGCGGATTGGTTGACGATGGAAATGTGATGACACGGGACGGGGAGGAGAGCTTTGAGCGCGCAGGGGTTTCTGCAATCGATTCAAAGCGCCGCCGGTGAATTCCTGGCCGTAGATCGCCGTCCTAAATTGAATGACCGGCTCCAGCACCGCATTGTGAGGACTCATATGACTGAAATTGTTGCCATTCGCGCGCGCGAAGTGCTTGACTCGCGCGGCAATCCTACCGTGGAAGCAGACGTGATTCTTGACAGCGGTGCCATGGGCCGCGCAATTGTTCCTTCGGGCGCTTCCACAGGCGAACACGAGGCCGTGGAGCTTCGCGACGGCGACAAAAGCCATTTTCTGGGCAAGGGCGTTTTGCAGGCAGTAGCCAATGTTGAAACCGTGATTGCTCCCGAGCTTGAGGGCATGGACGCGGCTAATCAGCGCCTCATTGACCAGACCATGATTGCTCTGGACGGTACGCCGAACAAGAGCAAGCTGGGCGCGAATGCGATTCTTGCCGTCTCGATGGCAGCCACACGCGCCGTGGCGCAAACGCTGGAGATTCCACTCTATCGTTACCTCGGTGGGATCAATGCCAGCATTCTGCCCACGCCGATGCTCAACGTGCTCAACGGCGGCGCGCACGCCGACTCGAATGTCGATTTCCAGGAATTCATGATTATGCCTGTGGGCGCTGAGCGCTTTTCGGACGCGCTGCGCTGGGCCGCGGAGACCTTTCACACGTTGAAGGGCGTCCTGAAAAAGAAAGGCTACAACACCGCAGTCGGCGACGAGGGCGGCTTTGCTCCTTCGCTCAAATCGAATAGCGAGGCCATCGAGCTGATCCTCGAAGCCATCGAACTGGCTGGCTACAAGGCTGGCGAGCAGATCGCCATCGCGCTCGATCCCGCGTCGAGCGAGTTCTACGACAAGGACAAGAACAAGTACGTTTTCAAAAAGAGCGACAAGCGTGAGCTGACGAGCGATGAGATGGTCAACTTCTACGATAACTGGATTCGGCAATATCCGATTGTGTCGCTGGAAGATGGGTTGGCCGAGGACGATTGGGAAGGCTGGAAGATTCTTACCGACAAACTGGGAAGCCGCATTCAGCTCGTCGGCGACGACATCTTCGTCACTAATGTGAAGCGGCTGCAGCGCGGGATTGAAGAGGGTGTAGGCAATTCGATTTTGATCAAGGTGAATCAGATCGGCACCGTCACGGAAACCCTCGATTGCATCGAGCTGGGCCGCCGCTACGGCTACACGTCCGTGATGTCGCATCGCTCGGGCGAAACGGAAGACACGTTCATCGCCGACTTGGCTGTCGCTACAGGCGTGGGGCAGATCAAGACAGGCTCCGTGAGCCGGACAGACCGAATTGCCAAGTACAACCAGCTGCTCCGGATCGAAGAAGAGCTGGGCGCTGGCGCTGTGTTTCTTGGTATTGAAAGTCTGAACTACGACGACGAGTAACGGCGGATACTCGAAACAACGTGCAAATGCGTGCCCCCAGGTTCGTTCATTCGGACCTGGGGGCACACGCTGAACTACCGGCTCTCTGATTTGCTCACCCGCGTCACAACTGAGCTGCTAACCCGCTTTCGCTAAATCAAGGATCCTGCCTGTGCCTTCAACCAAGCATCCTCTCGTTCTCACCATCCTCGACGGATGGGGCTATCGTGCCGAAACCGCCAACAACGCCATCGCTCTTGCCCGCAAGCCGGCCTACGACAAGCTGCTGCGCGAATTTCCCAACACGCTGATCCGCGCCTCCGAACATTTCGTCGGCCTGCCCGACGGTCAGATGGGCAATAGCGAAGTCGGTCATCTGAACATCGGCGCAGGACGCATTGTGCAGATGGACATTACACGCATCGATGCCCAGATTGCCTCCGGCGAGTTCCGCAAGAATCCCGAGATCGTGAAGGCGATGCAGCGCGCGCGAGAGGCCGGACGGCAATTGCATCTGTTCGGGCTGGTCTCGGACGGCGGCGTGCACTCGCATCAGGAGCATCTTTACGCACTCTTGCGCACCGCGAAGGAGCACGGCCTCGAGCGCGTCTTTGTCCACGCTTTCATGGACGGTCGCGATACCGGGCCCACATCGGGTGCTGCTTACATCGCCGCGCTCGAGCAGAAGATGCGCGAATACGGCGTCGGCAGAGTGGCCAGCATCAATGGCCGTTACTATGCCATGGACCGCGATAAGCGCTGGGAGCGCGAGCGCAAGGCATTCGACGCCATGGTGACGGGCAAGGCCGAAGGCGGCGCGTATGCCGATCCTGTGGCGCGCATCAAGGAAAACTACAACAACGGCGTAACGGATGAATTTCTTATTCCTTTCGTTGTTGTCGACGGCGCAGGCAAGCCAGTCGGGCAAATCCGTGACGAAGACGTGTGCCTCAACTTTAATTTTCGCGCCGACCGCGCTCGCCAGATCACCCGCGTGCTGGCGCGTGAGAGCGGCCTGAACAAGAAGGGCGGCCGGGACCTCGAAGGATGGGAGTCGCTCGACACGACGATTCCCCGCGCCGAGATTCCGAAGAATCTCCACTACCTGTGCATGACGCAGTACGACAAGCTCTACGAGCTGCCGATGGTAATCCTGCCGGAGTCGATGGATAACATACTTGCGAACATTCTCTCGGCGCACCAACTGCGCAACCTGCGCGTCGCCGAAACGGAAAAGTTTGCCCATGTGACGTACTTTTTCAACGGCGGCATTGAAACGCCGTTCCCCGGCGAAGAGCGCACCATGATCCCATCGCTCAAGGTGGCCACCTACGATCTTGCGCCGGAGATGAAGGCTGAAGCCATTGGCGACACCATCGTGAAGGCCATCAACGATACGGCATTCGATCTGGTCGTTGCCAACTTTGCCAACGCCGACATGGTGGGCCATTCCGGCAAGCTCGAGCCGACCATCAAGGCCTGCGAAGCCGTCGACGCGCAGCTCGACCGCATTTACCAAGCCATCAAGGAAAAGAACGGGAGCTGGCTCATTACCGCCGATCACGGCAATGCGGAGCTGATGGTCGATCCGATCACTGGTGGTCCGCACACGGCGCACACAACCAATCCGGTACCGATGATTTACGTCAGCGAAGAAGCAAGCCACTATCGCCTGCGCTCAGATGGCTCGCTGCGCGACATCTCACCCACTCTACTCGCCATTCTCGCCGAAGGCCTGCCCAAGGAGATGACTGGCGGCGATTTGCGCGTGCCGATAGCGAGATAGTCTCCAGCAAAGCCCGGGAATAATTACGCCGACAACAGAACAGGCCTCCCGTTGGGAGGCCTGTTCGCGTAGAACGAAACCCACGTTTACCGCAGGCGCAGGGATTTCAGAGCGTCGGGCAGGCGCTCTTCCAGCAGCCTCGCACGCTCCGTCGCGATACCGCTGAGATAAGTCGGAGCCGGGGTTGCCATCATGACCAGGGCGAAGGCGATCACCGAGAAACAAACGCCCGCAATCGCCGCGGACACAAGCATGTGGTACACGTCAAACGTGTCAAGGCCGAGAATATTGAAAGCCACATGTTCCAGCGGCTTAATGTGCATCAGGACGGCGAGCGCAAAAACTGAAAAGAACACCGACAGAGCAGTCAGCACAGAGAGCGAAACATCCAAGCTGCGATGGAATTTTTGCCGTGCACTACAACGGCTGCACTCCGCGAGATGGTGTTCGTAATCCCTGCTCATCTCCGGAGAGATCCCGGAAATGTCATAGCGCCAGCTTGCCAGAATAGCGCCCACAACTGGGTCGTTGCATCGATTTCTTGCCATGTTGTTAGACTCACTTTGCTTGATTGTTAGTGCAACTTCTGTGATCAAGCGCACCTTAGATCGCAAAGGACTGTGCGTGTTCCTTGGATGCTGCACCAGAGGAAATTGATGCTGGTGGCGCTCCAAGTTACACCGGAATTTGGGAACCGCTCCGGCAATTCGATTGCCTATTCTCCTGATTCCAGAGCGATTTCACCGGTGTCTCTATTGTAGCCGAAGTCGCCTAAAAACAAACAGGTAAGAGCGGTGCATGTTGCTCAGCAAGCAACAGCCGGTTGGCCAGCAGGCTGGCGCGGCCATTCAGAGCGCGTTCGGCCGTAACCCGTGCCAACTCCGGAAGATTATTGCTTTCAGAGAGATGCCCGAGAATCACGAAGGTGGCTTGGCCGTCATACTCCTCCTCAAGAAACTTGGCAGCCGCCTCGTTCGAGAGGTGACCCACTCGCGACAGCACCCTTTGCTTGACGGACCAGGGATACGGCCCGTCGCGAAGCATCTCGAGGTCGTGATTCGATTCCAGTAGCAATAAATCCAGTTGTTTAAGTTGGACCTTGACGTTGGGCGTGACATAGCCAAGATCGGTGGCGACAGCCATTCGAACGCCTTCTGTCTGGAAGACGAATCCCACCGGATCGACCGCGTCGTGGGGAATGGTGAACGGGCTCACCGCGATATCGCCGATCTGCAAGGGCTGGCCAGCCTGAAAGTATTCGACCGAAGGAAGCCATGTTGGATCTTTTTGCGGAATGGCTGCAGCCGTTTCGGAATTTGCCACGATCGACTCGACTTCCATTTCTATCGCTGGATCTTTTGCCGACGGATCTTCTGCCACAACATCGGCCTCGTCCGGCTCTCCTTCATTAGGCTCGCTCTCGGCCTGCCTTTCTGCAGCCTGTTTGCGACATTGTTCGAGCCACTGGGCATAGGTCATCTGGCGCCGCGGCGTCAGCCAACGCATCCATGCCCGGTGCGTGCCTTCAGTAAAATAGACTGGTATGCCAAGCTTGCGCGCGGTGACGGCGAGACCGTTGACGTGGTCCTGATGCTCGTGGGTGATGAGGATCGCGTCCAGTGTGGCCGGGTCTTCGCCAGCCAGCTTCATGCGGCGGAAAAGCTCGCGGCAGCTCAACCCTGCGTCCACCAAAATGCGCGTGCGTCCGCCCGACACAACTGCGCAGTTGCCCTTTGAACCAGACGCCAGCACAGTGAAGCGCACCATTCGGTTAGGATACCGCTTGCGCCTGTTGAACGCCCAATGCGGGGTTAACTGTGCGGGAACACAACTAGGGATTGTGAACGCGGGAAAAATTGCGGCGCGCAGAAAAACCCGCGGTCGTAGAGTGAGCAGAGATATCCTTTTGAGGGAGAGTCTTCGGTTCTCCGCCGTTAGAATCCAAGCCCGCGCCGTTCGTGGAGGTCTTTGCGCATGTCGATCAAGCCGACGCTGACTACCGTGCCCCTCGCCACTTTTCTTGCCGCAGCATGCCTGTTGGCGGTTTCTGCTGTCCCCACACGGGCTGCCGACAAAACGACGCTCGCAGTCGCAACGGATTGGGATCGTCAGGCTGCCGCACGATATCTCGACAGCCGCGAAGTGTGGTGGCAAAGCTGGGATCGCGCGCAAAAAGATCACGGAACCTTCTGCATCTCCTGCCACACCCAGGCTCCGTTTGCGCTGGCCCGCCCTGTGCTGCACACCGAGATCGGCGAAGACCCCAGTGCCGCGGAAACCGCGATGGTGGCGAGCGTCGAGAAGCGCGTCGGGATATGGAAAGACGTACTGCCGTTTTACAGCGATGCGGTCTATGGCACCGGGAAGGAAGTTGAGTCGCGCAATGCCGAGGCCGTGCTGAATGCCGTGATCCTGACCGGTTATGACGCTCCGCGCAGGCACCTGCGCGATGTGACGCGCGTGGCATTCGACAACGCCTGGGCGCTGCAATCGAAGACAGGCCCCGACGCGGGTGCGTGGGTCTGGCAGAATTTCGAATACACGCCGTGGGAGTCGAAGGAGTCGGAATACTACTGGGCTGCTATGTTCGCCGAGGTGGTTGCGAACGCCCCGGACAACTACCGCAGCGATCCGACTATCGTCGGCAATCTCGCCGCGCTGCGCGTGTATCTGCACGGCCACTACGACCAGCAACCGCTGCTCAATAAGATCGTGGTCCTGTGGGCGTCCGCACAGTTCCCTGGTCTGCTCACACCTGCCGAACACAAAGCCCTCATCGCCGAAATCGACGGCCGCCAGCGGGAAGACGGCGGGTGGAGCTTGACGGATCTGGGCACATGGCAGCGGCGTGACAAGACACCGCTTGAGACGAGATCCGATGGATACGCCACGGGCATCGTAGTCCTGGCTCTCGAAGAGAACCACATTACGAATGCGTATGTGCGGCGCGGCTATGAATGGCTGCTTGCCAACCAGGACAGGACGACCGGCGCATGGCCTGCCTGGTCGCTCAACAAGAACCGCGATCCCCAATCCAATGTAGGCCAGTTCATGAGCGACGCGGCGACCGGCTACGCAGTGCTGGCGCTCACGGCGAAACGCTAGCTTCGAAACACCGGAAGGCTCATGTCGGTCCTGGGATGCTGGCCGGAATCTCGATCGACACCAGCGTGCCGCGGCCTGGGTTGCTGACAACGCTGAATCGCGCCTGGTTGCCGTAGAGAACTTCTAGCCGTTCCTGTACATTCTTGATGCCGATGCCGTTGCCCTCACGATGAAGCGCCGATTGCGGCCGGTTGCCAATGCCCACGCCATCGTCAGCCACTTCGATACGAACCCGGTCGCCTTCAAGACGGCTGCGTAGCGTGACCGTCCCGCCATTGATGCGCGGCTCCAGGCCGTGCTTGATGCTGTTTTCAATCAGCGGCTGGAGCAGAATGCTTGGAACCATCACTTCCAGCGTGCGGGGGTCGATTTCTTTTTCGACGCGCAGTTTGTCAGCGCCAAAGCGCACTACTTCGATGTCGAGGTAGTCGTCGGTAAAGTGCAACTCCTCGCTGAAGGGAACGTAGGTGTCATGGTCTTTCAACAGCGCGCGCAGAATATTGGCCAGCTTCACCGTCATTTCGCGCGCCAGCTCAGGCTTCACGCGCACAAGCGAAGCAATGGAGTTGAGGGTGTTGAAGAGAAAATGAGGGTTGATCTGCCGCTGTAGCGCATCGAGGCGCGCTTCGAGAAGTAGTCGCTTCTGCTCCTCAAACTTGATCTCCAGCCGCAGCGCATTCCACACCTTGAGGGCAATGCCGACGTCGATCGGCGCCGAAAAAAAGACCAGAATTTGCAGCCAGGGCTCCGAGGCGAGCAACGCAAACAGGCGATGAGGAAACTCGTGGGCCACCCAGTCGCGGCAACCCTCGGCCGCGACGATCAAAAACAACATCAGGAACTGACGATCGATGCGCGGCTTGCGCAAAATGCGCCGCACCCATCGGTAGAGACTGAGGTCGATGAATGGCGTGAAGGACCAGATCTCTTCCGGTTCGACAAACTGTCCGAGGAAGCCGGCAAGGAAGCCCACTCCCGCGTTGAACGGCAGAGCCAGATATTCGCCGTGATGAAGCGCAGGGACAGAGAGAACAACGCCACCAAGCACAGCCCATCCCGGACCAAGGAAAAGTCCGAGCAGAATAATCGTTTCGAAGGAAATGTCAGCGGCAAGGAAGTTGGGAACCGCAGTGCGGATCCACACGCCGATGGTAAGAGGCACGAGAAAAAACGCCAGAAGAGCGAGCGTTTGACGAGGCCGTCGATTTTCCGCAAAGAACAGACGCCGAAAGGTGCTGCCCCGCGCGAGCACACTGGCAACCGAGGCTACAACGCCCAGCTTCACCACCAGCGTGATCAGAATCAGCCTGTCGGTCACCCCTCAACTGTATCGTGTTGCCGACCGGGCATCGAATCCCCAACGCGCTGGACGGGATGGTGACCGCCGCGCCGTGTGTTTTGACGCAGGGCGTTGAGCCCAATTCCGCACAACGTAGAATAGAGAAATGGCATTTGAAAGCGTGAAGAAGGTCGCCGAAGCGGAGTTCCCTACCCGTTGGGGAGACTTCCGCATCATGGGCTTTGAAGGCGTGCTACCTGCGCCGCGCCCATGCTGTGAACACGGCGAAAAATCGGGAAAGAAAACCGAGGGGCTGGTCGCTTTGGTCATGGGCGACATTCACGGCGCGCCGCCCGTGGTGCGGATTCACTCGCAGTGTCTGACGGGCGATGTGTTCGGTTCGCTGCGCTGCGACTGCCGGTTGCAGCTTGAACTGGCGCTGAGCAGGATCGCCGAAGAAGGCGCGGGCATTCTGCTCTATGAGCAACAGGAGGGCCGCGGCATCGGCCTGATGGCCAAACTGAAAGCCTATGAGTTGCAGGATCATGGCCTCGATACCGTGGAAGCGAACGTCGAACTCGGCTATGCGGCGGACTGTCGCGAATACGAGCTACCTGCTGAAGTCCTGAAGCAGCTCGGCGTGAAGCAGGTTCGCCTGATCACGAACAATCCGGAGAAGGTCGCTGCGCTGGAGTCGGCGGGTATCGCCGTCACAGAACGCGTCTCAGCAGAAGTGGTACCGCAGGAAAGCTTCGAGCGCTATTTGCGCACCAAGCACGAGAAGATGGGCCATATCGTGGATAGCGCGGACGCAACCAACAGCGTCGGCTAAGAGGCCACACCGGCAGGTTCTCGAAGCGATTCCCGGTAGAGTTCCCTTCCCCGCGTAAGCGCGTGTTGGTCCAGCTCGACCCATCGGGAATTCTTCACAAGTGCGCGCAGCGCAGCGTCGATGCTGGCCCGCGGCAACGCGCCTGTGATCTCGAGCAGCGCGCCGAGCATGATCATGTTGGCCGCGCGCGGATCGCCCAGTTCATCGGCAATGCCTGTGAATGGAAGCGCCAAAACATGCACATCGGCGCGCGCAAACTCCTCCGGGAACGAATCGCCGTTGTAGATGATCCATCCGCCCGATTGAACCTGCGCGTCAAATTTCTTGAGTGACGGCTCATTCATTGCAACCAGCACATTGGGCGCAGTGACGAGCGGCGAGTCGATAGGATCGCGCGAGATGCGGACGTGGCAGTTCGACGTACCCGAGCGCATCTCTGGCCCGTAGGAGGGCAGCCACGAAACCTCCAGACCCGCATCGAGTCCGGCTTCGGCCAGCACTTCGCCAAGTAGCAACACGCCCTGTCCACCAAAACCCGCAACGCGAACGTGGAGATCGACATTTGCGATCGAACCGTTTGCAACAGAGTTCATTTCCGACGAAGCTTCATGGTCGAGGCCGAGGATCTGCGGAATCGACTCAAGCGGTGGGGGCGGCGGCACAGGTGGGCGCGGTTGCGTTTCTTTGGTGCGATCGCAGAAGACGCCGAGCGGGTAGGTCTTCTCCATCACATCGCGGACCCAATGTTGTGCGTCAACGGGCGACATCTTCCAAATGGTTGGGCAAGGCGACAGCACTTCAATCAGCGAGAAGCCGAGGCCGCGCACCTGGTTCTCGACGGCGCGCCGGATCGCGCGAGCGGCGCCGGCAATCTGCTTATTGTCGCCGAGGCCCACGCGCTCGATGTAGACGGGCGCATCCAGGGTTGCGAGCAGTTCGCTAACACGCAGCGGATAGCCTTCATTGAGTGCGCTGCGGCCATGCGGCGTGGTCGTACTTTTCTGCCCGATAAGCGTAGTGGGCGCAACCTGGCCGCCGGTCATGCTGTAGACGGCGTTGTTGACGAAGATCACAGTAATGTTTTCGCCGCGATTAGCCGCGTGCAAAATCTCCGCCGAGCCGATGGCGGACAAATCGCCGTCGCCCTGATAGCCGATCACGATGCTCTCGGGGCGGCCACGCTTGACCGCTGTGGCAACCGCAGAAGCGCGTCCGTGCGCGGCCTGGATATTGCCGACATCGAAGTAGTAATACCCGAAGACCGAGCAGCCAACGGGACTCACAAGAATCGTCCGGTCCTGAATGCCGAGTTCATCAATGGCGCGCGCCAGCATCTTGCTTACGGTCCCGTGGCCGCATCCGGGGCAATAGTGTGTCTGATGCTGCAGTTCGCCCTTGCGCTCATAGGATTCGTAGAGGCACTCCGGCTTCGCGTGCGCTACTTCGTATTCCGAAATCAGCTCGCTAGACATGCGATCCCCGCTCTCTTTTCCCATGGCGCGGTCGGCGGCATTTGTCGTGCAAGCCCGCGGACACACGAGAGCACCTCTTCGTGCGAAGGGACATTGCCGCCCATGCGGTTCAGGAACTTCACCGGGCGCGCTCCATTGAGCGCCAACCGCACATCTTCGAGCATCTGGCCGTTGCTCATCTCGACGATAACGAACACGCGTGCATGCGCTGCCAGTCTCTGAAAATGCATTGTTGGAAAAGGATAGAGCGTAATGGGCCGCAACATGCCGACGTGGATTCCTTCCGCGCGCGCCTCGGCAGTGACGGCTTTCAGAATGCGGCCCAGGATGCCGTAGCCCACCAGCACAATCTCGGCATTGTCGGTCTGAAATTCTTCCGCGCGGGTCTCGCACTGTTCCGCGCAGCGATATTTTGTTTCGAGGTCGTTTGTGTGCGCTTCGAGTTCATCGGTTTCGAGATGCAGCGAGGTGATGAGATTGGGGCGCGATTCCGCGGTACCAGCCACGGCCCACTTGGGTAGATGCGGGGCGATCGCAGTTTTCTGAAATTCGACCGGCTCCATCATCTGCCCAACGAAACCGTCGGCGAGCAGGACCACGGGATTCCGATAGCGATCGGCAAGTTCGAAGGCCTGCGCTGTGAGGTCGGCCATCTCCTGCGCCGAGCTGGGCGCGAGCACGAGGGTGCGGTAGCTGCCGTTGCCACCGCCTTTCACCACCTGGTGATAATCGCTCTGCTCGGCGGCGATGTTGCCAAGGCCGGGGCCGCCGCGCGTGATGTCGGCGATGACACAGGGCAGTTCTGCCCCGGCCATGTAACTGATGCCTTCCTGCATGAGACTGATACCGGGGCCGCTCGACGCCGTCATGCAGCGAACACCTGCTGACGAAGCACCATAGAGCATGTTGATCGCGGCTACTTCGCTCTCGGCTTGAAGGAACACGCCGCCAACTTGCGGCATATAGAGCGCCGCAGCTTCGGTGATCTCACTCGCCGGCGTAATGGGGTAGCCATAGAAGGCGCGGCAACCGGCGAGAATCGCGCTCTTGACGACCGCCTCGTTTCCTTTGATCAGTTGCTTGCGCATTCGGTGGTCCCTTCCATGCCGCGTTCTATTGCCGCGACTTCAGCAAGACCCAAAACGGCGGCGCGATTTCGTCTGCGCAGGACTGTAATCGCCCCTGGTTCCGGGCAAACAAGGAAACAGATTCCGCACGCAGTGCATCCCGACCCGGAGTAGGCAGCGGTCCGATAGCCGTAGTGATTGAGCCGGTCGTTGAAGGCGATCACCTTGGGCGGGCAAGCTTCGACGCACAAGCCACAGCCTTTGCACTCATCGCCGTCCACCCGGAGCAGCCCTCTGTCTTGTTTTTCGACAACCATCTGTCGCATTTCCTTCCACTTGGCGACGGTAGCTCCGCCGTGAAGACCCCGAAATATGGTCAGCTTCGCGGAGGGACGAAGCTGTGACAGGTATCACCGGTCATCGGAGAAGCGGGGTGGAAGCGAAGCTCGTCGGGGCGGGAATTCGGCCAGTATTGAATCAACGGACCGCGATGGCAAGTGGCAACTTTATCCGGAGATGCAGCCGATTACGAGCCGCGATTCGCGCCTAGATCCCGCGCACGGCCTTCAGCACTTTGGCCGTTGTGACCACCTGGCCCACGTGCCTCTGCGTGTGGTCGGCAACATGAACGAGCGCGCCGCCAATGCTGGTGGGCAGCTGTTTGCGACCTACGCCGCGGAAGAGGTTCAAGTCAGCCGTGGCGAGAGTGCGCACGCGCGCCTCTGCATTCGAAAACGAAGCTTCCACCTCGCCGAGGAGCTCAGCGAGGGATTCGTCTCCAGTCTGTTCAGATTTCAACACTGCGAGCTGGTCGGCGGTAAGCTGGCCGCCTTCGGCATAGGTGAGCAGGCGGTCAATCGAGCGCGCGATGTGGCGCAGATGAAATGCGACCGAAGGAAGTCCCAGCGGCTTGGTGTGCACTTCCGCGTCGGCAAGGCCTTCGGTCCATCTTGTCAGGTCGTCGAGAGCCAGATCGAACGCGTGCAGCACGGCGCGGCCCACGGCAGGAACTTCGGGATAGGTTCCGCGAAGCCAGGGTTCGACATAAGGCGCTTGCGCAACCGGACCGCTCATGAGGAAAACCTCCAGACGTTCGGCTTAATTGGGAACTCAGCCCGCGCTCTTCACCCGCACCACCGTGATCTTCGCAAATCCCTCTTCAAACACCGGTGGCTTCAGCTTCTCCGCCATCCTGCGCATCACTTCCTCGCTCACGGACCGCTCGCGCTGGCGGTTGCGATCGAGGCACACGTCAAGCGGCACATCGAAGAAGACTGCCTGCACCTCGTAGCCGAAACTCTTGGCCATCTTGATCCACTGGCGGCGCTCGTGTACAGAAAGGTTCGTCGCGTCGACATAATTCCACGGCATGCGCGCAATCAGCCTTGCGCGCAGCAGGGAGCGCAGCGTGGAAAACACCAGCCCTTGATAGCGCTGCTCCTCCACATCGTCGAAAAGAATGTTGCGCAGAAGGTCGCTCGAGAGCGGAGTGACGCCGCGCCGGCGAAACCACGTTGTCTTGCCCGAACCGGGCATTCCGATAGCCAGCACCACATAGCCCTTGGGCGCCTGGGGAGAGCGTTCGGCCGTGGGTGCCTCGGGCGGTGGCAGCGAAGGCGATTCGGGCTGGGTTTCCATCTCCAGGCGGCCGGAATCCGCGGGCTCAGTCCATTGCGGGCTCGCGGCCGCTTCAATTTTCACGCGGCGCTCGGGCGCTGGCGTCGGCCGATCCGCAGCTTGAGACGGTGGTTTCCGGGGTTGAGCTGTCTCCGCGCGCAAGGGCGCCGCCGAAGAGTCTTCCGGATAGAGAGGCACCAGCGGGCGCGGTTGATTCGAAGGGATCTCCTGGCCAATTTTGCCTGTGGATTCCGATGTGTTCGGGGGACGCCTGGAACGTCTTCTCATGCTGCGTTCTACACCTGCATTCTGATACGGAGATACCACATCGTCGTGGGGCTCTGCAAATAACAAAGATCGAACGATGCAACCCACCGAGCGAAATCGCGATGACGCTGGCAACGTAACGTACGACTTCACGCTACGATGCCCTCTCCTGTGCAGCCCGTCACATACCATGATCCGCTTCGCCCTCCACACTGGGAGTGACGGGACCGCGCTCAAACCAGGAAATCTGAGTTTTCATTTCGGCGGCGCAGTCCAGGATGGTACGATCAAGGGTTTGGTGGAATCGCCTGCTGGAGCATATTTCAGCTCCGAACGCCTCTCGATCCGGACCTCAGCTTTACACAAACCAAGGAGAAGACACATGGCAGTTAAGGTTGGCATCAACGGCTTCGGCCGCATTGGCCGCAACGTTTTGCGCGCCGCTCTCGGCAATCCCGAGATCGATTTTGTTGCCGTAAACGATTTGACCAGCCCGGCAACGCTGGCGCACCTGCTCAAGTACGACTCGATTCTCGGCAACCTGCCCAACAAGATCGAGGCCGGCGACGATTTCATTTCGGTAGACGGAAAGAAAATCAAGGTATGGGCTGAGCGCGACCCTGCCAAGCTGCCATGGGCCGAAGTGGGCGCACAAATCGTCGTTGAATCGACCGGACACTTTACCGATGCTACCAAGGCGAAGGCTCACCTGGGCACAACCGTGAAGAAAGTCATCATCTCCGCCCCGGCCACCAACGAAGACGTCACCCTCGTGCTGGGCGTCAATGAGGACAAGTACGATCCGGCCAAGCACAACATCATCTCCAACGCCAGCTGCACCACCAACTGCCTCGCCCCGGTCGTCAAGGTTCTTCTCAAGGAAACCGGCATCGTCAGCGGCATCATGACCACCATTCATAGCTACACCAACGACCAGGTGATCCTCGACTTCCCGCACAAGGACCTGCGCCGCGCCCGCGCCGCCGCCATCAACATGATTCCCAGCTCGACGGGCGCCGCCAAGGCCCTCAAGCTCGTCCTGCCCGAGACCGCCGGCAAGCTCGACGGCTTCTCCTTGCGCGTCCCAACCCCCAACGTCTCCATCGTCGACCTGACCTACGTCGCCGAGAAGCCGACCGACGTCAAGGCCGTTAACGCCGCGCTCAAAGCCGCCAGCGAAGGCGAGCTGAAGGGCATCCTCGGCTACGAGGAAAACCAACTCGTCAGCTCCGACTTCAAAGGCAACAAACTCTCCTCCATCGTCGATGCGCCGCTCACCAAGGTCGTCGGCAACAGCGTCAAGGTGCTGAGCTGGTACGACAACGAGTGGGGCTACTCCAACCGCGTCGTCGACCTGATCGGTTTCCTGGTTAAGAAGGGGCTGTAAAACAGGGATCAGGGAATAGGGATCAGGGATCAGTCGCATCATGCCGCCACAAGCGCATTCAACTGAAACTTACCTTATTCCCTGATCTCCAAACTGTAGTAGTCAGGGTTCAGGCCTTCAGGAGCAGTCGATTTCGTTCGCACGAGCGCATCGCAACTGATCCCTGATCCCTATTCCCTGATCCCTGGTTTTTTCAATGCGCAAAAACATCAGCGGCGGTTCTCCCTACGAGCCCATCATCGGTTTCTCCCGCGCCGTGCGCGTCGACAACGCCGTTCATGTCGCCGGAACAGGTCCAGTTGGTGCCGAAAATGAAGACGCGGCGGGCCAAACGCGCCGCATCTTCGCCATCGCCGAAAAGGCTCTGCAAGAAGCCGGGGCGACCTTCGACGATGTCGTCCGCACCCGCATGTATCTCACCCACGTCGAAGATTGGGAAACCGTCGGCCGCGTCCATGGCGAGTTCTTCTCCACCATCCGTCCCGCCGCTACAATGGTTGTCGTCGCAGCATTGCTCAACCCCGCATGGCGCATCGAAATCGAATTCGACGCTGTGATCTCGGAGACGCCAGCCGGTATAGCTCGGCCACTGACGACTGACAACTGATCACTGACAACTGTTTTCAAGGAAAACTCCATGCCCAAGCTCTCCATCCGCGACATCGATCTGACCAACAAGCGCGTCTTCATCCGCGTCGACTTCAACGTGCCCCTCACCGAAGACGGCAAGGAAATCACCGACGACACCCGCATCGTGGCCACTCTGCCCACCATCGAGTACGCCCTGCGCCACAAGGCCAAGGTCATTCTGGCCTCGCATCTCGGTCGCCCCAAGGGCAAGCCCAATCCGAAATACTCTCTGCGTCCTGTCGTCGACCGGCTGCGTGAGCTGCTCGATGCGAAGGAGCATGACTACTCCATCAACGTTGCCTTCGCCCCTGACTGCGTCGGCGAGATCGCCAACGAACTCGCGCGTCAGCTCGAATCGGGCCAGGTCCTCCTGCTTGAGAACCTCCGCTACCACGCCGAAGAAGAGGCCAACGATCCGGGATTCTCAAAAGCCCTCGCCTTGCTCGCCGATGTCTACGTCAATGACGCCTTCGGCTCCGCGCACCGCGCTCATGCATCCACTGAAGGCATCACGCACTTCCTCAAGCCCGCCGTGGCCGGCTTGCTCATGGAAAAAGAAATCACCTATCTCGGCAAAGCACTTGAAGCGCCCGAGAAGCCCTTCGTCGCCATCATCGGCGGCTCAAAAATCTCCGGCAAAATCGACGTCATCGATAACCTGCTCGACAAGGTAGACACGCTGGTAATCGTCGGCGGCATGGCCTACACCTTCCAGCGCGCCCTCGGCGTCACCACCGGCAAGTCGCTCGTCGAAGAAGACAAAATCGACATGGCGAAAGCCGCGCTCGAAAAGGCGAAGGCCAAGGGCGTCAATCTGCTTCTGCCCGTCGACAACATCCTCGCCGACAACTTCGCCGCCGACGCCAAAACCCAGCCGTGGGATACCTCTAAGAACTTCCCGCCCGACTGGCAAGGCCTCGACATCGGCCCCAAATCCATCAAGGCCATTGAGGAAGTCGTCTCCACCGCGCGCACCGTCGTGTGGAACGGCCCCGCCGGCGTCTTCGAATTTCCGCGCTTCGCCGTAGGCACCAACGCCATCGCCAAAGCGGTAGCAGCCAACAAAGCAGCCACCTCCATCATCGGCGGCGGCGACTCAGTCAGCGCCATCAACCAAGCCGGAGTAGCCGACCAGATCACCCACATCTCCACCGGCGGCGGCGCCAGCCTCGAATTCCTCGAAGGCAAGAAACTCCCCGGCGTCGAAGCGCTAACCAACAAATGACACCGGCGCCACGGCCAAGCACATGCGGTGCAGCCAACTGCCTTCGGCGCGGATTTCATGGATGCTGCTTCAGCAAGGGAAGGGACGTTGGCTAAGCACGAAAATGGGTGCCCCAGGTCTGGATTCTCAGACCTGGGAAAGCACGGACCCAAACTAACCGCGCTCAAACTCCCCCTCGCTCCGGGCCCCATTCTTTCCGATTCCTCTCCACAAAGACAAGCAAAGGCTGGAAAAACCGCAGGGCGTTAAACTCAATGCTGGAAGAGCCGAACACCACGGGAGCATACCTTGAGCTACTACACGCGAGTCCTCTCAAAAGACCCAGCGTTCCCTCCCTTCGACGAACTCGCGCAGTGGGTCCGCGCCGAACACCCCGAATTCAAGCTGACCGTCGAAGACGGCGAAGAAGAGGAATGGGAAACGCTCCTGCTCTCGGGCAATGACGATGTCGAAGTCGCGCTGATCGAGCGAATTTCTGTCTTCGATGAGAGCGAGCTCTCCGATTTCACAGAGGACCTCGAGGAATGCAAGCCGGAAACCGGCGTCGCCTGGCTCAAGGAGTATCTAGCCGAAGTGAAGACCATCTACGCCTTCCAGCACCTGCAGGGAGCAGACACGGAGGACGGCAGCAGCGTCCTGCATGCGCTGCGCGCGCATCTCTGGCAGCGCGGCGACGCGATTATCCAGGCCGACAACGAAGGGTTCACCAACGAGGACGGCTATCACATTGTCTGGCAGTTCTCAGACTTCGTTTCAGGACCGTGGAACATGGGAGTCTTTCAGGACGGAACCTGGTATCACTTCAAAATGGACCTCGGCGATCCCGAGCATCGCGCCGCATTCCTCAGCGGAGAGATGCCCGGCGACTTATCCGCCATCCGCGTCACGGGTCCACAGCACTAGACACGCCCCACGGATTTCCTCGATCCCTTTGCTGGAAATATCGATCCTCAAACGCATAATGGCTTCAGGCACACTTTGAGAACTCCCGAGAAGATGCCTTCTATCTGGGGCACCGCGTCCGCCGCGCATGGCTGTGTTGCTCCGCAGACTCGGCGAATTGACGAAATCGATTCCCTAAGCCTTTTGCCAAGACGACTCTGCGGATAAGTCCATAGCACAGGCAACTTTGCCGACACTGATTGTCGCTAAAGCAATGAAAACGAGTAGCTTCCTTCCAGAGTCCGGGGGGGGAGGGTGCTCTGGGGTACAGTACCGCCTCAGAGTTCAGACCCACATCCACCTTCAGGCCCGGCTCACGATCTGTGGGAACTACTCGGAGAGGATGGTTCCCGCTGTGCTCCCGGTCACCCGGCGCTCAGGATCCGTCCGATAAAATCGCCCAGAGGACCCCAGAGAAAATGCCACGTAAGAAACTGATCGCCGCCAATTGGAAGATGTATAAGACGCCCGCAGAAGCCAAGGCGTTTGTCGATGCGTTTTTGCCCCTTGTTGCCGGCCACACACGCGACGAAATCGCCTTGTTTCCTTCGCCTGTTCTGCTCCCCACCGTGATTGAAGCAGCCAAGGGCTCCAACGTCGCGGTTGGCGCGCAGAACATTCATTTTGCCGAGGAAGGCGCTTACACTGGCGAGACTTCCGTCGGCCAGCTCATCGCTGTCGGAGGCACACACACGCTCATCGGTCACTCCGAGCGTCGCCAATATTTCGCCGAGACCGACGAGATTGTGAACAAGAAGCTGCACACCGCTCTGAAGCACAGGATCGTTCCGGTAGTCTGCATCGGCGAAGTTCTCGCAGAGCGCGAGGCCGGCAAGACCGAATCCGTGCTGAAGACCCAGATCACCGGCGCGTTCGCGGGCATCACGGCAGCTGCCGGAGCGCCTATCGTCGTTGCGTACGAGCCTGTGTGGGCTATAGGAACCGGCAAGACGGCCACTCCCGAAATGGCGGAGGACGCACACAAGATCATCCGCGCCGAAGTGGCGAGGTTGTTGGGCGCCGATGTCGCCGCGAAGATGCGCGTCCTCTATGGCGGCAGCGTCAAGCCCGACAATGCCACCGCCCTTCTCAGCAAGGAAGAGATCGATGGCGCGCTCGTCGGCGGTGCCAGCCTCAAGCCCGACTCGTTCACGGCCATCGTAAAGTATTGAGAGCGTCGTATTGCCCATGCTGGACAACTGTGTTCAGGGGATCGGCCATCTGACAGTCGAGGAGAACAAAGATGGCAACCAGGAAGAAATCGAGCAGCGCCAAGAAGAGCAGCAGCAAGAAGACCTCGGGCCGGAAATATTCGCCCTCTGCAAGCAAGAACGTCGAGACCGAGATGAAGGAGATGAAGCGCGGCACTCTCAAGTCGGGTCGCAGCGGCAAGAAAGTGACGAATCCGAAACAGGCAATCGCCATTGGGCTTTCGAAGGCCCGCAAAGAAGGCAAGAAAGTGCCCGCCAAGGCATCGTAATTTCTTGGAGGAGGATGCGACGAGTCGCAAGCCGCGTAGTTTCCGACGACGCGCAAAAAACGCGCTTACAACTTCACGCGCAGTTCGCCGTTCTCGACCTTCGCTTCAAGAACCTCGGCCTTAAGGTCGGGATCGTCCTGCGCCGCGCCTGTACGAACATCGAAGGCATATCCGTGCCAGGGACACACCACCCTTCCCTCTTCCAAGGTCCCCTCGCCGAGCGGTCCTCCCTCATGCGGACATGTTCCATCGAGCACGCAGATGGCTCCATCCACATTGGCAACGCAAAGCGCGCGGCCTGTCGCGATGAATTCGCGGACCTGACCGGCAGCAGGCAATTCAGATTGCGCGCAGATGCGCACGAAGTCGGACATGATAATCGCTCCTTAGGAAAGATCGCTCGCTCGCAGCGGGGCGACCCAATTAGCATAAGGCAGCGCCACACCGTGGTTGCAAGCCCCCATGAGCAAGCCGCTCCCGCCAAGGAAGTCGCCAGCCACAGTTGCAAGATCGATGCGGCCGGGAACGAGTGCCACTTGCAATCAACCGCCTATCATCTCCGCGCGATGGATGGCCGGCGCCGTGGCAACTGTGTTACTGGCAGCGACACTTTGTGTATGGGGCGCACTGTGCCTCACCTTTTGGCAAGGAAGTTGGCAGCTTCTCTATCATCCGGCTGCGGCGATCACGAGCACGCCGGCGAATCTCGGCCTTGCATTTGATTCTGTCGATTTCGCAGCCACCGAATCAGGACAGCCTCAACTTCACGGATGGTGGGTTCCGTCGGCTTCCGACAGCCGTTTGACCGCGATTTACCTGCATGGGGGAGACGGCAACATCGGCAACACCGTCGATGCGCTGATCCCGCTTCACGCGGCTGGCCTGAACGTCCTGGACTTCGATTATCGTGGATACGGCATGAGCCGCTTCATTCATCCGAGCGAGCGGAGCTGGCGCGAAGATGCGGAGTCTGCCTTTGGGTATCTGCGAGATACGCGTCACATTCCGGCCGGCTCTCTGATCCTGACTGGCCGAGGCCTGGGCGCAAATCTCGCATTAGAAATGGCCGCGGCGCATCCAGAAATCGCGGGCGTAGTGCTGGACAATCCGCTCGACAGGCCCACAGACGCGACCTTCAACGACTCGCGTGCACGGCTGGTGCCCGCTCATGCGCTGGTGCGCGACCGATGGGAGTCAGACCAGCCAGCGACCAGCCTGCGCATTCCATCGTTATGGCTCTATCAAATGCCTCCGAAAAGCAAGCCGCCCCCAATCAACACAGAAGCCTACGAGAAGGTGACAGCGCGGAAGATGCGGGTCTGGCTCGATAATTCGCCGGAGGCAGGGACGAATTCCGCCTTCGCGCTTTCCCACTGGCTCGACGATCTTCCGCAAAATGGTCGATACCGATAGGACGACAAATTCAGCCATGCGAAGCGCTACGCCGCCCGCTCACCGTGGAATGTCGCGGTGGACTGCCTTCACCTGATAGCCCGCTTTCCGGAGACGTTTCGTCATCTCCTCGGCCATCATCACGCTGCGATGCTGGCCGCCTGTGCAGCCAAATCCCACTGTCAAATAGCTCTTGCCCTCTTCTACGTAGTGCGGCAGCAGGTAGAGCATCAGATCCGTTACCTTGCCCAGAAATTCCTTGGTCTGCGGAAATCCCCTCACATAGGCCGCGACCTTCGAGTCCTTGCCGGTTTTTTTGCGGAATTCAGGTACAAAATGAGGATTGGGCAGAAAGCGCACATCGAAAACCAGGTCGGCATCCAAAGGCACGCCGTTCTTGAAACCGAAGCTTACGACACTCACCAGCAGGCGCTTGGTTTGCTCTTCAAGGCTGAAACGCTGTTGTATGTGCGCGCGCAATTCATGCACGTTGAAGTTTGAAGTGTCGACCAGAGTATCGGCCACGTTTCTGATCGGTTCCAGTAGCTGCCGCTCCTCGACAATGGACCGCTCCACGGTTTCGGATCGGCGCAGCGGGTGGGGTCGTCGAGTCTCAGAGTAGCGCCTTACCAGCACGGCGTCCTGCGCATCGAGGAAGACGACGCGAGTCGGGAGGATTTGCTTGACTTGCTTCAGAATTTCAGGCAGTCGATCCAGTGTCTGACCTTCGCGCACATCAACCACGATGGCTGCGCGTTCGATCTCGCTTGACTTCCCCACCAGGCCGGCGAACTCGGTCAGGAGCTCCAACGGAAGATTATCCACGGCGTGGTAGCCCAGATCTTCAAAATTCCTGAGAGCCGACGCCTTGCCGGCTCCCGAAATGCCGGTCAAGATGACCAGTTCCTTTTCCGGTTTTTCCTTCGGCACGATGCCGTTGGCAGGCGATTTGTTGGATGGGATGGGGGACACCTGCGACGAAGGTATCATGGGCACATCGTACACCGAATCGGCGCGCGAATGAATGGAATCAGGATGAAAACACCCGTCCGGGTAACCGGATACCGGTGATCGAAATCTGCGTCAGACCTTGAAAACTCAAGCGAACAAATCTAAGAAATCTCCACCAGTTCCATCTGACCATCGCGTCGGCGGTGGAGCACATATAGCTCTCCGCCTGCATTGCGAAAGACCAAAAGATCGCGATCTCGAAACTCAGCTTCTTTTACCGCCTCCTCAATGGACATCGGCTTCATGGCGATTGCTTCGGCGCTGGAGACTATGTGGGGCTCAACCACCGCAGTATTTGTCGGGAATGAATGTACGGCAATCGCCGCCCGAGCTTTCGCACTCGCTGGCTGCCCGTTGGCGAGCATTTCCTCGGGCATGGAGGGCCGCGACTTGGGCCGAACGACCGGCGGCGCGGTCAGCACCTTTTCCTCTTTCGGCATGCGCTTACGCGTCAGATGCCTGTCCCGATAGCGCAAGGCCTGGTGCTCCGCATGCGCCAATGCCTCGCGCAACGCGGACTCCATCGAATCGGCCTCACCGGCAGCCACAATGGTCTGCAGACGCGCCTTCACCGTCAGTTCGGCAATCTGCAAATGCCGTTGCACGCGAAAGATGACACTTGCGCTTGTGGTCCTGCCAAGTATCCGTGCAATGCGGTCCATACCCTCCTCGGCTTGCACACGCAATGCCTTGGAGACTTTCACCTGTCTGGCTGTCAACTCCACTTGCATCGTCAGCCCCTCCGGTCAATGTTCTATTGGCGTTTGGTACGGCTGGCCTCTGATTCCGGCCGAGAACTTTGAATCGCAATGATAATCCTGTTTCCCTGCATTGACGAACGATTGAACTGGACTCGCTGCTTGATCGCAAGGACGGCTCAATTGACGGGACAACACAAGGACGTTCATCACCAGGTTTAACGACGAAAAATCCGATGGGTGCCGGCGGCGCACGGGCCGCAAACGGAGCGAACCATCGAATTCAGGATTCACGGCTCCGCAACGCATGTGACGAATTATAACTACTGACAGCGAATGGGCCGGTTGGAAGAGCCCGTTCTTGAGCAGCGAAGCGATTTCTTGGATTTTGGGACATTTGCAGCTTGTCTGTTTCAGCTTAAGAACGTCGTCTGCATGGCAGGATTTGAGGCCTCCGACGCTCGCCATTCTCCATCGCCGTTGTTCATGTGTGCCCGATCGAGACTCGCAGCGCCGTCGCCCCCATCCTGAACAAGGTTCAACGTCCCGTTTCCAGGAATGAACACACGGAAACAGGTGACACATTTGCCATCGCGGCGAAAGCTTCGGTAAGAGATGCGCCCGCTATATTTTTGCAGAATGCCCTTGCTGATCCACAATCCCAGGCCCGTACCCTTTGCCGCCTTGGTGCTGTAGAACGGCTCAAAGAGCCGTCGCACGTCTTCCGGTTTGATGCCGACACCCGTGTCAATCACGGAGATTGCCGGCCCGCGCCTTTGCGTCGGCCAATCAGTTGCTTCGTGTACATGAAGCCGCAAAGTTCCTCCGCTTGGCATGGCCTGAACCGCATTGGCAATCAGGTTTAGGAACACCTGGCGAAGTTCCACGGGGAAACCGGTAACATTGCTGGCGCTCGAATATTTCTTCCGCAACTCAATTTTGTTCACTTGAAGAGCGCGGTTCTGCAGTTCAGCAACATCGTCGAGTAGCTCGTGAACCCGGACCGGCGTGGGCTGTTTCGATTCCCGGTAGAAGCTGAGAGTTTGGCGGGTTATGTGGGAAACACGAACCAGTTCCTGCTCGGCGGCAGCTGCGTAACTGCGGGCCTCATCGTTCAGCGATGGGTGGTTGCGCAGCAGATAAAAAATGTTAGTGATAGCGGCAAGCGGATTATTGATTTCATGCGCGATGATGCCTGCGACTCTGCCCATTGCGGCCAGCTTTTCACTCTCGCGCAGTGCATCTTCCGCCTTTAACTGGACGGTGATGTCGCGGCTCACCTCGAGCACAGTCTTACTTTCGCGGTTCATCGTCTTGCGGCACGCAACGACGATTTCACGTCCATTTCTGGTTTGCTGAACCAGGTTTCCTCGCCAGCTTCCATTCTCCGCGAGAGCCCCTTCCACGTCCTCTCGCGAGACGGGAAAAACTGTGTTCAGGATAACGTGCAGTTTCTGGCCAATCGCTTCTTCCCGGGTCCAGCCATAGAGCGATTCAGCACCCGCGTTCCAGAACTGGATTTCTCCTTCCAGGCCGCGTACGATGATGGCCTCGGACGCAAGCTCCAGCAGATTCGCCTGAGTGCGAAAGCGTGCTTCACTTTGCTGCAGTTCCTCGGTGCGTTCTTCCACACGCCGCTCGAGCTCGACGTTCAGCTTTTCCAGCATGCGCGTCTTCCGGTGCAGTTCGACAAACACGGCAACCTTGGCGCGCAGCACCTCCGGAATGACGGGGACCGAAATGTAATCGACCGCACCGCTGCGGTAACCCTGGATTTTGTCGGAGTCGGCAAGGTGGACTCCGGAGATGAAGATGATTGCGGTCTTCTGAAAGCGAGGATGCTGTCGGATCACGTCGGCGAGCTCGAATCCATCGACATCCGGCATGCTCACATCCATCAGCACCACAGCGATGTCGGTCTTCAGGAGAATGTTCAGCGCATCGCTTGCCGAATGCGCCTTGATGAGATTCTCCCCCAGGCCCGCGAGGATGACTTCATAGCTCAGGAGCTTAGCCGGTTGGTCATCGACCATTAGGATGTTGATTTTGTCTGCCGTCATCGGTCTTTGCTCCTCGCATCTCCGCATGTAGCGGCTACCGGCAAAATCGCAAGCTTTCGCGCCGCCGGATTAAGATCATTCGTTCGATAAATGGCGTACTTTCTTTTGATACTCGCCCGCACTGACGATCGTTTCGCCGGCTAACGATGCAACCACATCCGCAATGCCGCCAGCAGCTGTTCAGTGTTGACTGGCTTGGCTAGGTACTCTGAAGCGCCCGCTTCCAGGCACCTTTCGCGGTCACCCTTCATCGCCTTGGCCGTGAGCGCGATGATTGGCAGACGGCGAAGGGAAGCATTCTGCCGAATTACTTGCATGGTTTCGTAGCCATCCATCTCGGGCATCATAATGTCCATCAAAACGATGGCCAAATCGGTCGTGTGTTCGATGGTCTCGATCGCTTCTCGTCCGGTACCAGCGGAGAGCACCGTCATTCCACGGCGTTCCAGTACGCTGCTGAGCGCGAAGATGTTGCGTACGTCGTCGTCGACCACCAATACCTTGCGTCCTGCCAACGCATCGTCGGATCGGTGGAGGCGGTCGAGCATCTGCTGCTTCGACTGCGGCAGGTCGCCAACCACGCGATGCAGGAAGAGTGCCGTTTCATCGAGCAAGCGCTCCGGCGATTCCACATCCTTCAAGACGACGCTGCGAGCGAGGGTGCGGAGTTGCGCATCTTCCTCAGCCGTCAGCTCGCGGCCGGTGAAGACGACCACGGGTAGATCTTTCAATTGTGGCCGATCTCGCAGCTGCTCCAGGACCTCAAAACCGGTCATGTCGGGCAAGCGCAGATCGAGCACGACGCAGTCGTAGCCTCCCTGCTCAATCGCGGCGATCGCGGCTTCACCGGAGTCTGCAGCTTCGATGTCGATATCCTCATGCCACAGCAATTCCCGCGTACTTAGCACCTCGGCGGGATTGTCCTCCACAAGCAGGAGCCTTTTGCGGCGCGGCTGCGAGTAATCCTTGATGCGCGTGAGAGCCGCATCCAGGTCCTCGGTTGAAGTGGGCTTCGTGACGAACGCGAAAGCGCCGCGTGACAAGCCATGATGCCGGTCTTCATCGAGCGTCAGCATCTGCACCGGGATGTGGCGCGTTCTCGCATCCTGCTTCAGGTGATTCAAGACAGTCCATCCGAGCATGTCCGGTAGGAAAACATCGAGCGAGATCGCCGTCGGATTGTACTCCTGCGCCAGCGATAGAGCCTCCGCCCCCGTCATCGCACTCAGAACCTTGAATCCCTTATCGCGCGAAAGATCGCACAGCACGCGGGCATAGTGCGGATCGTCTTCGACGATCAACAGGATCGCGTCGCCCTCCGCAAGACTGTTGCGATCGTCTTCAATCCGGGCGTCCTGCTCGACTGCCGTAACCGTGGTGATGAAGACGGGCATGGCTTGCGGCGATCCGCCTGTCTTCTCTGTTTTAACGATGCTCGGTGCGGAAGGGCCAACGTATGTCTGCGGCAGGTAGAGCGTGAACGTGCTGCCATGGCCTGGGGTGCTGCGCAACTGAATTTCGCCGCCGAGCAAGCTTGCGAGTTCGCGGCTGATGGCGAGGCCCAGGCCGGTTCCGCCGTACTTGCGGCTCGTGCCTGCGTCTGCCTGCTGGAAGGCCTCGAAGATGATGCGCTGCTTCTCCGGCGGAATGCCAATGCCGGAATCCGAAACCGAGAATGAAACCACCGCACCGGCGCCGCTAAGAATCGGATGGTCGACGCTCCAGCCTTCCGAAGCGGCGGAAACGACAAGCCGGACGCCGCCCTGTTCGGTGAATTTGAACGCATTCGAAAGCAGGTTTTTGAGAACCTGCTGGAGGCGCTTGGAATCGGTGACAAGGCTCCGGCCCATGCCGGGATCGCTTGTCACTTCGAACTGCAGCCTGCGGTTTTCTGCCTCGTGGCGGAAGGGGCGCGAGACTGTGTCCAGAAGTGCGCCGAAGAATATTTCTTCGGCTTCGACCGAGACCGTTCCAGATTCGATCTTGGAAAGATCGAGAATGTCGCTGATGAGGTTGAGAAGATCGGTACCCGCGCCATGAATGGTGCGCGCGAATTCGACCTGCTTGGCGGTCAAGCTGCCGTCGGGGTTCTCGGCAAGCTGCTGGCCAAGCACAAGGATCGAGTTGAGCGGCGTCCGCAATTCGTGCGACATGTTGGCCAGGAATTCGGATTTGTATTTAGAAGTGAGCGCCAGCTCGCGGGCCTTTTCTTCCAGGGCGCGGCGGGCCTGTTCGATTTCCTGGTTCTTGCGTTCCACTTCGTAGTTCTGTTCGGCCAACTGCTGTGCCTTTTGCGCAAGCTGCTCGTTGGTCTGCTGCAGCTCTTTCTGTTGGGTCTGCAATTCTGTGGCGAGTTGCTGCGACTGCTTCAACAGGCCTTCGGTTTGCATCGTGGCTTCAATGGAGTTGAGCACGATGCCGATACTGGCGGTGAGCTGTTCAAGGAATGCCAGATGCGATGCCGTAAACGCGCTGAGGCTGGCAAGCTCGATGACGGCCTTCACGCGATCTTCGAAGAGCACCGGCAGCACGATCACATTTTTCGGTACCGCTTTGAAGAGGCCGGAGCGGATCGGCACTGTCTTCTTCGGGAGTTCGGTGATCAGCATGCGGCGTTTTTCTGCGGCGCATTGTCCGATCATGCCCTCGCCAATTCTGACTTCTTTGATGTAACCATCGGGCGTGTCGGCATACGTCGAGAGCAGCACGAGGCTGCCATCGGGCGCGGTCGACTCGATGCCCATCTGATAGATGACGCCTTGCTGCGCATTCACCAGGGGCGCGAGTTCCGAAAGCAGCATGCGACCTACGGTCGCGAGATCGCGCTGGCCTTGCAACATGCCGGTGAGCCGCGCGAGGTTGGTCTTCAACCAATCCTGCTCGGTGTTGCGATCGGTCGTGAGCCGGAGGTTGTCGATCATGGTGTTGATGTTGTCTTTCAGCTCAGCCACTTCGCCACGGGCTTCCACCTGGATCGACCGCGTCAGGTCGCCCTTGGTCACGGCTGTCGCCACTTCGGCGATCGCGCGCACCTGGTTTGTCAGGTTGTCGGCCAGCAGGTTCACGTTGCCGGTAAGATCCTTCCACGTTCCGGCAGCTCCCGGCACATTGGCTTGCCCGCCAAGGCGGCCTTCCACGCCTACTTCGCGGGCCACAGTGGTCACCTGATCGGCAAAGGTCGCGAGCGTGTCGGTCATGTTGTTGATGGTTTCGGCCAGCGCCGCCACCTCGCCCTTCGCGTTCACGGTGAGCTTTTGCGTGAGCGCTCCGTTGGCGACGGCGGTCACCACCTTCACGATGCCGCGGACCTGTTCCGTGAGGTTGGCGGCCATCACGTTGACGTTGTCGGTAAGATCCTTCCACGTTCCGGCCACACCGGGCACCTGCGCCTGTCCTCCCAGCTTGCCTTCCGTACCCACTTCGCGCGCTACGCGTGTCACTTCGGCCGCGAATGCGTTGAGCTGATCAACCATGGTGTTGATGGTGTCTTTTAGCTCGAGAATCTCGCCCTTCACGTCCACAGTGATTTTGCGCGACAAGTCGCCACGGGCGACGGCCGTAGTCACTTCGGCAATATTTCTCACCTGCGCCGTCAAGTTGCCGGCCATGGCGTTCACCGAGTCGGTGAGATCCTTCCAGGTTCCGGCGACGCCGGGCACGTTGGCTTGACCGCCAAGACGACCTTCCGAACCCACCTCGCGCGCCACGCGCGTCACCTCAGCAGCAAACGAGCGAAGCTGCTCGACCATGGTGTTCAGTGTTTCTTTGAGCTGCAGAATTTCGCCGCGCACATCGACGGTAATCTTGCGCGACAAATCGCCGTTCGCTATGGCTGTCGCAACTTCGGCAATATTGCGGACCTGGGCCGTCAGGTTGCCGGCCATGAAGTTAACCGAATCGGTGAGATCCTTCCAGGTTCCGGCCACGCCCGACACCTGCGCCTGGCCGCCTAGCTTACCGTCCGTACCCACTTCGCGGGCCACGCGCGTCACTTCGCCTGCGAATGCATTCAGCTGATCCACCATGGTGTTGATGGTGTTCTTGAGTTCGAGAATTTCGCCCTTCACGTCCACCGTGATCTTGCGCGATAAGTCGCCACGGGCTACGGCCGTCGTCACTTCGGCGATATTGCGGACCTGACCGGTGAGGTTGCCGGCCATGAAGTTCACCGAGTCGGTGAGGTCCTTCCAGGTTCCGGCCACGCCCGGCACGTTGGCCTGGCCGCCGAGCCTTCCTTCGGTGCCGACCTCGCGAGCCACGCGCGTCACTTCGCCGGCAAACCGGTTCAGCTGATCCACCATCGTATTGATGGTTTCTTTCAGCAGCAGAATTTCGCCGCTGACGTTCACCGTGATCTTCTTTGATAAGTCGCCGGTGGCAATTGCGGTTGAAACTTCGGCAATATTTCTCACCTGGCCGGTAAGGTTTGAGGCCATCGAGTTGACGTTGTCCGTGAGATCCTTCCAGGTTCCGGCCACGCCGGGCACCTGCGCCTGGCCGCCGAGTTTGCCGTCAGTTCCGACCTCGCGGGCCACGCGCGTCACTTCGCCGGCGAACGCGTTCAGCTGGTCGACCATGGTGTTGATAGTGTCTTTGAGCTCGAGAATTTCGCCTTTAACATCGACGGTGATCTTACGCGACAAGTCGCCGCGAGCCACCGCCGTCGCTACTTCGGCAATGTTTCTCACCTGGCCGGTGAGGTTCGAGGCCATGAAGTTGACGTTGTCGGTGAGATCCTTCCAGGTTCCGGCCACGCCTGACACCTGAGCCTGACCGCCCAACTTGCCGTCCGTTCCGACTTCGCGGGCCACGCGGGTTACTTCGCCAGCGAACGCATTCAGCTGATCGACCATCGTGTTGATGGTGTTCTTCAGCTCGAGAATTTCGCCCTTCACGTCCACGGTAATCTTGCGGGACAGATCGCCTCGGGCCACGGCCGTCGTCACCTCGGCAATGTTACGAACCTGGGCCGTCAGGTTGCCGGCCATCGAATTGACCGAGTCGGTCAGATCCTTCCACGTTCCGGCGACACCGGGCACGTTGGCCTGGCCGCCGAGTCTGCCTTCCGTACCAACCTCGCGAGCTACGCGCGTCACTTCGCCGGCGAACCGGTTCAGCTGATCCACCATGGTGTTCAGCGTTTCTTTCAGCTGCAGAATTTCGCCGCGTACGTCGACCGTGATTTTGCGCGACAAGTCGCCGTTGGCGATGGCCGTTGCCACCTCGGCGATGTTCCGGACCTGGCCGGTGAGGTTACCGGCCATGAAGTTCACGTTATCGGTGAGATCCTTCCAGGTTCCAGCGACACCGGGCACATTGGCCTGACCGCCGAGTTTGCCTTCGGTGCCAACCTCGCGAGCCACGCGCGTAACTTCGCCGGCGAATGCATTGAGCTGGTCGACCATGGTGTTAATGGTGTCTTTGAGGGCTAGAATTTCGCCCTTCACGTCGACGGTGATCTTGCGGGAGAGGTCGCCGCGGGCCACGGCGGTCGTCACTTCGGCGATGTTGCGGACCTGCGCCGTCAGGTTGCCGGCCATGGCATTCACTGAGTCGGTCAGATCCTTCCAGGTTCCTGCCACGCCGGGCACCACAGCCTGGCCGCCCAACTTGCCATCCGTACCCACTTCGCGGGCCACGCGGGTCACTTCCGATGCGAAGGAGCGGAGCTGGTCGACCATCGTGTTGATGGCTTCTTTGAGCTGCAGAATTTCGCCGCGTACGTCCACAGTGATTTTGCGGGAAAGGTCGCCGCTGGCCACGGCCGTTGCTACCTCAGCAATGTTTCTCACCTGGCCAGTCAGGTTCGAGGCCATGGAGTTGACAGAGTCTGTGAGGTCCTTCCAGGTTCCGTCCACGCCGGGCACCACTGCCTGACCACCGAGCTTGCCGTCCGTGCCAACTTCGCGGGCCACGCGCGTCACTTCGGCTGTGAACACTCCCAACTGCTGAATCATGGTGTTCACGATGTTGGCAGAGCGGAGGAACTCGCCTTCGAGCGGTCGCCCATCGACATCGAGGCGCACCGTTTGCGTCAAATTTCCCTGCGCCACGGCGGCGATCGCACGCGTTACCTCTGTCGTGGGTCGAAGAAGGTCTTCGACCAGCGTGTTGACGGAGGTCTCCATGTCGTCCCAGGCGCCACGGTGCCGCTCAAAGCGAATGCGCTCGCGGGTTCTACCTTCTTTACCCACCGCCAATCCGACGCGCTTCAGCTCGCGCGCCATCTGCTCATTGGTGGTCACAATCTCGTTGAAATTGTCGGCAATCTTACCCGGCAGTCCCGTCCAGGAAACGGGAAGCCTGACGCTGAAATCCCCATCCTTCATGGTTTGAAGGCTCTGCAAAATAGCCGCCATGTACTCGTGGGGGGTGCGTTCTGAACCGTTTGGGGGGAGGCTAGTGGGCTCGTCCTGTCCGAGGACAGGCTGCGAAACTACGGTCTCCATGGGCACCGACCTTTGGCGTGGAACGAAGAATTGCCAAGCGCACGGCGACATGGAAGAGCCTGCGGAAACTGACCCAGGGACCCAGCTCAACCTCATCCTGTACGCGCAGCTTAGGGAGGGATGCGATTTCTCGAACGAGGGTTGTCTAGAACAGCGGATTCTTCAAAAATCGGCGCGATGGGCTGAGCACGGAGGTAATTTTCGTCATCAAACAGGCCGGCGAGAAAGCCTACCCGTCCCGCTTTCTTCGCTGGTGTGTCGAGGGTATGTTCATGTCTTCCCTGTATTTGGCGACAGTCCGGCGGGTTAACTGGATTCCCTGCGCCTGCAACATGCCAGCCAATTGATCGTCTGTCAGGGGGTGGCGGGCATCTTCTTCTTCAATCAGTTTCTTCACCTTCCGCTTGAGCACCAGCAAAGGCGTGTCCGCGCCCTCGGGTCCGTTCGATCCCTCGGAAAAGAAGAAGCGGAGCTCGATCACGCCCTGCGGCGTGTGCGCGTACTTGTTGGCAACAGCGCGGCTCACGGTGGAGGGGTGTACACCGATCTCCTCAGCCACTTCCTTGATCATCATGGGACGCAGGGCCTCAATTCCCTGCTCAAGGAAATCCTGCTGCCGGCGCACAATCACGTCGCAGGTCCGCAGGATCGTGCTTTTGCGCTGTGCTATGTTACGCATCAGTTGCAGCGCCGAGCGGAACCGCTCCTTCACGTACTCCTTGACCTCTTTGTCAGTGCCTTCGGCCACCAACATGCGCCGGTAGCGCTGGCTCAGACGCAGACTAGGCAGGTCTTCCTCGTTCATTGTGACCACCCAATCGGTGCCCCGCTTCACAAACACCACGTCGGGTTCAATCAGACGCGTCTGCTCGCGGTTATAAAGCCGGCCCGGCCGCGGTTCAAGGGTGCGAATGAACTCAATCGCGCCGTGCGCCTCTGACGCAGAGACCTGCA